>Ga0306921_10007753_pt1 | contig 11302 bp, 9 predicted proteins | sample sta12Cox44000080_FD_203760 | JGI IMG/M metagenome (GOLD analysis project Ga0306921, IMG submission 203760) | Lab enrichment of tropical soil microbial communities from Luquillo Experimental Forest, Puerto Rico - statoxic.12C.oxic.44.000.080 (v2)... | ecosystem: Environmental > Terrestrial > Soil... | reverse complement strand
GCATCAAGCCTCGGCGCCACGACGCAGGCCGCGACGCGCGCGACGCCGGTGTGTGAATCCGTCGGCTCCTCGGTGTGAAAGAACGCACCGTCCTCGACACCCGGAATCGAGTTGAGCTGGTGATTGAGGTAGGCGAGCGAGCTGCGCTTGCCGGCGATGTTCACCAGGTCCGAAACGCGCCCGTGCAGCAGGAAGGTGTGGCGGCCGGTCATCTCCACCACATCCGAAAGGAGGGTGGGCTGCTCGATGTGTCCGCCCTGCGCCCGGCTCGTCTCGCCTGCGGGCTCGAGCGACACACCCGGCCACAATCGCCACTCGGCGGTCTGCGTCGGTCGGCGCGCGGCAATCTGGCCAGTCTCTGTCGAGCCGTAGATTTCGAGGAGCCGCGTCTTGAAGCGCCGCTCGGTCTCGGCGGCGAGCTGCTGCGGCAGCGGGGCGGTCGAGCACAGCACGAGGTCGACGGCGGGCAGCGCCACCCCCGAGCTCTGGAGCGCCCGCAGATGCACGGGAGTGGTCACCAGTGCGCGCGGGCGCGGCAGCCGCTCGAGAGCTGCGACGATATCGGCCGGATAGAACGGCCGCTCGGCGCACAGAGCATGGCCGTTGGCGAGCGCGAGCAGCACGCTCGACTCGAGCCCAAACATGTGCTGCGGGGGAACGGTCGCGAGGATCGTCCACGGTTCGCGCCCGCCGAGTTCCAGCCGGCGCGCTTCCTCGCGCACGCAGCCGAGGAGCAGGCCGAAGCTCTTGCGGTGGGGGAGCGGAGTGCCGGTGGACCCGGAGGTGAAGACATAGGCGAGGAGTTGGGCCTCATCGATCTGGGGAACGGCGCCGTCAGCAGCGCCCGGTGAGGCGGGTCCGCGCGGATAGAGCAAGCGCGGGAGCGCCGTGGTGCCATCCTCATCGGTCAGGCAGATCGCATCCGGCGCGAACGCGCCGAGCTGGCGCAGCAGCTCCGGCGCCTGGCTCGAGGGTAGCAGGCTCACGCGCCCCGAGCTGAGGGCCGCAGCGAGTCCTACGGTGAAGTGATAACGATCGGTGCACGTGTTCAGCACGTGACGGCACGGTGGCAACGAGCGCGCGAGCCGGTCCACGTCGCTGAGGAACTGCCCGGCGAGAATCGGGGCACCGGCGCGGTAGGCGACCACCGCGTCGGAAGAGGCATGTGCGATCAGCGGCAGCGTGCCCAGATGTCTACTTCGTCCGGTGCGCGGTGATGTAATCGACCAGCTGGCGGAGCGACCCGAAGATGCGCCCATTCTCCCCGCTGTCGGCGCGCAGCTGTACCCCGTAATGCTTCGACACCACCAGTGCGATCTCCAGGATGTCGATGGAATCCAGCCCCAGACCCTCGCCGTAGAGGGGTTGGTCCGGCGCGATATCCGCCGGCGCGATCTCCAGGTTGAGGGCCTGGACGATCAGTCCGGCGACTTCGGCAGTGAGTGCCTCGGCATTCGTCTCGGCAGCCGGCTGCCTCAGGGAAGCGACTTGATCGGACATGGGACCTTTTAGAAGGGCTGAAGGACTGGGGCGGCATTATATAAGCGAGGGTGGGCTTGGCCGGAAGGCGCTCGTGCCGAACGCCGGTCAGCTGCGGCCGACAGGCCGATCTGTGTGCCAGTCGGCCATTGCACGGACACAGACTCAGATAATATTGAGGTTTAGCGAGCCGCAGGAGGCACAGGCAGATGTCGGTGAAGACCATGGTGAAAACCACGACGCCGGTGAAAACCACGATCATCGCGCAGTTCCAACAAGTCGCCAGGGAACAGGACCGCATGCTTGCGCCGTTGTCCGACGATCTGAAGCTCATTCAGTCGGGACTCGATTCGCTGAGTTTCGCCATCATCGTGGCCCGGCTCGAAGACTCGCTCGGTGTCGATCCGTTCAACGAAGCGGAAGCCGTAGAGTTTCCCGTGACTTTCGGCGACTTCGTCAGGTTGTACGAACGCTTTGCCAAGTGAGTCGCTCTGGGAGTCCATAAGCGGCGCGGGCGTCCCTGGCGGACGGCTGCACGGCATCCGCCACGTCGTTCCGCTCGCCGATCTCGCGGGCGGCACGAGCCTCGGGGGCCGGCTCGAGGAGCTGCGCGCACGGAGCGTGTTGCTCTCCACCAGGGACCAGCTGAGCGCGGCGCTCGCGCTCATCGAGCTCGACGGTGTCGCACGGCGTCTCGTGCTTTGCACGCCCGATCTGGCGCCGGAGCATCTGCCGCAGGTGATGCGCGATGCCGGGGCCGACGCCTGGGTCGGGGGCGAAACGGGTCCGGTGCATGGGTCCGGTATCTCGATCCGCATCGAAGCCCGGCCGGAGCTGACCCGCACCGAGGCATCGCGCCGCCGCTCGTGCGCCACGGAGTGGGTGCTGCTCACCTCCGGAACGACCGGTGCGCCGAAGCTCGTTCTGCACACGCTCGCAAGTCTCACGAGCGCCTTGCCGGCTGCGCGGGCACCGGCCGAGCCGCTCGTGTGGAGCACTTTCTATGACATCCGTCGCTATGGGGGCCTGCAGGTCTTTCTGCGTGGCGTGCACGCAGGCTCGCTCGTGCTGTCGGACCCCGTGGAGCCCGCGAGCGCTTTTCTCGCGCGCGCTGCCGGCGCGGGCGTCACCCACATCTCGGGCACTCCCTCTCACTGGCGGCGCGCGCTCATGAGCGGTGCGGCAGCCACCATCGCGCCGCGCTACGTGCGTCTCTCCGGTGAGATCGCCGATCAGGGGATCCTCGACAGCCTGCGCGGCGCCTATCCGCAGGCGACCGTGGCACACGCCTTCGCCTCGACAGAGGCGGGGGTCGCCTTCGAGGTCCGCGACGGACGGGCGGGCTTTCCGGCTTCGCTCATCGGTGCGCCGGGCGATGTGGAGCTGCGCGTGGCGGAGGAGACGCTGCAGATCCGCTCACCCGGGACCGCGCAGCGTTACCTGGGTGAGGGAGCTGAGCCGCTGCGCGCGGCGGATGGCTTCGTCGACACGGGCGACCGGGTGGAAGAAAGCCAGGGGCGGTACCATTTCATGGGCCGCCGCGGCGGGGTCATCAACGTCGGTGGGCTCAAGGTGCATCCGGAAGAGGTGGAGGCGGTGATCAATGCACATCCCTGGGTGCGCATGTCGCTGGTGCGGGCGCGGCGCAACGCCATCACGGGCGCAATCGTCACGGCCGAGGTGGTGATCGTCTCCGGCAGCGACGGGCGCGGGACGCCCCCGCCCGCCGAGGTGCTGACCCGCGAGCTGACCGAGCGGTGCCGCCGCTCGCTGGCGCCGCACAAGGTGCCGGCCATGATCCGCGTCGTGCCGGCGCTGGAAGTTTCCCCGACCGGCAAACTGGTGCGACCCGTTGCGTAACGTCCTCGTCACCGGCGCCAGCCGCGGGCTCGGTCTTGCAATCGCCAAAGCGCTCGCGGCGAGCGGCTATCGCGTGCTAGCCATCGCGCGCTCGCCCACGGAGGAGCTCCAGGCGCTGATCGCGGCGGCGGCGCAGGCCGGGCAGGGCGCGGTGCAGTTCCATCCGTTCGATCTGCTGGAGATCCCGGCAATGGCAGCGTTCGTCAGCCGGCTGCGCCAGGAGGCCGGTCCGATTTACGGACTCGTGAACAACGCCGGCCTCGGCACCGCGGGGGTGCTCGCCATGATGCGCGATGAGCAGATCGAGACCCTCATCCGCCTCAACACACTCTCGCCCATCGTGCTCACCCGCCACGTCGTACGATCCATGATGAGCGAACGGGCCGGGCGCATCGTCAACATCTCCTCGATCGTGGCGGCGACCGGCTATCAGGCGCTCTCGGTCTACTCCGCCACCAAGGCGGCGCTGATCGGCTTCACGCACTCACTCGCGCGCGAGCTCGGCCCGCTCGGGATCACGGTGAATGCGGTCGCGCCGGGCTTCGTCGACACCGAGATGACGCGCCAGCTCGATGCGAAGCAACGCGAGCAGATCATCCGGCGCAGCGCGCTGCGCCGGCTGCCTGAGCCCGCGGACGTCGCTGCGGCCGTGGAATTCCTGCTCTCGGAGCAGGCGCGCAACATCACCGGCACGACGCTCACGGTGGATGCGGGCAACACGGCGTAAGGGCAAGTAAATGCGGGTGGTATTGATAATTCCGACGTTCAACGAACGTGGCAACATCGGTCGGCTGATCGATGAGTTGCAAGCGATCTTTCCGTCGTTGCCTCACGACATGCACATACTCGTCGTGGACGACAATTCCCCCGACGGCACCGTGGAGGTCGTACGCGAACGTCAGAGTCGTTCGACCAACCTGCATCTTCTGGAAGGCAAGAAACAGGGACTCGGCGCGGCCTACATCCGCGGTATGCGCCATGCGCTGGGTCATCTGAAAGCCGATGCGGTGTTCGAGATGGACGCCGACTTCTCGCACAAACCCAGCGATGTCCCGCGGCTGCTGAGCGCACTCGAGCGAGGCGCTGATTTCGTCATCGGCAGCCGATACGTGCCCGGTGGGAGCATTCCGCAGGAATGGGGGCTCCACCGGCGCATCAACTCGCGGTTCGGCAATCTCGTCGCCCGCTACGTCGCGGGGATGTACCGGATACACGATTGCACCGCCGGCTTTCGCGCGATCCGCGGCGACGTGCTCCGCCGCATGGACTTCGGCGACTTCCGCGTACAGGGCTACGCCTTCCAGATCGCGCTGTTGCACACGGCATTCATCGGTGGCGCCAAGATCGTGGAGCTCCCGGTGGAGTTCATCGATCGCACGGTGGGTGAGTCCAAGCTCGGACTCAAGGACATCGTCGAGTTCCTGCGCAGCGCCGCCTGGATTCGCTTTCACAGCTCCAAGGTCTTTCTCAAGTTCTGCATCATCGGCGCAACGGGTGTGCTGGTGAATCTCGGCGTCTTTACAGCCCTGCTGGGGCTCGGCGTCAACAAGTACCTCGCCTCGCCGATCGCCATCGAGTGTTCGATCATCACCAACTTCCTCGGCAACAACTACTGGACCTTCCGCCGGCGCAGTCTCGACGGCGGCATCCACGTACGCGGACTGCGCTTCAACGCTGTGTCGATCGTTGCACTTGCGATCAGCTACGGTACGTTCGTGATCCTGTCGCGCGCGTTCCCCGCGGTGGCGCCGCAGGTTCATCAGCTCATCGGTATCGTCCCCGCCACACTGGTCAATTATTTCCTGAATTCCTACTGGACCTTTCGCGATACAAAGCACCGGCGCGCGGCCAAGACCGAGGCTGCCCGCGGCTCCATCCAGCAAGCTGACCTGTGATGCTCCTGGTGCGTCGGCCGCCGGTGGAGACTGTCAGAGCCTGAGCGTTCCAGCCTGAAGACGGGCATACCGCTCGGCGTCCAGCGGCACGTAGGCATTGCCCGCGCGATCGTCGATGTAGAGCGCATCGCGCAGGCGCGCGGGGTCGTAGCCCGCAGCCGCCAGGTCCTGCTTTCGCAGCTTGAATGTGCCGGTGAGCTCGATGGAAGTCACGATACGGATGAAGAGCGGCCGGGCATAGTCGGGCAGGCGCTCCACCAGCGCGCGCCGCAGCTCGCGCAGATCGAAGCCTTCACCCGCGACGAGCGCGACCATACCGGCGCGGCCCTCGCTCCCCGGCACAGCGACTCCGTACACGGCGGCATCCGCAACGCCCGGACAGGTGGCGATCACGCCGGCGACCTCGGTGGTCGAAACGTTCTCACCTTTCCAGCGGAAGGTATCGCCGACACGGTCGACGAAGTAGAAAAAGCCCTGCTCGTCGCGGCGCATGAGATCGCCGGTGCGGTACCAGGCATCGCCCGGGGCGAACACATCGCGCAGGATCTTGTTCGCGGAGGCGGCAGCGTCGCTGTAGCCTTCGAAGCGCGTAGCATCGTTCGTGCTCAGGATCTGGCCGAGTGCCTCGCCCGGCTCGTGCGCTGCGCAGCGGATGCAACGTCCGGACGCATCGCGCGCCGGAGCGCCCGCCTCGACGTCGTGCCTGACCAGCGCGACGGGGACTCGATGGGCGAGGAAGGGCGGAATGCGCCCGATCGCGCCCGGGCGTCCCTCGCAGTTGTAGAGCGAAAAATTGCCCTCGGTTGCCGCGTAGTACTCGAGGATCTGCGGGATACGGAAGCGCTGCTGAAATTCCCGCCACACATCCGCGCGCAGACCGTTGCCGCAGGCGAGGCGCAGCGCGTGCCGCCACTCCTCCTCCTGCGGCGCGCTCGCGAGCAGATAACGGCACAGCTCCCCGATGTACTGGAAGAGCGTGCAGCGCTCGGCGACCACGTCCTGCCAGAAGCCGCTCGCCGAGAAGCGTTCGCGCAGCACCAGCGCACCGCCACCGACCAGCGTCGCGCCGGTCGCGACGACACCGCCGACGCTGTGATAGAGCGGCAGGCAGTCGTACATACGGTCCCCGGGCTGCACATCGATGAGGCCCGCGAACCAGTGGCTCCACTGCATGAGGCGGTAGTGGCTCACGTTGGCCGCCTTCGGGAGCCCGGTGGTTCCGGAGGTGTAGATGCACAGCGCGCGATCTTCGAGCGAGGGAGCCACGCTGACTTCACTCGCGCGCAGCGCCTCGCCGGGGAGCCTCGCGATCTCCTCATCGAGCCGTGGAAGGTCTCCGCCGCCACCGCCGCTCACCCAGCACTCGACACCCGGAACGAGGAGCGGGCGAACTGCGCGCACCGCCTCGCTGAGTGAGGCTCCGGCGATGACATAACGCGGGGCAACGAGATTCAGGGAGTGAGCGAGCAGCTCACCGCGAAGGTTGGTGTTGATGAGCGCGACCGTCGCGCCGATCCCGGAGAGGCCCAGCCAGATCGCCAGGTAGTCGGGGCAATTCGCCATCACCAGGCACACCGTATCGCCCCGCGTGAGCCCCCGTGCGAGCCCCCAGCGCGCGTGGCGATGGCACGCGGCGGCAAGGCCCCGGTAGCTGAGCGCGCCGTCGGTGGAAGTGAGCGCTTGGCGCTCACCGTATCGATCTGCCAGGCGCCCGATCAGGACCGGCAGGGTGAGCGAGCGGTCGCGCTCGACCGCGGCCGTGCGCTCGAGGGCACGTACCCAGGCCTTGAGAGGCGATCGCTTGTTTTCGCCGCTGTGCGCTGCCATCGTGCCGGCATTCTAACGGCCCTGGACCGCTTATGAGACCCGAAACCATCGCGCTGCACGCGGGCTACGACTCCGACCCCGCCACCAAGGCAGTCGCCGTGCCGATCTACCAGACCGTCGCCTACTCCTTCGACAGTGCCGAGCACGGGGCGGCGCTCTTCGATCTGGAAGTCGAGGGTTTCCGCTACACGCGCATCAACAACCCGACCAACACGGTACTCGAGACGCGCCTCGCCGAGCTCGAGGGGGGGATCGACGCGCTGGTGGTGAGCTCGGGCCAGTCGGCGATGTACTACACGGTGCTGAACCTCATCGAGCCGGGGCGCAATCTGGTCTCGGTGCCGCAGCTCTACGGCACGACGCACACGCTCTTCGCCCACATCCTGCCGCGCTTCGGCATCAAGGTGAAATTCGGCCGCACCGATCAGCCAGCGGAGCTCGAGTCACTGATCGATGGCAACACCCGGGCGCTGTTCTGCGAGACCGTCGGGAACCCGGCCGGCAACATCTGCGATCTGGAAGCGCTCGCGACCATCGCGCAGCGCGCCCGCATCCCGCTGGTGGTCGACAACACCGTCCCGACCCCGATACTGATGCGGCCGATCGAGTACGGCGCGGACATCGTGGTGCACTCGCTCACAAAATTCCTCGGCGGACATGGCACGACGCTTGGCGGCGCCGTCATCGACAGCGGCCGCTTCCGCTGGGAGCAGGTGGGGTCGCGCTACCCCATGTTCACCGATCCCGATCCTTCCTATCACGGGCTCATCTACACCAAGCACTACGGCGACCGGGCCTTCATCGGCCGCATGCGCAGCGTGTTCCAGCGGACCATGGGCGCGGTGCTCTCACCGTTCAATGCGTTCCTGCTGCTGCAGGGGATCGAGACCGTGGCGCTGCGCGTCGAGCGGCACGTGGAGAACGCGCGGCGCGTGGCGGAATTCCTGCGCGCCGACGCCCGGGTGGATTCGGTGAGCTACGTGGGCTTCCCCGACAACCCGTACTATCCGCTCTGTCAGAAGTACCTCGGCGGCCGCGCCTGCTCGCTGCTGACCTTCGCGATCCGCGGCGGCTACGATGCCGGCACGCGCTTCTACGACGCGCTGAAGCTCTTCAAGCGGCTCGTGAATCTCGGCGATGCGAAGTCACTCGCCTGCCACCCGGGCTCGACGACCCATCGGCAGATGTCGCCCGAGGAGCAGCGCCAGGCCGGCATCGGACCTGAGACCATTCGCCTGAGCGTCGGCATCGAGCACATCGATGACATCCTCGCCGATCTCGATCAGGCGCTCGCCGCGGCGACCCGCCCGAAGATGAGGCAGGCGGCTACGACTTGAGCGCGGTGAGGCGCTCGATGAGCGCCTCGACGGTTGCCACGGAACGGAAATTCTCCGGGGTGATCTCGCCCTGCGGGATGGTGAGATCGAACTCCGTTTCCACCGCCAGCATCAGGTTCACCATCTTGATCGAGCTCATGCCGAGCTCGCTCAGGCGCGCGTCGGCCGAAAGCGACGGCGCGGCCTCGGGCTTGCCGAGGATCCGAGCCACCAGGCACAGCAGTCGTTCACGAAGCGGGGGATGTGTGCCAGAAGCCGGCGGCGCAGCGGTCATAGTCGGGTGGATGATACCGTTGATACCGTCGTCATCACTTGAGCTTGGCAATCGGTTCGGTCTCTGACGCCGATTCGGACTCACCTGGAGAGTGATTTGGCATCAGCGAGTGCGATTAAATTCAGGAGCTTGCGTCCGTCTCTTCCGCGATCGTCTCCAGTAACGGCGGCGCGCGCTAGAAACCGCCGGAGAGAGCGAAAGGGACAAAAGCTTCGCGGCGCTAGTGCCCGCGTTTCTTTCGACGATGCCAAATTTCTCCAGCTGCGTATAGCATCCCATGCGTTCCGTGATCCTCAAGGGCCGGTGGTTTTGATCCGCGTGGTCTGCAAATCTGCGTGGCTCCCGGATCCGCCGCCGTGCTAAGTTCAAGAAGCAGCCTAGACGGGGAAGCGTCCATTGGCTCAGTCCGGTAGAACGGCATCGGCGAACTCACGGACGGGTGAGGTCTTCGCTGAATCCGTCGCAGCCTTCGCCGAGCCTGTGACCGCTGAGCTCGTCGTCGATGTTGAGGGCATTCGCGCCCTGACGCACGATTACGAGCATCTCTATCAGGTCACCGAAAACACGCTGCCCTTTGCCACGCAGGAGTGGCATCTCGCTTGGTGCAAGCAGCTGTTGAGCCGCAGGCCGCACGCACCCCAACAACCGTTGTTCTGCGTGCTGCGAAAGGCCGAGGGTAGCTGTGTCGCTATCGTGCCGCTGATCCTCACCCACCGGCGGCTCGGACCCCTGAAGATCGCGATGCTCGGATTAATCGGCGCGGACCCGGCGCTCACCGAGATCCGCAATCCTCTGGTCGAGCCCGGCTACGAGCGGGCAACCGTGCATGCAGTGCACGAGCGGCTTGCGAGCGTGGCAGGCTGGGACTGGATTCAGTGGAACGGAGTCGGCGCGGCACTCGCGGAGGCTCTTGCGCACGAAGCCGCGCCGCACTGGTACCAGACTCTCGACGACTATGTGCTCGATCTGCCGACTGACTGGTTGGAATTTCGCGCGACTCTCCCGCGTAATATGCGCGAGTCGCTGCGGCACTGCTACAACTCGCTGCGGCGCGACGGGCACGCCTTCGAGTTGGTCGTTGCGCGCGATCGCGTGGAGGTTCGCCGGGCGCTGTATCGTTTCCTGCAGCTGCACACTCTGCGCGCCCACATGTCTTGGGGTCCCGAGCATGCTGATCATTTCGCCCTACGCCCACTACAGGCGTTTCTTTACGAAGTCTGTGACCGCTTTGCCGTGCGCGATGTGGTCAGAGTGTTCCAGCTTCGCATCGCTGACACGGTGGTGGCATCGCGCATCGGGTTCGTGATCGGCGGCAGCCTCTACCTCTACTACTCGGGGTTCGATCCTGCCTGGGCGCGCTACAGTGTCATGACCACGACGTTAGCGGAGGCGCTGCGCTACGCCATCGCGGCTGGCCTGAGGAGCGTTAATCTCTCGACAACCGGTGACCCGGCGAAACTTCGCTGGCATCCGCGCCGCGTCGATTTCTACTCGGCCCTGGTGCACCGCAACTCGGTTCGTTCGCGCCTCGCCTGTGGCGCGTATCGCATGGCCGTCTCTGGCAGCGGCACACCAGCGCGCCTGTTGAAGCGGCTGCTGCAGCTACAGCGCGAGTGGCACTAGAGATCCGCAAAAAACCGTGCTTGCCGCGCTCTGCGAGCGCTCACACATCCGCATTACGACCAAGAGGTTAAAAGGACGTTTTGGCCCCAGTTAAGCATGATCAAGCATTGGCGGGCCTAAGCGCATTCAAACACTTGCGCTCGCCATCCTCTCGCCCGATCGCCCCCGGTTCTGTCGGGCTGTTAGAAACCTGTTAGACGATTTTCCATCCTGATCGACCGGCTCGAACCGGCCAACTCTGGGCCGGTGGCAGCTGCGGGAGGTTGGATCTGTCCTGAACAGCGCCGCTACACGATCGCCGCGGAAAGCATACCGGACGATCCTGCCCCCCGCGGCCCGTCGAGCACACCAAGCTGGCCGTTTGCAGTTACGTAAACCGCACTGCCGTTCACATGAGAATTAACAATCCCCGCGATATATGCGCCGCCCTGCTGGCCAGATGTCCCGATGCGAATCGTCCCGGCATCATTCGCCCCTCCCGCACTGTCTCAGTCGCACTCGACGCGGCTGTTCTCCCTGTTATTCTCGTCGTAGTCGTAGGTGCACCACTTCACGGACCCGGTGAGGATGTTCACCGGGTACACCCTCCGGCCCGACCGCGGGCGCGACGATCCGGTAGCAACCCGTTAGTGTCAGTGCGGCCGTCGCGGCGAGGATGAAATTGCGTAGCGTTATCATCGTTTAACTCCACCACGTCTTATGCTGCTTGCGGCGGTCACGCGGGGTGTGACCCAGCCCTGTTGAAGTCGCGCGTACGGATGAGGTGCCATTAATCTCGGGCGGGCAGATAACGTATATGCGCGCCTCGATGGACAGCGCTAATCCTGCTGTGATGTACTGCCCTCGCATGAGTTGAGCGGCACGACGGAAGGTGATGTCCTTTGGTGGTGACTCATCCCAGCGCCGTTGCAAGAACCTCGATGTGTGCGGGAGTTCCAAATGAAGGATGGGGGCAGCTCGGCGGTCTCCGCAGACAGTCCCGATTGGTCGCGAGAGCGCAAAGGCTT
>Ga0306921_10007749_pt1 | contig 11304 bp, 7 predicted proteins | sample sta12Cox44000080_FD_203760 | JGI IMG/M metagenome (GOLD analysis project Ga0306921, IMG submission 203760) | Lab enrichment of tropical soil microbial communities from Luquillo Experimental Forest, Puerto Rico - statoxic.12C.oxic.44.000.080 (v2)... | ecosystem: Environmental > Terrestrial > Soil... | reverse complement strand
AAGGAGACACCGAGATCACGTCGGACCAGATCATCTATCTCGTCGTGCGGATCGACCCGCGTAAGGTGCTTTCCTGCAGGTTACGTGAACAAGCAATTCACCTTCCCGTCAGCATGAGCGTTTATCCTTATGTGGTCCGCCACTTGGCGGGAGGAGAAACGCAGGAGTAGTTCGATGTTCAAAACTTTAGCCCCTCTGATCGGCGTTCTCGTCGCCGTGCCGCTGCAACTCTCCTTGGCCCAGCCGCGGCCGCAGCCTCCGGGCCCAAATCAGACGCATGCATGCCAGCTCTTGACCGGAGCCGAAGTGAGCTCGGCGCTTGGAGCCCGGTCGGCCCCCTCTCAAGAGAACAACTTCGCGATCCCCGACGGGCCGTCGCGCGGGCAGAGGATCGCCATGTGCGCCTGGCGCCTCGGGCCGGAGGACATGGTCCGCGTCAGCGTCGCACCCGCGCTCCAAGGCACGCAGCGCGCTCAAGGGTTGGCCGCGATCAATCAATCCTTCGAGCAGATGAAGGCGGACGGCTGGAAAGAGGACGCCAAGGACTTCGGCGACGTTCACTGCTCGACCATGATGCCGCCGGCGAACGAGCGCGACGCGCCCCAGATGACAGGCTGCATGGGCGAGGTGAGGGGAAAGGCGATCTCGCTCTCCTCCATGAGCGCGACCAAGCAGGCCCCGATCGACTCGGTGAAGGAATTGTTCGACAAAGCCGCCGCGCGGCTGCCGTAAAGCCGCCATGGTGACATATTGACATATGTCACCTGCGTCTATATGTCAGCAAGATGGTCGAACGAACGACAGTCCGTCTGCCAGAGGACCTGGTTAGACAAGCCAAGCGCAAAGCTGCCGCCGAGGGTCGAACGCTTACCGCGCTGATTGAAGACGGATTACGGCTGGTCGTGGCCGGCGCCGGCAAGCAGTTCAAGGCCAAACGGGTGATGCCTCGCGTCAGCAAGGCGACCGGCGGCCTGATGCCGGGAATCGATCCGATCCGGTTCTCGCCGATACAAGAGATGGAAGATCTGGAATATGCCGAGCGCATGAAGCGCTTCAAATGATACTGCCGGACGTCAACATTCTCGTCCACGCTTTCCGAACAGACGCCTCTGAACACCCGCTCTGCGGTCCATGGCTTGCGTCGGTCGTAGCCGGCGATGCCGCATTCGGCATATCTCGGCTGGCGCTAAGCACCGTCGTGCGAATCACGACAAATCCAAGGGTTTATCGCGTTCCTTCTTCTTTCCAAGACGTATTCGGTTTTTGCGAAGATTTGCTTCGACAGCCTCACGTTCAACTTGTCGAACCTGGCGAACGTCATTGGGATGTCTTCCAGCGACTTTGTATAGAGACCAACACCCGCGGCACGGATGTGACGGACGCTTGGTTCGCCGCTCTGGCAATCGAGGCGGGTTGCGAGTGGATAACACTTGATCGTGGTTTTGCGCGCTTTCCCGGTTTGCGATGGCGGGCTCCGACCTCCCAAGCCCCTGCCGGAAGATCGTGAAGTCGATCGGATGGAACAAGCAAAAGGGCCCGGGAGTACCGGGCCCTTTCTCACTCTCGGTGTGAACGTCAGTTCGGCAGCGCGAAGGCGAGATACTCGCCCGAGTAGCGCGCATCGCTCACGGCCACGATGATGTACTGCTTGCCGTCGGCCATATAGGTCATCGGCGAACCGCTCTGCTGCGCGGGCATGAGCAGCGCGCCGACCTGCTGGCCGGTCTTCTTGTCATAGGCGCGAAGCATCGCGCCGTGCGGATGCTCGGGCGTCGTGGTCGAGATCGGATCGCCCATGATGACGAGCGTCTTCGTCACCAGGAGACCCACACCGGAGGTCTGCGGCTGGCCGGTCTTCGGGATATTGATCCCCCGAAGCGCCGGGCTGTTGCGGACTTGATCGGGCGTGTCGCCATGCGGCACCTGCCACATCAGCTGCCCCTTATCGACATCGACCGCCGCGAGCACGCCATAGGGCGGTTTCACGATCGGCACGCCTTGTATCGCGAGCCCGCCGCCTTCACCGCCGCCGCCTTGAGGAGCCGCGCCCGATTTTGCCGCCTTGGCGCGCTCGGCTGTCTGCGGCGCATCCGCCGCGCAGCAGTCGCCTGGACCGAGCACGATCTGGAACGGCCGGCCCTTGACGCCCGCAAGATAGCGGACGTCCGAGTATTCGCCCGGCGGCTCGGCAAGAGCCCGCACGCCCGGCGTGTTGCCGGCGGGCATGTAGGCGATATGCGTTTCGGGATCATATCCACCGCCCGGCCAGTTGGTCGCCGTGCCGGTCACGATTGAGCCGAGGTTGCCGTTGATGTCGGCCAGGCTGCCGGGCATGAACGGCGAGGGCGTGTACTTGTACTTCTTCAGGAGGTCGATCGCCTGCTGTCTCAGCTGCGGCGTGAAGTCCACGAGATCATCGGGGAAATTGTAGACGTTCCTCGCGTAGCGCAGAGATTCCTGCGGGAAGGGCTGAGTCGGCCAGGTCTTCTCGCCCGGCACGTCCGATTGCGGAACCGGCCGCTCGACGATCGGGAAAATGGGCTCGCCGGTCGCGCGGTCGAACACATAGAGCCAGCCCTGTTTGGTCGGGGCCGCAACGACCTTGCGCGGGCGGCCATTGACCGTGACGTCGGCCAGGATCGGCGCCGACGACATGTCGAAGTTCCAGATCGGATGATGCGCGAACTGGTAGTACCATTTGCGCTGGCCGGTCCTTAAGTCGACCGCGACTAGGCTCTCGCCATAGAGGTTCTGGCCGGGCCGGTGGCCGCCGTAATAGTCCGACGTCGGCGTCTCGACCGGGAGATAGGCAAGGCCCAGATCCTCGTCGATGCTGATCTCGGTCCAGACGCCCGCGTTGCCGTTCGTCGCCCAGGAACCATTCTCCCAGGTCTCGTTGCCGGGCTCGCCGGGGCGCGGAATCGTGTTGAAGCGCCACAGCTCCTTGCCCGTCTTCACGTCATAGGCGCGCACGACGCCTTTGGTGTTGTTGTGCGTCGGGATGGTCGCGCCTTCGCGCATCGCCGAACCCACGATCGCCACATCGCGCGCGATCGCCGGCGGCGAGTGCCAGCCGACTTCGCCCGTCTCGAGGTCGATCTGCTGATTGTCGCCTTTGACGACGCCCACTTTCAGATCGACGAGGCCATTGTTGCCGAAGGACGGGATCACCGCTCCGGTCTTGGCGTTGAGCTCGACCAGGCGATAGCCCGTCGTCACGTAGAGGACGCGCTCATCGCCCCGTCCGTCCGTCCAGTACGAGACGCCGCGGCCGGAAAGCTGCCGGGGCGAAACTGCTGCGCGCTTTCCCTCGCGAAGGGAATGCGACCAGATCTGCTCGCCCGTTTTCGCATCGAGCGCGATCACCGCGCGGCGCGTGCCGGCCGTGGTGTAGAGCACGCCATTGACCATCAACGGCGTACCCTCGAGCTTCCACTCCGGATACGGCCCGAAATTGTCGGTCTTGAAGCGCCAGGCGACCTCCAGCTTGTTGAAGTTGGAGGCGTCGATCTGGGCCAGCGGCGAATAGCGCGTGCCGTGCACGTCGCCGGCGTAGGACGGCCACTCGCCCTTCGCGGTCGAGGGCATGCCTTGATTGCTGAATTGCTGCGGCGCCGGCGTGCCGACGAAGACCTGGCCGAGCACGGAAGGGGCCATCCAGGTCAGAGCGGCTGCGAACAGGCCGAGAAGCGGTACGGAACCGAGGAATTTGCGCGACATCGTTCACTCCCTGGTGAGACGGAAAAGCGAGACGCCGAAACGCTGATGTTTTGCTGGAGTATAGCTGCAAACCCCTCCCCCCGCGAGGCAAGACAGCGGGGTCAATCGACACCGTCTCGCGCGGCCATTAAGCTCCGGGTATTCGAACCCATAAGGGAGCGGGGAATGTCGGATGTTCCGAACCTGAAGCGGCGGAAGTTCCTAAAGGGCGCGGGGTTCGCGGGCGCCGCGGCATTCGCCACGCCGCTCAAGGCCGTCGCACAGACGCAGCAAGCGCCACGCAGCGTGCCCCTCCCGAACAAGGCCGCCGAGATCGCGCCCCCGCCCGCGCTCGAGGTCCTGACCGAGGGCAAAAGCGGCAGCGACTTCATGATCGACTGCCTGAAGAGCCTCGGCTTCGAATACATGGCCGCCAATCCCGCTTCGAGCTTCCGCGGCCTGCATGAGTCGCTGATCAATTACGGCGGCAACAAGGATCCGGAATTCCTCACTTGTTCTCACGAGGAAATCTCGGTCGCGATGGGCCACGGCTATTACAAGGTCGAGGGCAAGCCGCTGCTCGTCTTTGCGCACGGCACGGTTGGCCTCCATCACGCGACCATGGCGATGTACAACGCCTGGTGCGACCGCGTGCCGGTCTATCTCGTGATCGGCAATGCGAGCGACGTGGCGCAGCGCCGTCCCGGCATCGAGTGGAACCACACGGCGCAGGACCCGGCCGCGGTCGTGCGCGATTTCACCAAATGGGACGACAACCCGGCCTCGCTCCAGCATTTCGCCGAAAGCGCGGTGCGCGCCTACAAGATCGCGATGACGCCGCCGACGCTCCCGGTGTTGCTCGTCGCCGACGGCGGCTTGCAGGAAGACCCCATCCCCGAGGGCGCCAAGCTCTCGATCCCCAAGCTGCCGAAGGTCTCGCTCCCCCAGGGCGAGTCGGGAGCGGTGGCGGAAGTCGCGCGGCTGCTTGCGAGCGCGGAGAATCCGGTCCTCCTCGCCGACCGTTATGCGCGCACGGCCGAAGGCATGAAGATGCTGGTCGAGCTCGCCGAAGTGCTGCAGGCTCCGGTGATCGATACCAGCGGCCGGCTCAATCTTCCCTCGCGCCATCACCTGAACCAGAGCAGCCGCGCGCGGGCGCATCTCTCCCAGGCCGACGTCGTTGTCGGGCTCGAGATGACGGACTACTGGGGCACGGTGAATTCCTACCGCGACCAGGTGCACCGCACCTCGAAGCCGATCACCAAGCCGAGCGCGAAGCTCGTCCATATCGGCAGCGGCGAGCTCTACATCAAGGCGAATTACCAGGACTTCCAGCGCTTCGTGGACACCGACATCGCCGTTGCCGGCGACGGCGAGTCGACCATGCCGATCCTGATCGAGGCGGTGAAGAAACATCTCGATCGCGGCAAGGCGTCGAGTTTCGAAGCGCGCGGCAAGAAGCTCGCCGAGATGCACAAGGCCGATTACGAGCGCGCGCGGGGCGACGCCGTCTATGGCTGGGACGCGAGCCCGGTCTCGACCGCGCGCCTCTCAGCCGAGGTCTGGAACGTGATCAAGGACGAAGACTGGTCCATGCCCTCGCCGACGGCCTCGCTCAGCTACTGGCCGCAGCGGCTGTGGACCATGGACAAGCCCTATCACTTCATCGGCGACGGCGGCGGCATGGGCATCGGCTATTGCGCGTCGGCCTCGGCCGGCGCCGCGCTCGCCAACAAGAAGCACGGCCGCTTCACCGTCGCGATCCAATGCGACGGCGATCTCCTGATGACCAACGGTGTCCTGTGGACGGTCGCGCATCACCGGATCCCGCTGATGTATGTGATGCACAACAACCGCGGCTACCACCAGGAAGTCATGCATGTGCAGCGCATGGCGAATCGCCACATGCGCGGGCTCGACCGCGCCTATATCGGCACCACGTTGCGCGATCCCTTCGTCAATTATGCGAAGATCGCGGAAGGCATGGGCGTCGCCGGCATCGGCCCGATCACCGATCCGAAGGATCTGGGACCGGCGCTCGTGCGGGCGAAAGCGATCGTCAAGGGCGGCGAGCCCGTGCTTGTCGATGTCGTGACGCAAGGACGCTGAAATGAGAACGATATGGCTTGCTCTCGGCGCGGTGATGATCGCGTCGTATGCGCCGGCGGCGGACGGCCCGAAAGGCGATGCAGCAAAGGGACGCGCGCTCTTCATGACCAATGGCTGCTCCTACTGCCACGGCACGGCCGGGCAAGGCGGGGGCGGACGAACCGGCGGCTTGCGCATCGCCAATCAGGGAATCGGGTATCCCGCGTTCCTGAACCAGCTGCGTCATCCGGTGAACGAGATGCCGCCCTATGTGGAGTCGGCGATGCCGGACCAGCAGGTCGCCGACATCTTCGCCTTCGTCTCCAGCCTTCCCGCTCCGCCGGACCCGAAATCCATCCCGCTGCTGAACAAGTAAAGCGTTAGCAGCCGTCCGGAATGCGGCGCACTCCTGCCGGTTCGGATAGCCGCTGCAACCGGTTGAAGTGAAGACCAAACCCGGACATTGGAACCGGCGCACAAGTCGGGTGAACCTCGCCATTGGCCCAGCCATCTGCGTGAGTATCCGCGACCGGCCCGCCGTGCCGCGAGCGCACCTTCGCGCCAAGAGCCGCACCTCGCCCGATTGTCTAATCCGGTTCGGCAATCCCGAGGTCCCGCAGTCGTCGCAAGCCTTGAAGGAACTCATCGCGCTTTTTTTTCGGCGCGCCGAGCGGAGTGACAAGAACGCCGTCGCTGGAGCCGTCAGATAATGCCCCCCGTACCCAAGGCAGCCATGGGTTGCCGTCAGCTCTTGCTATCCTCTGCCCGCCCTCGGCGGCCATACGTTCCCGTGTCACCACAGCTTGCGATTCGAGGTCCCGCCGGAACAAACGTGCCGGAATCCCGGTCGCGTCAAACCCCTTAAATCTCGCCTCGCTAATATCGAGAGCCCAATCGATCGACCGATAAAACGCTTCCCGCGACCGCGTGAATGGCGCCTGCGTCTGCTCGGTCCTGTCCACGAAGTGCGCCCAGGAATTGATCTTAATTTTCCCGATTTGGCCGGCGAGTTTCACATGGTGAAACGTCGCGGCCCAAACGATAAGGAGGTCATTCGTCGCCAAGCCTTCGACTTCAACATTCTCGAAGATCGCCGGCCCGATCCCGCAACCGTTGGCCGCGCAGTTCTTGACGCTGACGTTCCTCACAATCGATCGAAGGTGAACGTCTTTGGTTAAAGACAGCGTGCAGCTCTCAAACATGCAACTCTCGAAGTGCATGTTCTCAAGAACGAGGGCGTTACCTCGATCATATAGCTTACGGAAGGTCTGATTTCTGTATTCAATCATCGCGGGGAAACCAATCTAGACAGCACATCACCAAGTACATCAAGACGGGCACCAGCTCGAATTTCGGAAACATGTTCAGCGTGCTTGGGGCAAGCCTGTTTCTGCCGTTTCTGCCGATGGCTCCGGCCCCTGATGTCGCGTTTTGGGTCAACTCTGGCCGGTTCAGGATTGGCACCGGAGCGGCGGGTTCTCCCGAAAGCGGTCTTCCAACGACCTGGGAACAACCCCTAACGAGGCCGGTCAGGCGGGGTCCGCCATATTGTCTTGAAGAGTCGAGGTCCGGTAAGTGTTTGAACCGTCGATCGGAGGGTGGTCATGGACAGACGCAATTTCATGCTCGGCGCGGCCGTTGCCGCAGGCGCAGCGACGCTCGGCGCCAAGCTCGCCCAGGCCGACGAGCTGCCCTTGGGACCGCTCCCGGGCACGCGCTATCCCGATCCGCGCGTCGAGGTGATCAACCCGCGCTTCAAGTACAAGATCGGCAATGCCGCCATCGAGCGCATCGCGACCGGTTTCCGCTGGGCCGAGGGTCCGGTTTATGTCCGCGACGGGGGCTATCTCCTATGGAGCGACATCCCGAACAACCGCATCATGCGCTGGAGCGAGGATGACGGGCATGTCAGCGTCTTCCGCTATCCGTCTAATTACTCTAACGGCAATACGCGCGACCGCGAGGGGCGCCTTGTCACCTGCGAGCATGATTCGCGCCGCGTGACGCGCACCGAGCACGACGGCACGATCACGGTGATTCTCGACAAGTTCAACGGCAAGCCGCTGAACGCGCCCAATGACATCGTCGTCGCGGCCGACGGCGCGATCTGGTTCACCGATCCGGGCTACGGCATCCTCGGCAATTACGAAGGCCACAAGGCCGAGCAGCAGCTGACCCCGGCGGTCTATCGCGTCGACAAGATGGGACGCGCAACCGTCGTCACCGATGCGCTCGCTCGCCCGAACGGGATCGCGTTCTCGCCCGACGAGAAGAAGCTCTACGTCATCGATAGCGGCCTTTCGGGCCCGGGCGGCACCTCCAACATCCGAGTCTTCGACGTCAACGGCGACAAGCTCGCGAACGGCAAAGTGTTCATCGCGAACTTCGGCACCTCGAACACCGACGGCATGCGCTGTGACATGGACGGGAACGTCTGGTGCAGCGTGGGCAATGGCGCGCCGCAGGAAGACGGCGTGCGCTGCTACACCGCGGGCGGCGACCTCATCGGCAAGATCCATCTGCCGGAGACCTGCGCGAACTTGACCTTCGGCGGCAAGAAGAAGAACCGCTTGTTCATGACCGCGAGTACGTCCGTCTATGCGGTCTATGTCGAAACCGTCGGCGCGATGGTGCCGTAGTTGGAGGACTAGGCCGTCGTTTCAGCTGAGGAATCTGAGCCAGCAACTCCGCCACGGAAAGCGAAGCGGCGTGTCTCCACGGCCGAACGCAGAAGCGCTTTGCGCGCCTCCCATTCTTCCTTGCCCGCGACGGCCTGAAGGAATTGAACCTCCTGCCCTGCGAGGATCGCGAGCGGGATTCCGTCGCGATAGAGCACACGATTGCCGGTGAGGGCGGCAAGCTTCGGTCCCGGAGTGATGATCCCCACGAGATTGAGCGGATCGGCGCCCGAGAGCGACACGAGCGCGGAGGATTCCGCTTCGCGCCTGCTCTCGCGCAGCTTGCCGATGGCTTCGGTGAGCGCGAACTGCTCGCCGGAGAAACCGGCGACGAAACGTCCGCCGCGGATCTCGCCCCGCGCTTCGAGCCGGCGATAGACGCGAAGAAGATCGCGCCACGGCGGAAGCCAAGGCGCCTCGCGCTCCAAGAGCCGCCAGAAAACGACGCCATAGCGCTGCAAGAGCGTGCGGGCGACATGCTCGACGGCTTCATCGCGCTCGACCGCATGCTCGCGCGCGCGGTGGGCGAGCGCCCAGCGGCCGGCGTCTTCCATGCCGGCGCTGGAACCGCGGCGGCGGCGATAGGACGCGCGCGACGCGATCGGCTTGCGTTCATGCGCGGGCACGAGAAGCGCGCGCAGTCCGGCGAAGCTGTCGGATGCCACCTGCCCAAGCGCGACAAGCTCGGACAACGCTTCTTCGACCTTGGTGCGAAGGAGCGAAGTGCCGGCAACGAGCTCGTCAAAGAAGGATGCGCCGTGTTGGCGCAGGAACGCTGCCACAGCTTGCGCGGCCGGACTTAATGCGGCGCCTTCCGCTTTTGGCGACAGCGAAGACCAGAGCGCGGCATCGCGGCGCGCCAGCAACGTGATGGGCGTGGTGCGCACGGGCGAGGGCTTGGACTCGCTGCCGTTCAGCCGTGCGTTCAACGGCCGCAATCGCGCCCAGGTGACGCGGCCCGCGAGGCAGAGATCGTCGAGCCAGTATGACTCGTAACCCTTGAGCCGCGCGGGCAGGATTTCGCTTTCCCAGGCGCGGGCGGCGGCTTCGTAGCCTTCGAGCTGCGCCAGGATGACGCCGAGGGCGTTGGGTCCTTCCATGCGCTCGGCCGCGACGCGCTGCCAGGAAAACAGGAAACGCATGAAGTCGCGCGCCGAAACCGGCTCGATCTCCGCGCGCAAGCGCTTGACGGTGTAGTGATGAATGCGCGCGAGCAGGCGGCGTTCACACCATTCCTCGGCACCAGCGGGGTCAGAGAACCGCCCGCGCAGAGCAAAGCCCTCGCTCCGCAGCGCGGCAAGGGCGGCGGCGATTTCGCTTGGGGTAAGCCCTAGGGGTGTGGCCAGCGCCCCTTCAAGCACCGGCCCCAGCCCTTCGAGTCGGCTGCGCAGAACTTCGATGAGCGCCTCCTCGCGGGTCCAGATCCGCTCGCGCTGAGACTGCGGCGCTTCGACTTCCCGATCGAGTGCCGCATCGGGGAACAGGGCGCGGAAGTGCGGCAGGCGCTCCGCGGCAATCCAGAGCGTCTTCTCCTGGAATCGCAATCGCGTCGCGCGTTTCTGGCGCGAGAGCTCTTCCAGCCACGGCAACCATTCCGGCTGCTTGGCGACTTCGCCTTCGGTCAGAAACCCGAGCAGCACGAGTGAATCGTGCAACTCATCCGGATCTCTAGCATCAGGCCAGGCTTCGGCGCGGACGCGCGCGATCGCGTCGGGATCGAGCCGGCCGAGATCCGAGGCCGCCTCGGGGGCAAGAAAGCGCCGGCTCATGACGGCCTGAGTGCGGCGCTCTTCCAACGGCGCATCGTCGAGATAGGCATAGGGCCGCGCCGAAAGCACTTCGAGCGCCAAGGGCGAGGGCTCTGTGAGATCGCAGCACACGACGCGGACATCGCCCGATTGAATGCGTTGAAGCAGGCGTTCCAGACCTTTGATGTCCATGGCCTCGTTGAGGCAATCGTCGATGGTCTGGTTGACCAGCGGATGATCGGGAATCTCGCGCTCGCCCACGAGGTTCTCGCCGCACGCGACCTGATCGGGGAACACCGTCGCCAGCAGGTCCTCGGCGTTCATGCGCGCGAGCGGAGCCGGCACTTTCTTGCCGCCCTTGAAGCGCGGCAGCGCGAGCGAGGTGCCCGCAACCCAACGCCATCGCGTGATGAACATGGGTGCATCGAGCAGCGCCTGTATCAGCAGCGGCTTGACGGTAGCAGGATGGAGATAACGCGCGGCATCGGCGAGATCGAAACTGTGCGCGGTGGTCAGCGACAGGACGATATTGTCTTCGGTCGCGGCCGCCTGAAGCTCGAAATTGAATTGCCGGCAGAAGCGCTTGCGCAACGAAAGACCCCAGGCGCGGTTGAGCCGGCTGCCATAGGGCGAATGGATCACGAACTGCATCCCGCCCGCCTCGTCGAAGAAGCGCTCGAACACGATCGTGTCCTGGGTGGGGAGCGTCCCGAGCGCGCTGTATCCGGTGCGGAGATAATCGATGAGCTCGCGCGACGCGGTTTCCGAGAGGCCGAGGCGTCCGGCGAGCGCGGTCTGAGCGATTTCCCCCGTAGGGTCTTCTCTGAAGCTTTCCGCCACGTTGGCGCGCAGCCGCGAGACGGATTGGGAAAGCTCGTTGCTGCGGCCGGGCGCTTCGCCGAGCCAGAACGGAATTGTTGGGGCCTGACCGTGAGCATCTTCGACGCGCACCGCGCTCTTCTCGACGCGGATGATGCGGTAGGAGTGATTGCCGAGCTGAAAGATGTCGCCGGCCATGCTCTCGACGGCGAAATCCTCATTCACCGTGCCGACGAAGACGTTCTCGGGATCGAGCAGCACCTGATAGTCGG
>Ga0306921_10007747_pt1 | contig 11307 bp, 10 predicted proteins | sample sta12Cox44000080_FD_203760 | JGI IMG/M metagenome (GOLD analysis project Ga0306921, IMG submission 203760) | Lab enrichment of tropical soil microbial communities from Luquillo Experimental Forest, Puerto Rico - statoxic.12C.oxic.44.000.080 (v2)... | ecosystem: Environmental > Terrestrial >... | reverse complement strand
GCGATATTGAGCGCAGGTTTGTGTTCGGGCGCGACGCCCCCACGACGAGCGCTGTAGTTCCATCACCTCCTTTCCCGTCGCAGCCAGCTCCTTCTTCGCCACGGCACGAAGTCGCAGCCCCTTTGCAGTCCCCCTCGCCGCTCAAGTCGGCTTCACCGGTGTCCGCTTCACGGGATTCTGCTTCGCGGAATTCTGCTTCAACGCAGTCTGTTCCGCGGGAAGCTGTTTCGCCGGAGCGAGCCGCTTCCGCCTCGACGCCCGCAGCCGCATTGGCGCCCAAGTGGCAGCGAGCGGTCGAGAAACTGCGCAGCCGTCAGGCCGAGATCCGTGTGCGAGAGGGTGCAGGAGAGAGCGACTGGAAAGCGCGGCTTGACCGGGCTCTCGAGAGGCTTGCTCCCGCTTCCCGGCACCCGCCGATTTCAAGCAACGCAACAGCGCATCGCAAATCCCCTCGATCGCTGCTGGCAGACTTGGGGGCATCCTCCGCCCGCGATTGCGCAGCGCCACGGACACGCGAGCCGCTCGGGGAGGCAGCGCTGCGGTTCAACCAACTCTGGGACAACCTGCTGCCCGCACGGCACGGCTCTGAGCGCGATCCAAATGCACGCCCGGCAGCGGCGCACGTGCTGCCGCCATCAGTGAGCCTGGTATGCGTTGAAGACCTGACGGGCGCCAGTCTGGCAAGCCGCGCCGTCCTGCTGCTGCGCGGTAGCGCTATGCCGGGCTGACGATTACAAGGAACAACCTTGGACAATGGCGGTTTGCTTTTGGGGGCGCCTCCCAATTGACGGAGAGACGCCATGCGAAACCTGTTGGCAACCTGCGCGGTCGCGGTTGCAGTCACGGCCGGGACGCTTTTCGCGCCGGCTCCTGCGCAAGCCTGGGGGTACCGACACTTCGGCTTCTATCGGCCATACGTGCACGTGTACCGGCCCTACGCATACTACCGGCCTTTCTACCGGCCGGTCGTATTCTATCGGCCCTTCTACCGGCCGGTCGCATTCTATCGGCCTTTCTTCCGCCCGGTCGCATTTTATCGGCCTTTCCACCGGCACTACGCGTTCTACCGTCCTTATCGGGCCTACGCGTCTGTCGGGTTTGGCCGGCCGCACTGGCTCGGCTGGCGGCATCGCTGGCGGTGAAACGGCCCAGCCGGAACTATCCCGAGACTGGCGCAGCCGGCATCGCTTGAGCAATGCCGGCTGAGTTATTGCGACCCGCGCGTCAGCGGGGCGCTGCTCCGTTGCGGCCGCCCTATCGACGGTGTTGTGAGAAAAAGCCTCGCCAGTCTCAGATGCTCCAGGCGAGCAACTCGACTGCTGCCATCCCCAATGCCAGAACCGCAAGCGCGATGGGATCGTATTCGAGCCAGGTACGCATGATGCTCTCCACTCGGCCAATCGTGCGGACGATGGCCACTCCGGTACTTGCGGGCAAAATGCTCCATTAAGGTTATCGACTCCTTACCAGCCCGCCCCAAGGCGCTCGCGCAAGCAACAACGCCCGCGAGCGTTGCTCAAATGCCTCAGCATCAGCTCGAGTTCACGAGCGCAAATGCAAAGTCGCGGCCGCGCCCGCGCTTGATCGCCTGGTCGATCCAGAACATTGCGAGCGGCTCCAACAGCCGCGCATTCCTGAGCGGGCCGGCGTCGACCGGCTCGAAGCCCAGCTTGGCGACCAGCTCCAACACCATCGCTTTCTTCGCCGCGTCGTCGCCTGCGACCGGCATCATCGGCCGCACTGCCGATTGACCGGCACGCGCCATATTGCCGGCGCCGGTCGTATTGAAGGCCTTGAAAACAGAGGCGCCTGCCGCCCAGCCCGCGACCTGCTCGCCCGCCGAGGTGGTAAAGCCCAGCACAAGGCCAAGCCCGTCCGGGCCCATGCCGAGCGGATTGGTGCAGTCGATCACGGTCTTGCCGTCGAGGCTGCCGAGCCCCTTCACTGCCATCTCGGTGGCCGGCCACGGAGTTGCGATGACCACGACCTCTGCACTTTGGGCGGCTTCCGCCGAGAGCTTGATGCGCTCTTTCGGGAGCGCGGCATATTTGGGATCAGCAGGGTTGCGCAGGCCCCAGGCCACGTCCTCGCCGTGCGTGAGCCAGGCCTTGCCTAACGTGGCGCCGACGGATCCGGCGCCGATGATCGCAATGCGCATGATGCCTCCTTTGCTGTCGGGAACTCGATCCGAGCACTAAAGTTAGCGCCGATGAGGAGTCCTGCCCAAGGAGTCCAAGGAGGCGTTCATGCGCACAATTGCATTTGCAATGGCTGCCTTGTTCCTGTCCGCCCTCGCTGCGCACGCAGACGGCACGTGGTGCGCGCATTACGGCGGCAGGTCAGGGGGGACAAATTGCGGCTTCTACTTCTTCCAGCAATGCATGGCGGCGCTATCGGGCAACGGCGGAGCCTGCATGCGCAACCCCTTTGCCGCCTATGGGGCCGAGCCGCGACGGCATTATCGGCGCGTCCGCTGAATGCCGGATCTTCCGGCGTCGCGATGACGACATCGTACTTGTAATGCTCGATTTCTGAAGCTCCACGCGACCACTGCTGAGGGCGTACCAGCCGGCTGCTGCCCGAAACGCGGCGAAGCCGGTCGCGAGCTGCAGCAAGTCACGGCGCGCAAAGCATGGTGCCTTCCCTCATTCGGCCGGCATGGTGATCAATCGGTAAATGCCGGAGAAATGCGCATGAATTAGAACAAACCGGATGTCATGCGGGCGATCGCTGCGGGCTCGCGAGGCGCGCTGCCGAATACATAACCCCAGTGTTGCCGGAATTGCCGCGCTTGATGGCGGCACGTTGATCGAGGGAGCGGGGACTCATGAGGAAGCTGATGTTTGCCGCGGCGATTGCAATCGCGCTTGCGCCGTCTGTTGTGCGCGCGCAGGAGCGTGTGGGGGATGCCGCATTGGGTGCGCTGTCGGGTGCGGTCGTGCTCGGACCGGTCGGCGCGGTTGCCGGTGCCGTCGTGGGCTACAGCGCCGGCCCCGCCATCGCGAGCTCGTGGGGCATGCGTCGGGGCAGGCGGCATCATCACAGGCATCACTATTAGGGTACGTCCGTACCGGGCCGGCCGATCCGGCGCTGTCATACGCCGCTGTTGCCCTGTCTTTGCCCCGCTTGCGCCTCCCTCGCGCCGTGCTTGCAGGAGAGGCTGGCGTTGGGGATGGGGGTCTCGACAATTCGCACCAGGCTTGTTCCAGCTGTGATCCTCGGCGCGCTCGTTGTCTCGACGGGTGCTGCATCGCTGTTTGCCTGGAAGTCCTACCCGTCGATTTTCGCAGCCAGCGAGGCGCTCCGCGTCGCAACCATTCCGGTGAATGACATCGGGCGCGCCTTCCTGTCCGCCCTGAAGCGCGAGATCGCCACGGAGCATGCGCGCGTCCAGCTGTCTCTGGTGGAGACGCCGAGCGTATGGGCCAGCGCGCAGGCGCTGAAGGAACAGCAGGTGGAAGCGGCGGTAGTGCGCAGCGACGACCCGGCAGTAGCAGCCGGGCGCACACTCTTCATCCTGCGCAGCCTCTATCCCGCGCTGCTGGTTCCGGCGCAGTCACCGATCGATGCCGTCTCCAAGCTCAAAGGCAGGAAGATTGCAGTCGTCGCGGAGGAAGCCGGGATCGACCCCATGGCCAAGGTGGTGCTCGATTTCTACGGCTTCGATGCGAAGCAGATTGTGCGGCTCACGGCAAAGGATCTCGCCCCGGCCCTTCGTCGGCGGCAGGTCGCGGCCGTGCTGGTCGTCGGGCCCAGCGGGGCTGGGCCGATCGCGGAGGCGATCGAGGCGTTTCGCAAGACAACGAGACAGCCACCCACGTTTCTGGATCTTGCCGAGGCGACCGCAATTGCGGAGCGCTATGCTGCCTATGACGAGGCCGAGATCAACGCGGGCGCATTCAGCGGCTCGCCGGCGGTTCCGTCGGAGAAGGTCACCACGATCTCGGCCAATGTACTGCTGGTGGCGCAAGCGTCGCTCTCAAACTCCGCTGCAGGCGAGATTACGCGGCTGCTGCTCGCGACGAAGAGTCGGGTGGCGGCGACCCTGCCGGAGGCGGGGCAGCTTGCCGTTCCCTCGACCGAAAAGGACGAGCTGTTGCCGGCACATCCCGGTACCGTCGCCTTTCTCAACGGCGAGCAGAGCAACCTGCTCGATGACACCACGAACTGGATCATACTGGGCTCGATGTTCACGGGCTTTGTCGGTTCGCTGGGCGCCTGGTTGAAACGGCTGCGCAACAAGAAAAAAGCCGACGCGCCGCGGCCCCAGGCCCGCGATCAGGCCGTGCAGCAGGTGCCGGCCAATGCATCAGTTGCCGCGCAGCTCGGCGCCATCGAGAACGGGCTCGATGCGCTCTCGCAATGGCTGACGCAGAAATTCAGTGTCGACGAGGCGGCCCCGCAGGAGTTTCAGAAGGTCGCGGCGAAGCTGACCGCAATCTCCTCGTTGGTGCAGGAGAAGCTCGGGTCTGCCAAGTCCGAGCCGTCGAGCAGCGAACCGGGGCAACAGCTCACGCTTCGCCTCGTCGATGCGCCGCCAGTGCAGGGCGAGCGCGCACCCCGGCAGCCGTTCCGGCTTGTCGCCGTCGATTGCAGTGATCGCGCGCCTGCGGACGCGGCGTAGCGTAGTTTCAACCCAGCGCCGCTTTCACGCGCCTGATATTCATCGGCAAATCACGCAGCCGCTTGCCGGTGGCGTGGGCGAAGGCATTGGCGATGGCGGCGACCGCCGGCCCCTGCGAGGCTTCGCCCGCGCCGAGCGGCTTCTCCTCCGGTCGATCGATCAGCTCCACCTCGACCTTGGGCGCCTCGGGCATGGTGAGGATCGGATAGCTCTGCCAATCGCGTGAGCGGATGCCGTTTCGATCAAACTGCACCGCCTCGTGCAGCGTCCAGCTGGTCGACTGGATGATGCCGCCCTCGATCTGATTGGCGAGCCCGTCCGGATTGATGATCTGGCCGGCATCGGCTGCGGCGGTGACGCGCGGCACCCTGATGATCCCGCTCACAGGATCGACGGCGATCTCGGCCACGACCGCGACATAGGTCGCAAGGTTCTTGTATTTGGCAAACCCAATGCCGCGGCCACGCGCCGGGCTGCCCGGCTCGCCCTCCCGCCAATTCGCCTTCCTGGCCGCTGCCGCAATCACCGCTCTCGCCCGTGCATCCTTGAGATGGGCGAGCCGGAACGCAATGGGATCGGCGCCGGCGGCAGCCGCGAGCTCGTCCATGAAAGACTCGATTGCAAACACGTTGGCATAGGCGCCAAGCGTGCGCAGCGCGGAGACGCGGACCGGCATCTGCGGCAGGAAGTGCTGAACGATCCTCTGCCGCGGCAGATCGTAAAGCGGCACTGCATTGCGATCGCCGCCGCCTGCAGGCTGCGGGATGATCCGCGGCGGTGACATTGGCAAGGGCTCTGCCAGATACCAGCCGGCCAGCAGATTGGTGCCCTCAGGCTCCCCCGGCCGCATGGCGTGGCTGTTGCTCCACAGCTCGTAGCTCCAGTCCGCGATCCGTCCGTCTGCGGCAAGCGCAGCCTTGGCCCGCATCACCATGGCAGGACCAAACGGCTCCCAGCCATGCTCGTCGTCACGCATCCATTGCACCCGCACCGGACGGCCCGGCACCGCGCGCGAGAGCAGCGCCGCGTCGAGCGCGACGTCGTCGGCACCGTTGTGGCCATAGCAGCCCGAGCCCTCGGCATGGATGCAGCGGATCGCCCCTTCGTCCATCCGCAGCACCTTGGCGAGGTCCTTGCGCAGCGGGAAAACGCCCTGCGTGTGCGACCACACCGTGAGCTTGCCGTCTGCGAACTGTGCGATTGCGCAAGAAGGACCAATCGCGCCATGCATGGTGTATGGCCTGGTGTAGGTCGCCTCCAGGCTGCGTGCGCCGGCCGGGCCGCTTCCACTCTTCTCGTTCACGACCATATCGTTGGCCGGCATGGCCATGAGCTGCTCGGCCAGCCTGTCCTGGTCGGGCAGGTCGTTTCCGCCGCTCCAGCTTGCGTTCTGAGCGAGCCACTGGCGCGCCTTGATGGCCTGCTCCTCGCGCTCGGCGATCACGCCGAGGAAGCTGCCGTCGCGCACCAGCGCAACCACATTCTCCGGCGCAGTGCTGTTGTCGAGACCAACAAGCTTTGCGCCATAGCGCGGCGGCCGCACAATACGTCCATGCAGCATGCCGGGCAGCCGCACGTCCTGCACATAGGCGGGCCCACCGGTCACCTTATGCGGGATATCCAGTCGCGGCACGGATCGGCCCACGATCCTGTGCGAGGAGGCGGCCTTGGGGGCAACCGTCACGCTTGCCTCGCGATGCAGATCGGCAGCGCCGGCAAGCTCACCATACCCGACCGTGCGGCCGTCGAGCGTGCTGATGACACCATCGCTCACCGCAAGCTTGTCCGGCGTGACACCGAAACCCTTGGCCGCAAGCGCGAGCAGGATCGCGCGCACCTCGGCCCCCGCGAGCCGCAAGGCAGTCCCGCTGCTCTCGATAGTGGCGCTGCCGGACGTGTGCCCCTCGTCCGGCGTGCGCGCGGTGTCGCCCGCAATCATGGTCACGCGGGACAGCGGCAGGTCGAGCTCCTCGGCAGCGATCTGCGCAAGCGCGGTGATCGCGCCCTGGCCGAGCTCGACCTTGCCGGTGAACACGATGGCGGAGCCATCGGCATTGATGCGCAACCAGGCATCGAGCATGCGATTTCCCTGCAGGCTGCCGGGCAGCCGTGCTGCCTGTTGCGCCAGGCCGGGCTGTCGCAGCGAGAACGCAACCACAATCGCGCCGAGGCCGGCGCCGAGCTGCCGCCGTGTGAGCACTGGAGCGTCCATGGTCAGCCCCTCCCGCTCTCGTGGGCCGCCCGCAACACGGCCCGGATGATGCGGCCATGGGTGCCGCAGCGGCAGAGATTGCCGGCAAGCGCCGCGCGCACCTCATCCTCGCTGGGCGGCGTCGTGCGGTCGAGAAGCGGCTTGGCCGACATGATCATGCCATTGATGCAGTAGCCGCACTGGGCGGCCTGCTCCTGCATGAATGCGCGCTGCAGTGGATGCGGTCTTTCCACCGTGCCGAGCCCCTCGATGGTGGTCACCTCGTTTTCGGCGAGCGATCCGACCGGGATCACGCACGAGCGCACCGGATTGCCGTTTACCAGCACCGTACAGGCGCCGCACTGCGCAAGCCCACAGCCGAACTTGGCTCCGTTGAGCGCGAGATCGTTGCGCAGCACGTACAGCAACGGCGTGTCGGGCTCCGCCGGCACGCTGCGAGCTTTCCCGTTCACCTTCAAGCGTACTGCCATGGCTTCGTTCTCCGGTTCACCTGGGCCGGATGCTGCCCTCGCGGGCATATCGGCCACGGGCTGCGTCGCACCAAGCAATACCTTTCGCCAATGTCCGGCAAGGTGGAGCGAGTGCAGGTCAGAAGCGGCATCCTGTGCATGCCGCAGCCCTTGCGCGGACGCCGCCCGGCATGCGATGCAGCGCGCGCAATCGGCGGGGTTCCGGCATGGCCTTCAGGCAGCGGGTATTCTCGGGCGTGCAGCCCACGGGCAACCTGCACCTCGGCAATTATCTTGGTGCCATGGTCAAGTTCGTCGCCTTGCAGGAGAGCTACGACTGCATCTACTGCATCGTCGATCTGCATGCCATCACGGTTTGGCAGGATCCCGCCGAGCTGCCCAAGACCACGCGCGAGGTCGCTGCGGCCTTTCTGGCGTGCGGAATCGATCCCAGGAAACACATCGTGTTCAACCAGAGCCAGGTCGCCGAGCATGCCGAGCTGGCCTGGGTATTCAACTGCGTCGCGCGGCTGGGCTGGCTCAACCGAATGACGCAGTTCAAGGAGAAGGCGGGCAAGGATCGCGAGAATGCGTCGGTCGGCCTCTACGCCTATCCGGCGCTGATGGCGGCCGACATTCTCGCCTATCGCGCCACGCACGTGCCGGTGGGCGAGGATCAGAAACAGCATCTCGAGCTCTCGCGCGACATCGCGCAAAAGTTCAACAACGATTTTGCTGCCTCGATCCATGCGCACGGTTTTGGCGAGCAGTTTTTCCCGCTCCCGGAGCCACTGATCCAGGGCCCGGCCACGCGTGTGATGTCGCTTCGCGACGGTTCGAAGAAAATGTCCAAGTCCGATGCGTCTGATCAGTCGCGCATCAACTTGACCGACGATGCCGACACCATTGCCCACAAGATTCGGCGGGCGAAGACCGATCCCGATCCGCTGCCCGGCGATGAAGCAGGGCTCAAATCGCGCCCTGAGGCCGACAACCTCGTCGGCATCTATGCGGCACTCGCGGAGCGCAGCAAGGCTGACGTCCTCAGGGAGCTCGACGGCGCCCAGTTCTCGACCTTCAAGGCGGCCTTGGCCGAACTTGCTGTAGCAAGGCTCGGTCCCATCAATGCAGAGATGAAGCGCCTCCTTGCCGACCCCGTCCACATCGATACGGTGCTGGGCGAGGGTGCCGCGCGCGCGCAGGTCATCGCCGCGGAGACCATGAAGGCGGTCAAGGACATCGTTGGCTTGGTGCACCGCTGAGCGAGGCCGCGCGGTTTGGTTTCGTCGGCCGAGCGCGGGGCGGCGTGGGGGCGCGGGCCGCAGTTCGATGCAGCGGCCTCGGCCGATCTTGGGGCGTCCCGCAGCACCCTTACGCGTGGATAGCCGGTCCAATACAAGCAAGCAGATCGAGAATGTTCTCGCGATGAGATTCGTGCATGGCGAGCGACCGTCTCATCGTTTCCAAGAGGGTACGCGAAAAGCTCGTGTCCTCGCCGCGGCGTTCCATCGCCCGGATGCGCCTGATCTGGTCGGCAATATGCTTGCGGCTTTCGATGACGTGACGGTCGGCCATCACTACGAGATCGGGGCGCACGGGCCTCACTCCTTCGCTGGGCGCATTGCCATAATCCGAACGTAGCGCCTAAAGTTCCCCGCATGGTGCGCGGCCCTTGAAGCGATCTTTTGATGGTGGAACCTGGAGTTCCGTTGTAATTGTGCGACTCACTCACCATGGAACCGGTCGCGACCACAACCGCCACGCTTGAGGTACTCCTCTCGTCAAGGCAGCACACGGCAAGAGACATTGCTCATTTGCGCAAACTCCGAGACGGGTTAAGGAGCACCAACGCCATAATCTCCCGCGCACTTGACGCCTACACGGTTTCGCTCGCGCTGCTAGAGGCTCCTGAAGGCAATGGGCGTGACCCGAGCCCAGTGCGCTTTCCCATGCGCAATGCCGTTCGGCAGGTCGTCACCTTCGAGTAGGTCGGATACCGCGACGTGAAATCGCTTCTCTGGCCCGTTGAATAGGAGTGCGGCAAGCCGGCTGGGCCGCACACGTACCTAATCCGTCATGGCCATGGCGCGCAGGGCGAGACGCTCGCGCGCAGAGAGCTTCTCGGTTGCGCTCTTGAGCTGGCCGCAGGCGGCAAGGATATCGCGGCCGCGCGGCGTGCGTACCGGCGAGGCATAGCCGGCGTTGAAGATGATCTCGGAGAATTTCTCGATCTGCTCCCAGTCCGAGCATTTGTATCTCGTCCCGGGCCAGGGATTGAATGGAATGAGGTTGATCTTGGCCGGGATCCCCTGCAGCAGCTGTACCAGCGCCTTGGCGTCGCGCGCTGAGTCGTTCACGCCCTTGAGCATCACGTACTCGAAAGTGATGCGCCTGGCGTTGGACAGGCCGGGATAGCGGCGGCACGCTTCCAGCAGCTCTGCGATTGGATATTTCCTGTTGAGCGGGACGAGCTCGTCCCGCAGCGCATCGCCGACCGCGTGCAGCGAGACCGCGAGCATGCAGCCGATCTCCGTGCCGGCACGCGCGATGTTCGGCACCACCCCGGAGGTGGAGAGCGTGATGCGCCGCTTGGAAATCGCAATTCCGTCCCCGTCGGCGGCGATCAGCAGGGCATCGCGCACCGCTTCGAAATTATAAAGCGGCTCGCCCATGCCCATCATCACGATATTGGACACAAGCCGCGCGCTGCCGCCCTTGTCCTTGGGCTTGGCCCAATCGGCAAGCCGGTCGCGCGCCACCATGATCTGGCCGACGATCTCGCCCGCGGTGAGATTGCGCACGAGGCGCTGCGTCCCGGTGTGGCAGAAGGAGCAATTGAGCGTGCAGCCGACCTGGCTGGAAAGGCACAGCGTGCCACGGTCGTGCTCGGGGATGTAGACGCACTCGACCTCGTGCGGCGCCTCGCCGGGGTGCTCGCCCGGCAGCCGCAGCAGCCATTTGCGCGTGCCGTCGACCGAAGTCTGCTCGGCAACTACCTGCGGCCGCTCAAGCGTGAAATGGGCCTCGAGCAGCGCGCGCAGCTCCTTCGACACGCTGGTCATCTGATCGAATGCGCCTGCCCCGCGCACGTAGAGCCAGTGCCAGAGCTGCTGCACGCGCATCCTGCGCTGCACCGGCGGCACGCCAACGGACGCGAGCGCTTCAGCGAGCGCATGGCGCGACAATCCGACCAGCGAGGGCTTGTGCGGGGCCACATAGCGCTCGAGCGGCGTCTTCTCGACGAACCCCTTCATCGCCAGGCGGGGCGGCGAGGCTGCTGTATCGGTCATCGGTGGCGGATCGGTCATGGCCCTGGGTCAGCCGGCTATCCGGGAAAGATAGGAGGCAAGCACCGTTCGGGAAAGGGCAGGAGCAGCGGGGCTACCGTTTCGATTTGAGCTGCTCGATCAGCGCCATGGCAGCTGCTGGGGCGCGCATCTTTGCGCCGGCGATCATGTAGATGAACACATCGCGTTTTTTCTTTGCAGGCGGTTTGGCGATGGCCGGGAGGTCAGTGGTGCCGCCGTCCGCAAACGCCTGCGACCGCTTCGCCCAGAGATCGAGCTCGGAGGCGCTGTAGCCTGTCTCCACCGCATCCGACGTTCTCTCCAGGCGCATATAGACGACGTCGCCGGTCACGTCGGCGATCAAGGCATGCTTGTCGGACTGAACGAGCGCGATCGCAACGGAGTGCTTGCGCGCCATCTCGATGAACGCGGCATCGCGAAAGCTCGCGTGCCTCACCTCGATGACGTTGGCAATCGCGGTGCCTTCCACTCGCCGCGGCAGCAGCGCGAGGAAGGCCGCCACGTCATCGGCAGCGAATTTCTTCGCGGGATGCAGTTGCCACAGAATGGGCCCGAGCTTCCGGCCCAGCTCGAGCACCCCGCTAGCAAAGAAGCGCTCGATCGATTCACCCGCCTCGGCGAGCACGCGGCGATGGGTAGCGGCACGCGGCGCCTTGAGCGAGAACACAAAGTCGTCGGGGGTCTCGGCCGCCCATTTGCGAAAGCTCGTCGGCG
>Ga0306921_10007746_pt1 | contig 11307 bp, 6 predicted proteins | sample sta12Cox44000080_FD_203760 | JGI IMG/M metagenome (GOLD analysis project Ga0306921, IMG submission 203760) | Lab enrichment of tropical soil microbial communities from Luquillo Experimental Forest, Puerto Rico - statoxic.12C.oxic.44.000.080 (v2)... | ecosystem: Environmental > Terrestrial > Soil... | reverse complement strand
TCTCGGTTAACGACAGGAAAGGTTTGGCGTTTTTGACCACAAAGTGTCTCAGGATGAGGCAAAAGTCGCCGAACACATTCACGAACGCTTAAGCAATACGCGAGATCTCGCAGCCGGTGGCGCCCGTTTTCGGGGACCGACACCTCGCGCATCGCAGGCGGCCCCACCGGGACGGTGACAGGCTTCCGAGGTGTTGTGCCGGAGACGGTGGCTTTTCCCTCTATCAAATCAAATCGAACCAACGTTCGCGTCTTGCGATCTGGTGGTTCTTCAATTCGACCCTCGCGAGGGTGCCCAGGTTGCTGGGCGGGCGGGACTATCCCGTCGACATCGCGAAAGGCCCGGTTGCGCCGGGCCCACTCTTACCCCGCTGCGCATGAACTTGCGTGGCGCTGAAAGGATAATAGGGACGAGGTGAGGCGCTCTCGCCGCTAGAGACACGAGCCGCGGACGGGCACTCGGGCGTACGATCGTGAGGTCGGCCAGCCCCACGGCTTATGGTTCGCCCGTCATTCAGTTCGAAGCGCCAACTGTGGCTCCCCGGAAATGTCCGTCGGCGTTTTGATCGACAAAGGGCCTCACAACCTCAATTTTGACTTTGTCAATGCTGAGGTCCCATGAAGCGATGGGCGTGCTCCGCGCACAGGAGGTGATGATGCAGGTTGGCTATCCATTGTCGGCCGGAAACCGTCATATTCAGATATTTTAGACCGTCCTCGATGTGCGTTGAAACGCTATTCCAGAAAAAGGAGGGATACCTATCAATAATGTCTGCTGGCGACGAATATCCGAGCTGTCGGTTCCTTCCGATCTCTTCGAATTCGCTATAGAGCGCATTTGCTTTTCGTGAGTACATTGGATCGCCAAGCTGTCCGATGAGGTCGGCAGCTTGGACTAGTTTTGGCTCCATGCTCTCATTAGCGCTAGAGCGATCCAGAGGCACTGGAAAGCGCGTCATTTCAATTGAGGCTGCGATACGGGACGCGTCGATGGCCGGTGAATTTCCGAGGCGCTCAAAGGCAAAGAGCTTCGATCGATCGACGTGATATGGCGAGAGGGCTGCATCTGATGCGCCACGAGGAAGCGTAGTTTTCCTTCCGCTCCCGTCCACAACGAACTCGGTTTCCGTGTCACCGCTCAGAACGCCACGTACATAGCCGATATCGTGCAATAGACAAGCGACGATCAGATGGCTGTAATCAGTAGGTTCTATTCGTTGTGAAAGTGTCATTCCCTCAAGTATGTCACGTCCGACCATCGTGACCAGCAGTGTATGCTCGAAATTGTGATAAAGAGCATCGCTTCTGGCCAGACATTCAATGGTGCTGCGAGCAAAGGAGCCTAAACGCTCAGCCTGATCGTCGTGTGCTGGACCAAAAACACGGCGGAAATCTTTAGCGAGAAAATTGCCCAGCTTCTTGGCTGCTAATGCCGTGATCGTCTTCACCGACCATCTCCAAGCCGGCAAGATGTTATCATTTTGCGAAGAAAGTGGAAGGCGAAAGAGGCCGGTTAGTACGTTCCCAACCTGAACGCAGTCCATTCGGCTTGACCGTACCGGCGCCGCTGCTCACCCGCGCCGACCAAGTGATCGAAAAGTCGTTGTTGAGTCCCCGTCTTCCGAGGTGCTGATAGCGGAGGGCTTTTTGTCGGCAGATTTGGCGATTGCCGGATCGCCCGTCACGCCGCCCCCGACCGTCACGGTACATCACTCACGCGTGACGAAGACGCTCCGTCACGAAGTATTTTCCGGATCTTGTTGCTGGCCGCTGCCCTCGCCCTGGCGTGCGTTGGTGTCGCCACAAACGGATGGTTTGACGCAGTGAGCACCGGCCAGCATGCAAAACGCATCAGCGACGCTCACACGCGATCTGAGATGCAGTAACGAAAAGTGAGGGAGCGCGCACATCATCGCGAGATGCGAGAGCACCTCCGCGCTAATCACATTCGACCATATCTGGAATTGCAGCACGTCAATCGGTTTGGTGCACATGCCGTTCGGCAACTCAGTAAGTCCGGCAACTGCCGTTCTTGCCTCCTCAATCTGGCGCGGCAATTGCCGGAGGTCCTCGATTCCGAACGGGGAGGGTGCATCAGGCATTTGGCCCAATAGCTTCTCGCGATAGCTGATCACCAGTACGAGCGCCGAGAACTCACAGAGTGCCCGCGCTAACCCAAACTTGTCCTTGCACCTGCGGGCATATGCCATGCCTTTTGTGAGTAGCGTGATCGCACGCCGAATGGCCTCCACCGATGGCAAGGCATAGCGCGTCGCTGACGCCGCCAAATATCCGATCTCATAGAGCTCCGACTCAAATGACTTCATATTCGAAGAGGCAAGTTCTCGCTCCAAAAGAGCCAATGCACGGTTGGCATGTTGCAGCGCCGACTGCCATCGTGAACACCGGTGCGCCAGGCAGGCGGCGAAAAAATGCGCCTGATGATCGAGTCTCGTCCGTAAAGTGTTTTCTATTCGGCTCTCCAGTTCAACATCCTTGCCGGCGGCCAAGCGTTCAAGAACATCCTCAAGAGAGGTATCCCCGACTATCCACGGGAATGTGGCCCGGATGGCCATTATACCGCGCACCTAGGTGATTCTGAGTACGGTAGCGGCTCAAGCGCCACCGGAGCCGGAAGCGATACATCGATATCAAGAAACGTGACCTATTTCACATCGAAAATGAACCTTGTAACGTATAGGTAGTGATAACAGGATCAATGAAGGGGCAAGTGTGGAAGCATTACCGCTACGCTGGGCTGAATGCTGGCGGCGGCTCAACAAACCGAAGCGCGCAGGCCTCTCGTGACTGGAAGCTGATCGCGCACTCCGTGTTGAGGTGTAGAAGCTAACGCGCGACCGCGGGGGCGGCGACGATGCGCGTCGTGATGGTGCGCGAAATCGCATGGAGTTGAGGGCGATGAGCAAGCCAGACAAGTTTCACGGATCGACAGTTGCAATTTTTGCGTTCGCATGCGCCGTGTTTGTGGTTGCGATGGTGATCGCGCACGGCGCCGCCGTGCTGCAACAGCACCTGAACCCCAATCCCGACCCCTTCTACTATTTGGTCATATTCACCATTTGGGCGTGCATCTCTCTGCTGGCCCCGGCGCTGTGCTTTCACGTTTTCTCGTGCAGCAATTCGCCAAACAGCTATTGGCGCGCTTTCTGGACGTTTGCCTACCTCGCTCTGCTGGTCCATCTCTATTGGGCCATTACGGGCAGTTGCGGCGCCAGCTTCGAGGCGATCTACAAACTCGAAAGCGCGCAGGAGGCGCATCCCGGCTGCATTGTCGCTCGCCCTACTCCCGACTTTTTTCTAGCCACGTGGTGGGGGCTGGACGTGGTTCTGGCGTATCGCGTCTCCGACAGCATCAAATGGGTGCGCGTGCAGCGCAGCGCTCTTCACCTGCTGGCCTTCTTGATGTTCTTTGGGGCCTTCGTGTTGGGCGAAAAGGCCGGCGTCGCGGCGCGTCTACTCGGCGTATTGATGGCGCTCACCGTTCTCACATGCCTCCTTATCAAGTTCATCATCAGCGAGAACGACCCGAAATCGCTGTTGATGGTTCTCTATGTCAAGTTCTTCCAGCTCCTCAATCTGTTCGTGCTCTGGCACAAATTGCCGACGTTCCTCGCCGTCACCAATCTGGTCGCGCTACGCGAGGTTTTGCGGGCCAGGAATTTGCACAACACCTCGGATATTCCGATGACAGAGCCATCGGCCGAACGAGAACTCGTGCCACCGGACGCCAAATATCTCGCCGAGCGCGAGGAGGACGGTCAGTACAACGACCTGTCAAAGCCCACCATGGGTAACGCCGCCTTCGGGGGCCCGGATTTCACCAAGAGCAACCAGGGCGCACGCTTTGGCCGCAACATTCCACTCAGCGAAGTCGATCCGAGCCGTGACGGCGGGATCCTTGATCCCAATCCCCGTGAGGTCAGCAATCGGCTGCTGGCGCGCCAAAGCACACCAGACAATCCCGGCGGCTTTAGACCGGTCGGGATTCTCAATTTGCTTGCGGCCGCCTGGATCCAGTTTCAGATCCACGACTGGTTCAATCACGGCAATCCGCGGGCGATCACCGATGAAGCGTTCGAGGTACCGATCCCGCCCGGCGACGAGTGGCCGGACGGCCCGACGATGCGTGTGCGCCGTACCCGGGCCGATCCCACGCGCCGCAAGAACGACGGCAAGGGTCCGGAAACCTTCGCGAATGCCGAGACACACTGGTGGGACGGCTCCCAGATCTACGGCGACAGCCGGCAGGCCTTGAAGCAGTACCGATCCGGCCGGGTCGGAAAGCTCACGATCGATCCCAATACCGGACGCATTCCGCTCGACGCGGCCGGGCTCGAGAAGACGGGTCTCATCGCGAATTGGTGGGTCGGCCTGAGCCTGATGCACAATATCTTCACGTTCGAACACAACGCGATTTGCGATCATATCATCCAGGCCTATCCCGAATCGCAGCAGCAAAAGGACGGCGACAAAAAGATCTTCCGCGTTGCCCGGCTCGTCAATACCGCGCTGATGGCGAAGATTCACACGGTGGACTGGACCCCGGCAATCCTCACCCATCCCGCCCTGCAGGTCGTCATGAATGCCGACTGGTGGGGTCTGGCCGGGGAGCATGTGAAGAAGTCTTTCGGCCGCATCAGCGCCAACGAGCCGGTCAGCGGCATTCCAGGCTCGGCGACAAATCATGACGGCGCGGACTATTGCCTGACCGAGGAGTTCGCCTCGGTCTATCGGCTGCATCCGCTGCTCCCCAACGACATCCAACTGCTCTCGTATGCGACCGGCGCAAAGGGACGCCTGCTGAAGTTCGAGTCGGACGACCCGGAAGATCTGATCATCGGCCCGAACGCCATGACGAACGCAACGCGTGACGCCTCGCTCACGGACATCATCTATACGTTCGGAGTTAATAATCCGGGCAAGATCACGCTGCGGAATTTCCCCAACTGGATGCGGCGGTTGCACCGTCGCAACGGCCCGAACCTGGAAGAGCTGATCGATCTCGCCGCCATCGACATCATCCGCGATCGCGAGCGTGGCGTGCCGCGCTACAATCGCTTCCGCGAGATGTTCCATATGCCGCGCGTGAAGTCGTTCGAGGAGATGAGCAACGATCGCGAGATCGTGGAGACCTTGCGCGAGGTCTACGGCCATCCCGACAAGGTCGATTTGATGGTCGGCATGTATGCGGAAGAGCCGCCCGCGGGTTTTGGCTTCAGCGACACCGCGTTCCGTGTCTTCATCCTGATGGCGCCGCGACGGCTCAAGAGCGACCGCTTCCTCACCAACGATTTTAACGAAACCGTCTACACCAAGGCCGGCCTCGACTGGATCAACGACAACAACATGTCGACTGTGCTGCTGCGCCATTTCCCCGAGTTGACGCCGGTGCTCCAGCGCGTCGCGAATCCGTTTGCTCCCTGGCCTGATCCTCGAAAACTTCCGAACTGAGCGTTCAAAACACGGCAAAAGGAGCCCCTACGAAGAGATGCGATGAACGACAGAGCGGCATTCAAGTCTGCTGGCCACAACGCCCTGTCGGCGCGTCCACCCGTGGAGAGCATCTGGCGTCGAAGAACGCGCCGGGTCAGTCGCGGCGTGCCCATGCTGAAGACGGATTCAATGACATATGCATCGAACCAAAAGCCGCTGCCGGTCAAAGTGTCTGGGCCGCCGGCTGTGCGACCGTCCATCGTCAATCCTTCCTGTGACAGCGACCGATCGGTTGCCACTGAACTTTTGCGAGCCAAGTTGCTGAGGCCAGGCTCTGGTGCGGGAATGCGATCGGTGTCACTCTTAGCTCTGCTAAGACATTTTCGTAAGTCGTAGATTTGAGGGTCGTCATGATTAACAGCGAGAGTGAGAACGCGTCGCGCGCAGGACTCAATTGGGCAAACTCCAAAACCGCCGGAGGCATCAGCGAAATCGCCGTGCTGTCGCCGATACGACGTGGATGTCCGCCCGGTGAACGGCGCAGCTATGAAGAGTCTGTCGCCGCGGCGATCCAAAACCTTGCAGACCGACATCAACAAGGCCTTCCGACCGAACTCAGTAGAATCCCTGCGATCCACTTCGGCCGCATGATCATCATCCGGCCCGAGCAGTATCTACTTTATTCGGACCTCTGTGGCATTGACTATTATCCGGACGGCAAACGAGGCGACGGCGGCGGCATACCTGTGCCGATCGACGACTACCTCGAAGGATCAAGAAAGCCTCCACCGAAACTGCGCTCTTTCCTGCTGACGCTTGTCGAGTTTGACGGCGACTTGAAGGCCTACATGCGTGACATTGCGGAGTTTCTCGCCCGCGACTTTGATAGGGTTTTCGAGAATTGCGAAGACTTTCCGGGCACACGCAATTTCGAGCTCTTCTGGCTTTGGATCAGGCGTTACCAGATCAATACAAACCTGTTTTACGCACCCTATTCGAATCTTTCGACAGTCCGCATCAAGCAGCTCGAGGATTTTAAGCGACGCTTCGACGCGCTCGTCGCCCGGATCTACTCTCCTGCGAGAGCGCGCGAGAGATCCTTCGAAGAGCTGTTTGATGAATTCCTGCAGCAGAGCGAGCAATACGCGCGCAACTTCCCGACGCCTGGCGGACTATTCGAAACGGACAACAACTGAGGGAGGCAAGCGACAATGGCCGATCAAGCCCACGCCACTCACGAGGAGACACGTGATAACATTCAGGCCCACCTTCTGAGGCCCTCAAAGTTTCAAGTTGGCGGCAACAAGCCGGCCGAACGAAACTGGTCACTGTTCTTTTTCTTTCGCATCATCCGGCAAGCGGAGTTCGATGCCATGATGGATCGTATGCAAAGCGCGACGAAGGACGATCCTGATGCCAAGCACGAACTGTGGCAGGACTTCGCGCAAACCGCGTTCGTGAATGCAGGGATTGTCGAGGAGCGTTTGGCAAAAGACCCTGGATCGGAGCCAGACCGGCAGGCGGATGCCTTCCTGAAGTGGCTAAGGGCGATCGTATCCGCTGACAAGTCGGGCATCAAAAGTACCGCAGACAGCATGGTGAATTTGTCTTTCCCCGCATCCACCCAGGCAGCCAAGCCGACGAAAGAACCTCCAACACTCACGCCTAATGTGCCTTGGCTCGATCCAATTAGCTGGATGCCTCACCATTTTGAAATCGGCACCCTGGACGTCGGCTTTCTTCAGGACCTGGTTCGCGTTTATACCCAACCAGGCAATTATGCCGCCCAGCTGGATCTCATCCGTGACAGCATAAAAGCTGCTGTTCCGGAGGGTCCGTTAGGGCCGCTCCCGCTCGTGACGCTCTACGAGATCCTGCGTCAATGTGCCCCCGCAATGATGAATCCTGCGGATGCGGGCGAGCCGTCGCCGGGAATTGTTCGCGGCGAGAACGCAGGCGGTCCGGAAGCGCCCGTCAAGGACGGTACACCGATCAATATTGCCTTCACCTATTCGGGCCTGTCGGTACTCAAGGTGAACGCCTTCACACTCGCGTCTTTTCCGGATGCATTCAAGCAAGGAATGGCTGCGCGCGCCGAACGCCTGCACGATACCGGTCCAAGCGCTCCCGATGTCTGGGAGGGTGAATTGGGTCTACCCAGCGTGCATGGTTATTTCACGGGCGGCTTTGCATTGAGCGAGGGCAATGCCGCCAAGGAATCCTTCTGGAAAGCGATGCGGCGCGATGTCAAGGCATTCAACGATCCAGTGAACGACCATGGCCGGACGCTTCGTTTCGGTTTCCGTGTCCTGTTCCGCCTCTTCGGCCTCGAGATTCTGCATATCGAACTGGGCCAATACCCCTATGAGGTCGAAAAAAATGGCGCGGTAAAACAGCTCGACCACCGTTTCGAGCATTTTGGTTTCCGCGACGGTCTTAGCCAGCCATTTGTTGACATGGGGCTCGGCGACACGCGACCAGGAGGCGGCACGCCAAGCCGCGATCGGAGCTGGAGCCCGGTTGCCCCGGGAGAGATATTCCTTAACCTGCCGGACGAAAACGGCGAGGTTCAGCTGCTGCCGATCAGCAAGAATCTCACGCTCGGAAGCACGTTCCTCGTATTCCGCAAACTCGAACAGGATGTGGCCGGCTTCCGAGGGTTTCTCAGCCGAATGCGCCCGAAGGACAAAGAGGCTCAAAAGGCGCTCAAGGCGCAATTCGTCGGACGCTGGCCCAATGGTGTGCCGCTCGTTCTGTCACCCGATCAGGAGCGCTTCGTTGACGAGGAGATGGAGGCCACACTGAACGACTTCCGCTACGCGGCCGACGACCCGCTTGGAAAAAAGTGCCCGCTCGGCGCGCACATCCGCCGTGCCAATCCGCGCGATATCGGTGGACGTGGCGAGGTCCGGCGCCATCGGATTCTGCGGCGGGGGATCAGCTACGGCGGCCCGCTTCTGAAGGATGACGCTCTGGACGACGGTGAGAGGCGAGGATTGCTATTCATCGCCGCGAACTCACGGATCGATCTGCAGTTTGAAGTCATTCAGTCGAATTGGATCAACGGCGGAGAGTTCCTCGGCCAGGCCGGGCTGGGACGTTGTCCCTTAACGGGTGATCACAACGGTGCCGTGTCGGATAGCTTCTTCGAAGCGGGCGCCACAGCGCCCATGACCAGTCTGCCGCGCTTCGTCACGACCCGCGGCGGCGACTACTTTTTTGCGCCAGGCATCAAGGCACTCAGGATGATTGCAGAAGGCAACAAGTTCGCTCCTGAAAAGATTCCGTTTGCCGGATTCAGCATGGGGGACGCAACAACGCCTCTCTTGTTCGACCCCGATCGATTGAAGCGCTATGGGCAAACTATCCTGAAAGACGACAAGAACACGGTCATCCGCGTCGGACTACCAGCCTCTGCTGAAGATTCGCCCAACCGGCTCTGCTTTGTCGGACGCTATCAAGATGTCAAAACCGTCTTCAGGAACCGAAATGCTTCTGGTCAGCTTGCATTTTCGGTGCGGCAGTACGCGGTCAGAGGACGGGACATCACGCGGGGATCGGATGTTGTTATCGGCACCGAGGATGTCGGGCCTAGTCAACCGACACGCGCCCGGCTTCACGACATCCTCTACTGGGCCTGGGAGACGCTTGGTCGTGAGCACGACCCCAGCAGGACAGCCGACGTTGTATTACCCGAGGTTGTAGCAGCCATAGCTAAGTCCGCTTCTGATGACGCACTGCGCCGAACGGCCTATGAGCGGCGGATCGATCTGGTCAGTGATCTCGCAGCTCAGGCCGCCTATGGGGTCATTTCCAAACTGTACGGGGTTCCGGCGCCGCCTTGGCTGACCGAGCTTGCAGCGTCTCTGCGCTTCGCGCACCAGCATGTCGGCGAGGTGCCGCCCGAATGGATCGCCAAGTTGATCGACAAAGCGCCTGACAATCCTGGTTTGACCACCCTACAACTTTGGTCGGCGATGGTTCTCGCTGATTTGATCGGAAACGTCCAATCGATCGGCGCGCTGCATATCCTGGCTCGTCAAGCCGGCTCCGAAATGATCGACTATGTCGATACCGTGCTCTCGACCGCCAGAACGTCTCCAACCAACTCCCCGATCCGCTCACCGAAGACGCTGCTGGGGGCGTTCATACAGAATGAAAGCCGAGCAAAATCGCTTTATGTCGGCAGCAACGGCAGTTCCGGCAACGGTGGCGATTGGCAGTCCCTTTATTACAGGGAGGTCAGTACGCTCTTGTTTGAAATAGTCGGCACGACAATGGCTAGTGTTCCCCTGGCCTTCGCTTCGGTCATGGGAGCGCTGTTCAAGTTCCGCCTCGATTTGCCGACTCTCATGCAAATGCCGGGCGCTGATATCCCGCGTATCATCTACGAGGCCGACCGGCTCAATCCTTTCTTGGTCGCGCGAATGCGATACTGCGAGACAGACACAACGCTGCCCAGTGGCGCCAAAATAGAGAGAGGCGAATGGGTGGCGGCTATGATCAAGGCGGCCAATCTGGACGAGGACGTCTTCAAGCAGCCCCATCGCTTCTCGCTCGATCCGGAAATTCGAGACATCGACAACTATCTGCTCTTTAATGAGCGAGGGAATCCTCGAGAATGCTGGGGACGTGATCGCGTGGCTATGGTGATCATGCGAGAATGCGCAACAGCTGCGAGCCGCCTGCGGGGATTGCGCGGGGTCGCGGGCAAAGGGGGCGAGCCCTTGAAACTTGCCGGTGTTACGATCAGTTTGCCGGCGCGGTTCACGCAGGTCGTAGGAAACTCCTCTTAGAGCGCGGTGGATCAGGTTGGATCGCCATCGCGCTTCTAAGTTTTTGAGCATGATGTCCGCGCAAACACGTTCCGAGTTTGTCGCGAGGGAAAACCGCTACACACTTTTCCGGATCATGCTCTACTAGGCCACGATCCGGGACATATCCAAGGCAACGACATCTGATTGAGCGCAAATCGCTTGGATCTCTGTGAGATCCTGACCGATGCGCGGATCGCCAGGGGCCTTCTCCGCAAGCAGGAGGGCTCTCAAATCAAGACATTGCACAATCAGCCATGGGTTCTTGACCGCGTGAGCGATGGAAAGAGCATGATCCAACGCGGAGAGACCACGCTCCGATTCGCCGCTTCGAAGGAGGGCCTCGCCATAGCCGGCATAGAGATAGCATACTTCCGCCTGACCTGTTCGCAGATGCATCCCGCTTTCCAAACAGGCCTCTACTTGGTCAATTCCCTCGCGCGCACGACCGGTGCGCGCCAGTGCCGTCGCTATTGCACCGGCAAGGTTGGCCTTGATCGCATCGTAGCCGTTGCGTTCGGTAAGATCGCTGGCAACAGACAAACATTCTACGGCTTCGCCATTTCGATGAAGTAAGAGAAAATTCCGTCCCATCGCGAAGCGGGCCAACACTTCCCCATATAAATCTTGTTCGCGAACTGCGATCTGCAGTGCACGGCGCGCAAATTCAAGCGCCTCCTTATATTGACCCGTCGCATTCATGAACCAGCTCCTGAATGCCAATAGTGTGCACTTCGGACCGGCTGGCGTCCCAAGCCGCGCAATTTCGAGTTCTCCCGTAAGCATTTCCATCAGTTCATCCAGCGCAGCAATCGCACGATTGACGGTGCCCATTCCATGCAACACAATTGCCATCATAATCTGATTTGAAAATATCAACGGGGGCGACCCGAGCGCGCGGGCCATCTCCAGTCCTTCGCTTGTCACCCGCAGCCCTTCCTCGTATCGGCCTTCAAACCAGCAAATCATTCCAAGTTGGGAATGCGCGCCGCACACCAGGGCCGCTCTTCCTTGGCGCCGGGCCAGCTCAATGGTGCGCG
>Ga0306921_10007745_pt1 | contig 11307 bp, 10 predicted proteins | sample sta12Cox44000080_FD_203760 | JGI IMG/M metagenome (GOLD analysis project Ga0306921, IMG submission 203760) | Lab enrichment of tropical soil microbial communities from Luquillo Experimental Forest, Puerto Rico - statoxic.12C.oxic.44.000.080 (v2)... | ecosystem: Environmental > Terrestrial >... | reverse complement strand
TGCGTCCGTTTTTAGAAGAGTCCAGCGTCGACGCCCAGGCTCCGGTTCGCGCCTGCTTTCGTTATATCTCCAACCGCTCGAGTTTCCTGGATTACAAAAGCGCGCTGGCGGCGGGCCTGCCCATCGGTTCGGGGGAGATTGAGAGTGCCCACCGCTCTATCATGCAAAAACGACTGAAGATTTCCGGGGCCTGGTGGAAGCTAGAAAACCTGAGCAAGATGCTGGCGCTTCGTGTGGTGCGAGCTAACCAAGGTTGGGAACAGTACTGGAGGAGTGTGCAGCAGGAGGAGGCAGCTTGCGCCGCTTGACTCGCACTTTTAATTACACCCTCCTTATGCTCACACCTCTCACGCAAACAGCCGATAAGATCGTCGGCCTGAAACTTGGTGCTGATGACTACTGCTAAGCCTTTTCGTCAGCCGAAATGCTGGCACGTATAGAAGCCTTACTGCGTCGTGTCCCTATTCGTACCGGTCAAGTCATCCTCGAGTCGGGTTCGCTCCGCCTCGATATGCGTCGCATGGAAGTTACCAGAGACAGCAAGCCGGTTTATCTTACGGTTCGCGAATTTCAGCTTCTTCGCTATCTAATCAGCCGCACACGTGCTAGCCTTCCTTCTCGAAACGGAGATCGAAATGCCAGAGAACAAGACCAAGGCTACAACTTTGAGTGTCGGTGCGTACATCGACGCCCTGACGGATCCTACGCGACGCTCTGACGCAAAGGATCTGGTTCAACTTATGCAACGGGCTTCCCGCGAAAAGCCAAGACTTTGGGGGCCGTCTATTGTTGGCTTCGGCAGCTATCACTACAGATATGACAGCGGCCGTGAAGGAGATATGCCGCTTATTAGCTTTTCATCGCGTAAGGCCGCCACGGTTCTGTACAGCATGCTGGACCACAGCGAGGCAAAAGACCTCTTGGCGAAACTCGGAAGACACACGACAGGAAAGGGCTGCCTCTACATCAAAAAGCTTGCGGATGTGGATAGGACAGTCCTTGAGACGCTGATCAGGAACGCGGTTGCTCATAACCGTGATCGCCACTCGCATGGACATACCTTCTGACGCGATTAGACCATTGACCGGGCCACGCTCAAAGACGAAATGGCGAATTAGCGGCGGATCTGGGCTCCATGGCAGCGACCGGCCCATCGATATCAAGACGCCGAGCCACGCTTGCCAGTATGTATGCCGCCCGTCGTGCCGGGATTCAGAAAAAGGTGCAGCCCTACGTTTCCCTACGTCCTTCGTCTACGATGTAAGCTAGCTACTCCAACATGAGCGCTTGGTAGCATCTCGTGCAGACAGCCACGGAAAGGCACCCGGTGGGGTGATAGGTGATTGCTTATGTCAGCTGGGACTCCTGCTCATCCAGCACCCGGGCCAGTGGTGATTTCCGAGAAGCATCACCACTCCTGGTTCGAGTCGCTGGCGAATTTGGCAAGGGCGTTCTTCTGGATAGTACTAGCAGCCCTTCTGCTTCACTATAGCTGTGGATCGGCCAGAGTCGTTGCCGCACGCAAGCAGATTCTGGACCATTTACAGCAGCAGAGAAAGTCCCGTGTGATTGCCATGATCCATGGGCAAGATACGGTCAGCGTTCTCGGGGTTCCGGTTGCCAGCTCGATCTCGATTGAGGATTCGGAGGCGATCCTGAGAGCGATCCGCCTTACGCCTCCAGATCAGCCCATCGACATCATCTTGCATACGCCCGGTGGATTGGTATTGGCCGCCGAACAAATCGCGAAAGCACTTGCCGACCATAAGGGAAAAGTGACGGTTTTTGTTCCCCACTACGCGATGAGTGGCGGCACACTGATTGCGCTCGCGGCCGACGAGATCGTGATGGATCCCAACGCCGTGCTTGGGCCTGTGGATCCGCAGATCGGGGACATGCCGGCAGCGTCGATTGTGAAAGTGACGGAGCTGAAGAAGCCCGCCCAGGTGAGCGATCAAATCCTGGTGCTGGCGGACATTTCCGCCAAGGCGCGGGTCCAGGTCACCGCCTTCGTCACCAAGCTGCTGCTAAAACATTTTCCGCATGATAAAGCGGTTGCTTTAGCCACCACGTTGACGGATGGTCGCTTTACGCACGACTACCCCATCACGGTGGAGACTGCGAGAGGATTCGAGCTGCCGATCTCGGAGACGATGCCGATGGACATTTACGACCTCATGGACCTCTATCCGCAGACTGGCATAGGCAGACCGTCCGTCCTTTACGTGCCTTTCCGCCGCGTACCCGATGTACGGACAGAACCTGCGACGCCCGCGTCGTCCCCGTCTGGGCCGCAGCAGGCTCCCCAGCAGAGACACTAGACCGCGTTTTTGGACAATTGGGGGTATGGCTCTGTTGAAGGTGACTCACTTCTTCAGCGAATCCTCGTGCTCGAGGTGCGCATAGAGACGTTCAACCAGTTTACCACGGACAGTTTGTCGGCCCGACATCCGTGAATGCAAACATCAACAGTCCGTCATTCGGACACGTTGTGAGTGCAATGCCTAGCCGCGTGATGCAGGTAGGAGCGAAGTTCAGCCTCCTTGAGCCGCTGTACCTGAGGTTTGGTAACTGAAAAGGGTCGGCTTACCGAAGGCAAGAAGTCGCGGGAGGCGAAATCTGGACATCTGTGTAACGTGTTCACTCCGGCTTTGGCGAAGCACTTGAACTCGACCGAGTCACTGGACGTATCGCTGGCATTGCGTCCTTGGGGCCAGTAACGTCGAAGAAGTTCTTAAAGAGCATGGGATGGGCGTTATACGGCCGAATGAAAAGAAAGAATTCGTAAAAACTGGGCGACTAGCCACGAGGAATTCGCGAAGCGAGCGTCAATGTCCGGGTGGCCGACAATCTGGGTTTGGGCGGTTCGGTCAACGAAACTGCGTTTCCTTCAAGCGGCGTCGTCGAGTGTTCAGGTTGTTCATTCAGATTAGTAGTTTGCCGTCAGCTCTCCGTGAGCGGAGCGGGGCATTTGATGCTTCGTTCCGCCAGAAAGGAGGAACCTTTTAAGCGTTTAAGAGCAAACAGCCGCTTTCGACCTCCCAGGCGTGGCCAGCGCTTGCACCTTCTGGCTGTGCGTGTGAAACAGACACAAGGGCACGAAGTGCTGTGTGACCAGCTAGTCAAGGTCGAAAGGATGCTGGAGAATTCGACCATGAGTTGTGGATTGAGATCCTAATTTCGCGGAGTCCAGGTAATGCTGGCCACCTTTGCGCTCAACGAAGGAACTCGGGACACAGGTTCAGTCAGCGATAGTTTTCCACAAGTACGATGTCTCGCGTGAGGTCGTCGATTTGCGTGTAGAGGATGGTGTGGGCATCAGGCGAGACGGCAAGGCCGGTGATCTGGCGAGCGGGACGGTCCTCCAGCTCAAAGACCCGGGTGGTGCGCCGGGTGGCGAAGTCGTAGAAGGCGATGGCTGGTTGAGAAGTTGTGTCGAGGTAGAAGATGCCGTCGTTGACGATGCCCCAATAGCCCCAGTAGTCGTATTCGAGAGAAGGAATGACTTCGGTTTCCTCACCACCGCTGGTGGGCATGCGCCAGATTCCAGACGCCGGATATTTCGTGTGGAAAAGGAAGCGTCCGTCGACGGATTCGAACGCACTGTAGCCACCGTGACGCGTCATCTGCGTGGCTGGGCCACCTGCGGCGGGCATCTTCCACAATTCCCAACTGCCAGTACGGGCGGAGGCGAAGTAGATCCAGCGTCCGTCGCGCGACCAACTGGGCACCACGTCGGCCGAGGCTTCATGGGTGAGCTGGCGGACCGAGCCACCTTCGGAATCCATGAGGAAGATGTCTGCGTTGCCGGGGGCGCGGGAATCGAAGGCGATCTGCTTGCCGTCGGGCGACCAGCGTGGCGTGCCAGTCACTGTGTTGAAGTGGGTGAGTTGCAGGAGATTGGTGCCGTCGCTGCGGCAAGTCCAGACTTCCGATGCGCCACTACGGGTTGATTCGAAGGCAATCCTGGTGCCGTCGGGCGAGAATTGTGGGCCACTCTCGATAGCAGTCGAGGAGAGGAACTTTCTGGGTTGACCGGCGGGATGCAACGCGTTGAGTTGTCGCTTCCAGATGCTAAGGTTGATTACCTGACGGGCGTACGCGAGGCGATTTCCACGGATGGAAGGTTCGGTCCCTCCTTGGCCGAACTGCAAGCGCTCGGGTTGACCGCCGCGAGTCGAAATCTTCCAAAGCCAACCCGACCTCGCCAACCAGCTGGCGCGTCCGAAGACGAGGTCGCGGCCGTCGGCGGTCCAGGCCAAGCCCCAACCGAATTGCGAGCCGCTGATGACGAGGCGCTCGGTCCCGCCAGCCAAGGGAAGAGTGTAGATCGAGGTCACACCGCCAGAACCGCGATTGAATGCCAGAGTCTGACCGTCGGGAGAAAAGGCCGGGTTGTAATCGCCGGGAAGTCCGGGCGAGGTGAGCTTGCGGGCGGCGAGGGAGTCGAGCGAAAGGAGGTAGATCGCGGTCGGCTGGTCGCTGGACTCACGGTCGGAGAAAGCCAGCCAATTGCCGTCGGGTGACCAGGAAATTCGGCCGAAGTAAAAGAAGTACTGTTCAAATTCGCGCTCGTCCCAATGAGTCTCACGCAGCTTACGCTCGGCTCCGCCGATAACAGGGACGATGTAGATGCCGGCAGCTTCTTTTTGAATGCGACAGAATGCAATGTAGTGACCGTCGGGTGACCATACCGGATTGAAGTCGATGGACTCCTGTTTGGTGAGGCGGAGCGGTTCTTCCGTGCCGAGGAGCTTCACATAAATACTGGAGTGGGAGCCAGCTCCGCCGTTCCAAGAGAAGGCCAGCTTTTGACCGTCGGGCGAGAGGCTGGGACCGTACTTATCTCCGACACTGGTGACGGCGAGGCCAAGGGACGGCTCGGGCGGTTTCGAACGCCACAACTGGCTGCGGTAGAGCAACAGCGACGCGAGCGCAAACAGCACCATCAGGCTGGCAGCGAAGACTGTGGTTCGCGAGCGGATGCGGTGTCGCTGTTCAGCCTGGTGGACGGCGGTTTCCCGCGCTGGCATGGCGACACCGGTGTGAGGGGCAGGCTCGTGGTGGTCGGTCACCCACTCTACCGGGACCAGAAAGCGATAGCCGACCTTGGGTACGGTTTCGACAAACTTGGGGTTGTCGACCGAATCTCCGAGGGCTTGTCGGAGTTTCTTTACTGCTGTGTTGACGCCGTGTTCGAAGTCAACAAAGGTCTCCTTGTGCCATAGCGCGTCGCGGAGCGCGTCGCGGGTGACGACGCGACCTTGGGCCTCGAGCAGGAGGCGGAGAACCTGCAGCGGTTGCTGCTGAATGTGGACCACCGTGCCGTCGGGGGCACGGAGTTCTCCGCTGGGGAGGTCAAGTTGGAAATCGTCGAATCGAACCCTTGCCGTAAATGCGCGGGAGGTCGCCACGTACACATGTCTCGGTGAGCTGGAATTGTACCGTACCTGCCGCAGATCCGAGGTTGCTTTTGACGTGTATCTGGCCGAAAAGCCATTCGAGATGGCCTCTCAGGGGCAGTCCGCTCCGGTACAGCTTTTGTTCACCTTGCAGTTCACCCTCGGTGCATTGTGTGCGGGCGGGGACGGTGCGATGTTGCCGCAACCGGGATGTGGGCATGGATGCGAGAGCCTGCCATCCCAATTCCAACAGAGAGGGTTTCTATGAGATACAAGGCAATGTCGAGAGTTTGGTTCGTTGTAGCGATTAGTGCAGTGCTTGCGCTCGGTGCGACTGCCAGTGCTCAACAGGCGGCGACGGGAACAGGCAGGTGCTCGAACCGAACGCTGTTTGGGGACTACGGTACCCTTATCGAGGGTACGTTTCTCGCACCCAACTGGCCCCTGCGTACGACATCGATGATGCACTTTGACGGTGCAGGGAACGTCTCTACGTCAGACTTCGTCGTCCTCAACGGGAACCCGCAGTCGAACGATTGGACACCGAAGAGCGGTACCTACTCGGTGAATTCTGACTGCACAGGTACATTCATTCTCGAGGGAGTGATCAAGACGCATTTCACGGTAGTTAACAACGGCAAGGATCTTCACGGAGTGGTAGACGGAGATGCGATTACGTTCGCAGGCTCCAGGGTCCGATGAGCGTTGGGGTGCCAAGGCTCCCTGAGCCTGTCCCGAGCGAAGGGCGCCCGGATCCGCGTCCCGAGGTGGGCCCTTTCACGAATAGACCGTTTTAGTGGCTATCTGCCCGCTGGGCCACGGCGTCCGCTCCGCTGGCGCTGTTGCAATCACGTAAACGCTCTTACTGCTGGCGGTCCAGTCCACAGTATTCACGTGACCGTAGCCTTTGACTACGACTTCCTGGGTGCTCTTGTCGCTTACGGAAATAAAGGTGACTTTGGGCTCGGAGTTGGTCAACACCAGGGCGAGCTGAGATCCGTCGGGCGACAGGCTTCAGTTCAGCGCTACCTTCGCCTTGTAGCTGGCCACGTTCTGGGTTTTCCCACTCTCCAGATCGAAAGGAAGAAGTTGATAGGCGGACCCTGCATCGTGGTGAGCATACACACCTTTGACGGCTTGCGTGCGCATTGTAGGTCGTAGGGAGCAGGTATCCGCAAAATCGATCGCGATGGGCCACCCTGCAGGCCGCGCGGTGGCGCCGGAACTCTGACGGTTGGACGACAGGGCAACAACGACGGGCCCCATCCGCAGAGCAGCGCGAGCGATGCCGGCAAAGCTGGACGCGGAAGAGCGGGCCAGCACAACATCGGTTTGGGACGCGTCAGGCGCGGCACTGCTCAACTTTGAGCATATCGGATTTCCGGCGAAACTCAGACCTCTATGCTAGCGCCTGGCTAAGAACCGGATCCTGTTGCGCCTTCCGTGGGCCGGTCTTAATCAGATCAGCCGCTTTTTCCGCGATCATGATTGTTGGCGCGTTGGTGTTGCCGCCGGGAATGATGGGCATGATCGACGCGTCCACCACGCGCAGGCATTCAACGCCGCGCACGCGCAGTTCGGAGTCGACCACAGCCAGCTTGTCGACGGCAGGGCCCATCTTGCAGGTGCCAACCGGGTGATAAAGGGTTTCAGCATACTTTTCGATGTACGCACGCAGAAACTTTTCGTCGTTCTTGGTCTCCGGCCCTGGGCACAGTTCGCGCCTACGATACCTAGCGAAGGCACCGGCTTCGCCGATGGCGCGGGCGATCCTCAGCCCTTCGATGACCGCCGGTATGTCGCGGGGATCGGCAAAGTAGTTAGCGTGAATGAGCGGTGCCTCCAGGGGATTGCTGGAGCGCAAGGCAATGCGTCCGCGGCTGTGGGGGCGAATCATGGTGGGACCGAAGCTATAGGCATGTTCCTTGATCTGCTGGATGCCGTGCTCGATGAAGTATCCAGGAGCGAAGTGGTATTGCACATCCGGCGTCGGGCAGCTGGTGGAGGTCTTAACGAAGCCGCCGGCCTCGCCGACGTTTGAGGTCAGAGGACCGGACTTGAAAGCCATGTAGCGGATCAGATTGGTGATGGTCTCAGCCCCAGCCAGGCTGATGGGCTGGCTACATTCGTAGGCCACGGGCAGAGCCGGGTGATCTTGCAGGTTTGCGCCAACTCCCGGCAGGTCGCAGACAACGGGTATATCCAGCGTCCGCAGATGCTCTGCAGGGCCAATTCCGGACAGCATGAGAAGCTGCGGCGAACCAATGGCTCCGCCACAAACGATGATCTCCCTTTCCGCGCGCTCCTGCGTGCTGCCACTGCCGTCCTGAAAGCTGACCAGGGCGGCCCGTTTGCCCTCGAAGAGAATGTCAAAGGCCTGGACGGTGGTGCGCACGGTCTGGTTAGGGCGTGACATGGCCGGGCGCAGAAACGCCGTGGCGGCGCTGTTCCGCCGGCCTTGCCATTGCGTAACCCGAAAAGCTCCGAACCCTTCCTGCGTGGCTCCATTGAAATCGGGATTGCGCTTGAAGCCGACTTCCTCCGCCGCGTCCACGAAGACCTCCGATAGCCGATTGAGCGAGCGCGGGTTGGAGACGTGCAGCGGCCCACTTGCGCCGTGATACTCTGAGGCCCCGTTCTGGTTGTTCTCGGCCTTCTTGAAATAAGGCAGGACGTTCGAGTAGCCCCAGCCCGGATTCCCCAGATCGCGCCACTGCTCGTAATCCGCGTGGTGACCGCGGATATAAATCATGGCGTTGAGCGAGCTACTTCCCCCCAGCACCTTGCCCCGCGGCCAATAGAGGCGGCGGTTGCCCAGTTGGCCCTTGGCTCGGTGTAATAGGCCCAGTCGTTGGGTCCTTTAAAGAGCTTGGAAAATGCCACCGGCATATGGATTTCTTTGGCCGTGTCTTTGCGGCCCGCTTCCAGTAGCAAAACCTTGACGGTGGGATCTTCGCTTAACCGGGTGGCCAGAACGCATCCGGCAGAGCCAGCGCCAATAATGATGTAGTCGTACATACCGTGGAACGCGACCTTTTGTTGATTGAGCCGCACTTCCTCCCTAGAAATCTCTCCTTTGCATGTTTTTCCCAGGCAAAATCCGCCATGATTAGCGAATCATGTAGCCGCCATCGACTGTGACGGTCGAGCCAGTGACGAAATCTGAAGCCCGCGAGGCTAGGAAAACGGATGCTCCCGAGCACTCTTCCGGATTCCCGAACCGCCCAGCGGGCGTACGGGCAATGATTTCGGCGTAAAGCGCCTCGTAGGCGGGCGTTTTCAGCGGCCGCGTAAGCTCGGTATTGAACCAGCCTGGAAGTATCGCGTTGACCTGAATATTGAAGGGGGCGAGCTCGATAGCGAGAGACTTCGTGAGCTGAATCAAACCACCCTTCGCGACACAGTATGAGGGAACAATGGCTGTGCCAAAGATCGAATATTCACTCGCGATGTTGATGATCTTACCGGCCCGGCGACCGACCATTAACTGAGCAGCGTATTTGGCTAGCAAGAAGCTGGCATTCAGGTCGGTCTCAATTACTTGGTCCCATTCCTCAGGGGTATGCTCCAACACGCCCTTAATAATCAGGATTGCAGCGTTGTTGACAAGAATCGTGATCGGCCCAAGATCACGTTCGACCTCAGCCAAAGCCGGTTGGAGCTGCGCACGGTCGGACACGTCAACTCGAAGGGCAAGCGCGGGAACATTTAAGGCACGCAACTCGGCGAGTACAGCGGCATTCTTTTCGGCATTGCGGCCTAGCACAGCCACTGCCGATCCGGCACTAGCCAAGCCCAGAGCAATTGCGCGACCCATTCCTCCATTGCCGCCGGTCACCACGGCCACCTGACCGGTAAGATCGAATGACTTCGGAATCAAAGCACAACTCCTTTCGCCAAGGTATCGTCGTTCGCGATCTTGAGTTATATGTTCCGGCCGGTCGCGGTGTTGCTGCTCCCCTTCTCATCTTGTTTGCGAGTCCGCGGGAGGACCATTGACGCCATCTCGTAGGAAGCGAACCCTACAGCCGTTCATGAGATCTGTATCTCGTTCCAGTTCTTCGCAGCGACGATGCTCGACACCCACGACCCGCAGGTTCGCTGGATCCACAGCCCCACCTGCACGAGCAGCGAAGCCTGGTCCCACCAGACATGCTCGTGGGCGATTTTTCCCTTCTCGAATTTCATCACCGGTACGTGCGGAAGTTCCACGTGCTTTCCCGTGGGAGGAATTCCCGGCAGTATGTAGTCCCATTGCGTGTCGTGAGTGAAGCTCAAAACGAATTCGTTCACCACCTGGTCTTTGCCGACGGTTCGGGATATGGGCGTCACCTTTGCATCTTTGGGGATTTGGTTTACAAAGTGCTCGTTATAAAAGCGCCGGACTCCCAGGCCGCCGAAGCGACCTACCATCCTGGGAACGCTGTACACGTACGGTTCCGGAACCATGGTTGCCATGGTGGCGTTGACGTCGCGATCGGCAAACTCTCTGTCAAGGTGGCCGTCGCACAGCGCACCCAGATCGTTAACTTCCTCGAAGTCGATGGCGGCTATCGGCGCGTCTCTTTCCGAGTCCTGGATTTTCATAACATGTGCTCCCTTTCATCATGTAACTTTCGAATTGCACTCGATTGGATGGAAGACAATGCCACGCGACCTGCCTGATCCGTCGAACTTTCATGCCTATTCCTTCAAATGTTGTGCCACGGCTGGCAACCGACCGCTGTCCCGCCGGATAATGGGTTCAGAGTGAGGGAGAGGAACGGAATGGGAGCAGACGAGGGTACGCAGCTTTCAGAACTCCGCGAGCTCATTGCGCAATTGACCACGAGCGATGGCGACCATCAAACTGCAATAAAGCGAATTGGTTGGCGGCCTCTTTCACTCCACCTGCTGACCCGAGTCACGCCTTTCATGCCGCCGGACTTACAGACGGGGCGGGCCTAAGCGCCACAGCAGCAACGCCACTACGTCATCAATCATCTCGACGCAGCCGCCTGAAAAAATCGAATAGCCGGAGACAAGTCACCGTTTCGAGATGTTGTAGCCTAGGCGGGACAACATCAAATTTTCCATCTCGTAGCCTGTTGCGCTCCAATCGTACAATGCGCTTTGGGCTACATAAATCTGGCGGTTTGCGAGGTACGAAGCGCAATATTTTGTTACGGATCTACGGGGACAATGGATGACGCCCGTGGGATCAGTGTTGTGTTGCAACTGAACGCCGGGATTTGCCGACTGCAGTTCAGCTGCCGTCAAGTCGGCGACAGTTGTCACCGTAACGCCTTCGTAGGCAAGTGTCGTACTGCGAGTGTCGGGGGGAATCTGTTTGGGCTGTTCTTTGCCGATGGCAACGTACGCTGCATTTAATACGATCGTCTGGGTCGCTAGCAGTTGCTGCGCCCGCTGCCACAGAGCGACTAACTGCGGATCGTTGGCAACCGAGTGGGACTGCAGAGGCTGCTGCTTTTTCGGAGGCACGCGGCGGAAGTTGCTAGCTTGCCCATCACCGTAGGCGGTCATTGCGATAGTGAAAATGAGCACGAGCATATCCAGTTGCAAGGATTATGCTATTTCATCGAACCTAATCGAGAGGCCATCGGATTTCGGGAGGCGCGCTTTTGATCCGATTGCTTCGCCTGGAGTTTAATAGCAAATCCGTAGTTACGCCGTTTTCTCGGTCTGTCGAATGCGCACCCAGAGCCACCCTCCGAAGGCAAACAAGAGCACAGCGGCGGTGTCAAACCACGTGAGAGCTTGGCTGCGTTGACTCCTATTGACCGCTGCATGAATAAAGTAACGGATTAGCGCAGAAAAGAAGGCAGGTCGGACTGCAAGATGCAGCCGCGCAGTTTCTGCGGCGAAGATCGAATGCCGTCGATGGAGCGGAGGATGTCTTCCATCA
>Ga0306921_10007742_pt1 | contig 11308 bp, 9 predicted proteins | sample sta12Cox44000080_FD_203760 | JGI IMG/M metagenome (GOLD analysis project Ga0306921, IMG submission 203760) | Lab enrichment of tropical soil microbial communities from Luquillo Experimental Forest, Puerto Rico - statoxic.12C.oxic.44.000.080 (v2)... | ecosystem: Environmental > Terrestrial > Soil... | reverse complement strand
GTATCGCCAGCGAAACCGACTTCTGTTTGTTTGCGATTCTGATCGCTTCGCAAAATGAAGTCTCGATTTGGACCTCGTCACCACCTATATTCGCAAGAAACACGCCGCGAAGCCGATGCAGTTCGGCAAAACACTCCCGTTCTTCAGTTCTTTGGGCCACTGCCTCCGCCTCCGCTATTGCCGCAAGAGCATCGGAAGTACGATTCGCAAGGTGCAAGGCTTCAGCCTTTAGTACGAGCCAACACGGCGTGACCAGAATCGAGCCGGTTGCCCGATAATCTCGTATTCCGTCGTCTATCCAAGCGATTCCTTGGTCTGTGTCACCCGAGGCACTGCGCGCCCAACCACGCGAAACTTCTCCGCAAGCTAGCCAAAACGCAAAATTCTGAGCAGTTGATAGCTCAATTAAATCCGACGCCAATCGTTCCACTTCGGCAGGATTACGCTCATAGCGGGCTAGAAACGCAGCAAAATGAAGCGCGACGGCTAATGAATTCGTCTCATTCAACTCCTTCGCCAGTGAGATCGCTTCCTCCATGATCTGATGGCAAAAGGCAACCTCTCCCAGATGCCACCGACATAGGGCCTCGTAACACAGACAAACGACAGCGGGAGCGTCGAGATCCTCTGCATTATACTGCACGCCCCCCGACCGCCATATCTGAACCCCACGCATCGCGTACTGTCGCGCGGTCTCGAACTCGCCCAAATAGTAGAGAGTCGATACCAGGGCCTGACAGGCTCCTATCATTACAGCGGAGTTGTTTCGCTCGATTGCCAACGAATGGACTCGTTCTGCGACCCCTAGCGCCGCACTCAGCTTGTCGGCGATGTAGGAATAGCGCCACTGTCCCATTAGCGCGGAATACAGAAGTAGCGGGCGGTTGAGCGAATGACACAAAGGCTCCGCGCGCTCATAACAATTTCGTGACTCCGGTGTGGAGAACCCGCGCGTCGACGATAAGTATAGCCCTGCTTGCATGAGAATGAAAAGCTGATCTTCCGCCGTGAGACGCTGCGCCTCGACACCGACTTTCACGGGTGAATTCCAGCGTTCATTTTCAAAGAAATGAACTAGAGCAGTCAACAAAGCTCCTCTCGCTCCAAGAACGTTGGCCACAAAGTAGGCACTACCTCGCTGAATCCGGGGAATGTAAACTTCATGCAGCGCCTCTCGAAACAGACCCGCATTGCAGCCGCAGATGACAGCTGAGAAAAGTGGCTCCATCTCACTGAAACTATTCGGCAGTTGCGGCGCAAGCGTTCGATAATAATGATACAGGCGCCTGTTACATTCCTTCCAGGCATCCGCCTGTCGATCCCGGAGCTGTTCGCCAAAGTATTCACGGACAAGAGGGTGAGCATCGAGATGTCCAGGATTGTGTGGATCTTCTCCCACGAGGAGTCTTGCTCTTCTTAACCTGGAAAGAATCGCTCGCCACTCGCTCGAGCTTAAACCTGTTAACGACTCTGTAAGGCCCGGAATGGCAGGTGATTTGAGCAAAACTCCGATCGCCTTTTCGTCAGCGGGCCGATCGAACAGACCCAGCATGCGAATAACGGACAACTCAGGCCCCTCTCCAAGCCAGGTTTGGTACGATTCCATTACTTTTCGCGCGTGGGCTCCCTGTCGCAGGTCACGAGCAAGGCGCGCTGATACTTCTTCGCGCTGACGAACGTCTCCATTGTAAGCGTCTGTCAAATAGCTGCCCAACAACGTTAACGCCAGACAATGGCCACGGAACTCGTCGCTGGCACTTCGCAGCTCCGCCTCATCTCCCCTTACGCCCAGCGTTTGGAGCAGCTTCGCCCCGGCATCGCTGGATAGCTGTTCGAGGTTACGACGAAGGGCCGAGGTGCGCTCGTAATCTGCAATATCAGCTATCGGCGTCCGCGTTGTGATCACACATAGCCCCGTATTGAAGGCAGCGAGTTCGCACAAAAGCGCCTGAAGGGAAGGCTCATGCAGCCGTCCTTCTTGTGGACCGGGCGGATTTTGGAGCGGTTCCAGGCCGTCCAGAACAAGCAAGGTTCGCCGATGCACAACGAGCTTGGCGAGTCTCTCGCCCTTCTCCCACGCCGTCCCGAGCCGGGGATCTGGATCACCAAACCAACTGAGCGCAGAGTCAAGAAATTCATCTGCTGAGGAAGTACCTCCACTACTACCCTGTCTGTAAAAGGACCAGCCAAAGACAAGCTCCGCAGAGCCATAGTGTTTAACAGCCATCCGTCGAAGCCAATGGTTAACCAGTGTGGACTTCCCGACCCCAGCCCAGGCAACGATTGTAACGACGTTGACTTCCTTGTTTGCCCATGCACGATCCAGAAACGTGATATCCTTCTCTCGGCCAAAAATTTCGCTTCCTGTAACGGGCAATCTGGCTAACGAAATCTTGTCGGGTGCAAGTCTTGCCGGTGGCTTGCGAGCTCGGGCACGCGAAACGGCCGGGGACGTCTTCAGAAGGCTCTGACGAGTGATTCTACGCCCCGCGTTGACAGCACCCATTATCGCCGGCATCGCCTTCAGAAGTTCAGTCGGGTTCTGAAATCGCCGCCCCGGGTCTTTCTCAAGGAGTTTCTCAAGGAGAACTACCACCGGCTGGGGAACAGCTTCGAGGAGGTTGAGCGGTAACGGCGCATGTTGATGCTGATGCATCACTTCACCAGGCGTGCCTCTGAATGGAGTCTTGCCCGTCACCATCTCCCAGAGCGCGACTCCGAGCGAGTACAAGTCCGAGCGGATGTCAACGGGCACTCCTGCGAACTGCTCAGGGCTGGCAAACTCTGGGGTTCCGGCAAAGGCACCAGGTGTTGAAATCGCGGTCTGAGCACCCGGCTCATCGAGCGACTTAGCCAGCCCGAGGTCGATGATTTTCGCGGTCACGGCGCCTCCCTCTTCCAAGCTCACCATGATGTTGCTTGGTTTGATGTCCCGATGCACGAGCTTCTGCTTGTGCACCGCAGCCAATCCGGAAGCGACCTGTGTCGCGATTTCCAGCGCCAGCTTTATCTCGAGTCGGTCTGAGCGTTTGATGAAATTTTGGAGCGTTTCCCCCTCTACAAACTCCATTGCGTAGAAGTAATTGTCGCCCGTCCTTCCGAGGTGGAAGACCGAGGCGACGTTTGTGTGGCGAACGCTGGCAGCCGCACGCGCTTCGCGCAAAAAACGAAGCCGCGCCGATGCATCACCGAGATACTTTTCGCTGATCACCTTCAGCGTCACGGGGCATCGGAGTTCGACGTCGAATGCCTTGTAAGTGACCCCCATCGCACCGCGACCCAACTCGACCTGTCTACCGTCTTCGCCCGTCACCAGTTCATAATGCTCAAAGCGCTGCAGCGCCTGTACTGGTGTCGGCTTGGCCGCTTCCTCCAAAGAAGACTCGCTGGACTCGAACTCGCCAGCAAGGCCCTTCCGAAGCATGCAGACTGGACAGAATTCCATTACTTCGGAGAATTCATTGCCGCATCTCGGGCAGGTGCGTTGTGGTTCTGCGCTCATGATCCTCCTAACCGCCTCTTGAGCCGCAACGTGAGCCGAAGGCAACGTCACGCTCTACCGAGCGGTGCGAAACCGACCAGCGCAGCACGTAGCTTCTCCTGTTGTCCCGTTGCACGAGTAATCAGGTGTTACGTAAGACTAGCGCATTAGGTCGCATTTCGGAACAGAATTCCTGGCGTTCGCGGCCTGCGGCGGCCTGCGTTGATAACGTATTTCGTCGATCCAGTCGCGCGAAATTAAAAGCAGTAAACCGCCGCCTTTCGGGGCCGTAAACCGCGTGGTTAGTCAGACGCCGTCCGAATCGAAATCCGGCGTTGTAGTTGCCGAAACGCGGTCCAGCTATGATACCAAGCATTACATAGGCGAAGCACGAACCGTCACTGTTGCCCCGCTCGAGGCTCAGATTGACCATCCGACAGATGGCCAGGGAAAGAAGGTTCGCATCCGTATACAATGCCGGCGGCAAGGCCTTAGTCAGAACATCTAGAGTCGCCAGTGATGCTGGATCGCTCATCAAGGGCAGCTCTATGAGGTCCTCAATCGCGCGGTTCCCGAGCTGTGACCAGATCTGCTCGTATTCGCGTCGCCCTTCCTCTACTGTCGGATGCGGTGACCATTCGATGCCCATTTTTTTGAGGTACTCGAGACAGACGGCGACCGCGCGATCGCTCTGACCGAGGGTCGTGTACAAGTCCACGCGCAAGCACGCGACCGTTGCTATAATAGTTCCACCGTATTTGCGGCGCGGGATGAAAGCACAGCCAAGCGTTCCTCCGCAGCCGCCAACTGGCCAGTCAGGAACTCGCATTCGGCCCGAACTTGCCTGACGCAAAAAGACCACGGGGCAAAACCAGCACTTTGTGGAGCTCATTGACGACGGAGGACTTGCCGATACCAGAATATCCCGAAACAAGGACCAACTCCGGCACGCCGCTGGCCACGACGCGGTCGAAGGAGGCAAGCAAGGTATCGATCTCGCTTGCTCGTCCGTACAGTTTCTCGGGGATTAGTAGCCGGTCGGGAGTGTCGTGTTCGCCCAGTGCGAATTCGCTGACGCGGCACTGAGTTTCCCATTCTCGAAGGCAGCGTCGAAGATCACTCTCAGCGCCGGCCGCCGTCTGGTACCGTTCTTCCGCAGTCTTGGCAAGCAGCTTCATGATAATTGCGGAGACCGGGGCCGGGACCTTCTCAAACCGCTCGCTGGGCGGCACCGGTTTTCTCGCAACGTGACAGTGCACCCATTCCATCGGATCGGACGCCGTGAAGGGAAGACTCCCGGTCAGCATTTCGTAAAGCGTGACGCCGAGAGCGTAGAGATCGCTCCGACAGTCGATGGAACGATTCATACGTCCAGTTTGCTCGGGCGCCATGTAAGCGAGCGTCCCTGCGAGAAACTCTGGAGGCTCAGCAGGCTGACGCTCGCGCGCAAGCCTCGAAGCGATACCGAACCCCCTCAGCCAGCACTGGCCGGTTACGGGGTTCACCAGAACATTGGCCGGCTTGATGTCCTTGTGGATAATTCCGCGCTCATGCAAGTGCTCGATGGCCGTCGAAAGGCTAACAGCCAGACGCAACAACAGCGCTAAGTCCAATGGATAACCGAGCAATTGATCGAGAGGCGCACCGCCAGGATCCTCCAACTCGAGTACCGTGCGGTCCAAGTGGCGAGCCATCGCGATCGGTCGGGCCGACCACGCAGGGTCAAGCGCCTCTCTGAGAGAGCATTCGTGCTCCAGCCGTTTCAGACTTTCTGGCTTGGGATACTCCGCGACTGGCGAGAGCACGAGAATCTGAGACGCATCACCCTGACTCCGCCCGCGATAAAGGATGAACTCTTCATCCTTCCGCAGCACCTCTAAGGCATATCTCGACAGCTCAATCACGGGGGAGCTCCAGCCGTAATCTACTTGTTTTTTCCCGTGATAATCAACAAGCGGCGATTGGTACTGCGATTGAAGCCGGCGGAGAATGGTCGCCAGAGTCCTGTCATAGGCCACCCGCTGGGCAACGGCTTAGTCCAACCCATTTTTAGACCGGCGTCGCGGCGATCACCCTTGGTATGCTTTCCGAGGCTCTCCCGCCGCGACGCCAAATAACTTCCCAAGTCACACTCAGACAGCGACGCAAGCTGACTCATTTCAGTAAACGGTTTTTCAAAAAAACAGAGATGCAAAGGACGAAGAAAGGTGCGCATCTGGTGCTGCAAATCCTCGCCCAGGCGCTCGATGAGCACCTGGGAGATGCCTTTCACCGATCCAGCGCTTCCCATCCGAATTTCAGGAATGGGAACCCCGCTGAGGTGAAGTCAACCAGCGCGTTCGGAAGGGTGGCCGACTTCACCGTGTCCTCGGGCAGAGCGGTCCGAATCACGAAAGACCGATGCTTGAGGAAAAGGGCGACATCGGCTTCCGCAAACTCCTCAAAACCGCGAGGCACACGCTTGAGGGCCTCTTCATCGGGGGAAAGTACGAGACCGCGCGACTTCAGCTGGTCGAGTATTTTAAAGAACCGATGCCGCTTGTCCACGATCGCTTCACGCAACCGGGTGAGCTTAGGTGGAGCCGGTTGGTAAAAGCCCAGCGCGGCGAATGAGCCGGCCGGATCGATATGAACGTAAAGGATCCCATCACCGCCTCTCGTGAGGTTGCGATCGAAAACGGCACTGACATGCGTTTTGTAGGGACTCTTGTCAGGCGAAAACCGCGTGTCGCGGTAAATGCGAAAAACGGATCGCTTCGGGTCGGCGAGCAGTGGTACCCTATTCCTCTTGAGTCGCTCAGCTGTCTGGACAACGAGCCGGCTCAAAGGAATCTGCAGCTCGGTTTCATAGACAGTCTTGTGAGAGCGGAACCATTCCCGATCGTTGTGTTCGGCGAGGCCGCGTAAAAACTCAAGCGCAGCCGACGAAAAGCCGGTAAAGGGAGTGTCGGCAGAATCCATGGGAAAGAGAACACCATCAAGGCCGCCTCGACAAGATCCTGAGCGCGAGTCTCACGTGAAATAGTACCGGGTCAGATGAAAAAAGATGGGTGCGGCAAAACAAAGGGAATCGATCCGATCCATGATCCCCCCATGACCGGGGATGATCGTACCATAGTCCTTCACTCCCCGATCGCGCTTGATCGCGGACATGACCAAGCCTCCGCAGAACCCCATCAAAGCAATAATCAACGACATGATCGTCGCTTGCCAGGGGGTGAATGGCGTAATCCACCAGAGCAAAGTTCCGGCAAGGACGGCACTAATTACCCCCCCCGAGAAAGCCTTCAACGGTTTTGTTAGGACTTATCTCAGGCGCAATAGGATGGCGACCAAAACACTTTCCAAAAACGTATTGCAAGACATCCGAGAGCTGCACCACGGCAACAAGAAAGAAGAGAAGTTCACCGTTTTCTCCCTGGTACCCTGAAATTTTCAGGCTTAGAAGCGCAGGAGCGTAGCTGACGAAATAAACGCACACCATCAGGCCCCACTGAATTTTTGAAGTGCGGGCCAGGAATTCATTGCAGTCGCCCGCAAAGACACTGCGGATTGGAAGGAGCAGATAGGCGTAAACCGGGATAAAAATGCTGAACAAGCCGTACCAGCGAATTCCGATCAGCAGGTACTGCAGAGGCGTGATCACGAAAAACGCCCACAAAAGGGCGCGGTGATCCGCTCGCTTCGTCGGTGTCAGAGTAATGTATTCCCGCAGTGCGAGAAATGAGACAATTGCAAAGAGTAAAAGTGATCCGTTGCTACCGCTGGCGATAGCAACAAAAAAGATGATGGCCATAACCCACCATGCGCGAATGCGGGCGTTGAGGTTCTGCACGACCTCCTGTCCCTTTTCAGTTTTGGTCCGAAGTTTGAGTATATAGCCGATGACTGAGGCCGTTATCAAAACAGCGAGTGCTCCCCCAACCATCGCTTTCAACCTGAAATCAGGGCCCTGCATGGTCACGTGCGTGAGCGATCCGCGATCATTTGGATTCCAACTGTCGAACGAGCCTCATGGTCCTTCGAATACAGGTCAGCAGGGTGCCCGCGGCGATAAAGGCGAGCAAAACGAAAATCGACCGAAACGGAGCGTGGAGCAGTTTTTCACCGGCACCAAGCAGGCAGGCAACCGTCAGAAGAAACATGCGTTGCTGCTTCGCCAACGGGCCGCAGAAATCCTGGGGTTGTCCTCGGCGCGCCCCGAACGCGCGAATGTACGCCGTGCCGACAGCCAAAACAGCCGCGCTCCATCCGAAAGCAGCACCCAGGTCTCCATGACGCGCAGCGTAGCCGGCGGTGGCAAGCAACGCAACATCGGCGATTCGATCCGGAAACTCGTTGAACAATTCTCCCGTTCTTGTTTGGCGCCCACCTTCGACAGCCATCAAGCCATCCAGCAGGTTCGCAAGCAGCCTTAACTGGATGCATGCCGCTGCGCCGATGAGCGGCCATAGACTCGGCGTACCCAGCGCTTCCATGAATAAAAAATAAGATCCGACGAGCGCGAAGATCACGCTGCTGACCGAAACCTGGTTTGGGCTCACGCCCGTACGTGCCAGCAGTCGTGCAGTTGCCTGAACAAGGTAGGCCGATCGCATTTTGATCGGACGCCTGCCGGAGGCAAATTCCCGTCCACCGTTCGCGGTTCGCGGTTCACCGTTCGCCGGTGCCACTCCTGAACTCCTGAACTTCTGTGCCTCTGTGGTGAATTCTCCTCCGGAGATGCGAGTTTTTGGCTAGTGCTTCTTGCGCCTCTGGCTTGGCCGTCTGGAATCGCCAAAAACCGCTCCCAGAAGCGGACTCAGGACAGCCATCCCGCATTCGGTCAGAAGAAAAGTCTTAACTCCAAGGGCGAAATTGTGAGCGAGCGCTCCGGCGACGACACCTACGGCGGCTGGAAATAACGTGGCCAGCCAGATGTAATTGAGAATCCGAATGAGCTTTTCGTGCGGCATAAACGTCAATCAATCAGGCGCATCATGTTCGGGGTGTACCGGTCCCCATGCACCGGAGCATTCTGGAACTCCTGATCGATTTCCTGGAGTTCGCTATTGCTGAGGCTTACCTGTAGAGCTCCCATGTTATCTTCCAGATATCTGACCCGTTTGGTTCCGGGAATCGGCACAACATCTCGCCCTTGCGCAAGAACCCAAGCTAAAGCAAGTTGGGCCGCCGTACAACCTTTGCGCGCAGCAATTCGCTTGACCACCTCGGCGAGCTTCAGGTTCGCATCCAGAGCTTGCTCCTGGAACCTGGGATTCGTCCGGCGCCAGTCGCTCGGGTCAAGATCGTCAAGCTTCTGAATCGCCCCGGTAAGAAACCCGCGTCCTAAAGGGCTGTAAGCGACAAACGTTATTCCCAGTTCCCTGCAGGTCGCAAGGACACCTTTTGATTCCACGTCCCTGGTCCAAAGAGAGTACTCGCTCTGTAGAGCCGTGATCGGATGAATTTTCGCGGCACGTCTGAGGGTTTCGGGACCAGCCTCAGACAAACCAAGAGCACGAACCTTTCCCTGTTTCACAAGCTCTCCCATGGCGCCTACTGTTTCCTCGATCGGCACCATCGGGTCTACACGATGCTGATAGAAGAGGTCGATGACTTTGATTCCCAGGCGTTTCAGACTCGCGTCACAGGCGCGCCGAACATTCGCCGGTGAACTGTCCGGACTTCGGGTTCCGTTTTCGAATTTGAATCCAAATTTCGTCGCAATAACCGCGGTTTCCCGCGGAATTTCCCGTAGAAACTTGCCGAGCAATTCCTCGTTGGTAAAAGGGCCATAGATCTCAGCCGTATCGAGAAAATTCCCGCCCAATTCGAAATACCTCCGCATAACCGCAAGCGACTCGGATTCGTCAGCCGGGCCATAGGCGAAAGACATTCCCATACAGCCAAGGCCAAGGGCACAGACATGCAGATCGGATTGCCCGAGAGATCGGTAATCAGAATTTTGCGTCATAGAATAGAAGATAACCTGTCTGCCAGAACTTTTCATATCGGAGCTCGCAACCTTTCCGCAATTTTCACTTGTCACGCGCATTCCTGGTGGAATTGTCTGGTTGTGAGCGGTGCAGCTCGTGTCCAAGTTCCGGCTTTTGAGATCTTTGTGCCGGGGCGTCAGGACGGCTTTAGCCGCAATCCTGGATTCAGGAGCGCCCATCTCATTTGAGCGCACCGTCTCACACTGTTTTTCGGCCCCCAGCGTCGTCCTCCATCTCCGAAGGGCTAACCAGCCTAGCCCGCACCAGTTTCTAGAGGACCCACAAAGATGGATTCGATGTCATTCAGCAGAAACTGGTGCGGGATGCGCACAGCGTGCCGATCCGGCGCTGGCCATACCCGTTAAGATAGGCGCAAAGTAGGCGAAGCGTCCTCGCTTTGCACGCCTAGCACAAAAACCGAAACGGATTTAATCAGAGATTACGCGGATTACTTCGCCGATGTTCGTTTTTCATGGGAGGGGCGGCCTCCGTGTCGTCCGACTAATCATTTGACCCATAACAAGGAGAAAAATGGGACGGCACGGAGGCCGTCCCTCCCTAAAGTGAACGAATTCCTCGCCGCCTGGGCTAGCGGCGGACAGATTTCACAAATTGCTGCAATGCCCTGCCTATCTCATCGGGAGCGTCTTCCTGCAGGAAATGCAAGCCCGTGACTGTGACTTCGGTCTGGTTCGGCCATTTCCGGCAGAATTCCAATATGCGACCCCTGATGATTGCCCCGGGTTCGCCTACGATGAAGAGCTTGGGCAGCGCACTCTGAGACATCGCTTTGCTATAGCTCTCGACGATCGCTGTAACATCGGCCGGCTCACCTTCGATGGGGATTTGACGCGGCCATACCAGGGTCGGCAGCCGGGCCTCGCGCGCGAGAAACGGCGCGCGGTAGGCGGTCATTTCCTGGTCGCTCAGTTTGCGCAATATGGCTCGAGGCAAGATCGTCTCCACGAAAAAGTTCTCGTCGAGGACCATCTGCTCGCCTTTTTCTGAACGCAGGCCCCGGAAAATGGACTCGATCTCGCCAAAATCCTCCCATCGCATGGGCATCGCGATTGCTTCCATATAGGCTATCGCCTGGATCTGCTTGGGATAGCGTGTTGCTCTGTGGAATCCCAAGGCCGAGCCCCAATCGTGTATGACCAAGGTGACGTTGCTGGTCAGGTTCAGGGCCTCGAACCAGGCATCAAGATACCGCGCATGATCGGCGAAGCGGTACGCGCTGGTGGCCGATTTTCCGGACTGACCCATCCCTACCAGATCGGGAGCCAGGCAGCGGCCCTGTTCGCGGAGATAGGGAATAATGTTCCGCCAAAGGTAGGAAGATGTCGGGTTTCCGTGAAGAAACACGATCGGGTCCCCCCGGCCGGTGTCGACATAGCTAATCTCCGTATCGAGCACGGCGACTCGCCGTCTCGGATGAGGATCGGTCGAATTAATCTGAGCATTGGTCATCGTTTCATTCTCCTCCGAAGCGTTGACAAAACCGAGTCTGCAGCATGTAACCAGCTTAGCCCGAAAATCTCACGAGCCAAAGCGCCCGTGAGATTTTCGGGCCATAGAGGGAGCGCCCCGGTCGGAAACTGCGACTTCTGCCCGGGGCCCGAAGGAGAAGGGGGTATCGACTACTCGCAATAACGGGAGAGATTGTTGACACTCGAGTGCCGGCGATCTTTTTCTTTGGATCGCTTACGCTGCTCAATCTGATCGTTTCGACCCTCTTTACGTAGCCGGCTCTCAATCTCCAGCAAAAGGCTGAAGAGGCTCTGATCTCTTTTCCGCGTGCCGCCCAACTTCCAAGGCCCGCAAACCATTTCGGTTGTAGTGAGAATTT
>Ga0306921_10007738_pt1 | contig 11310 bp, 7 predicted proteins | sample sta12Cox44000080_FD_203760 | JGI IMG/M metagenome (GOLD analysis project Ga0306921, IMG submission 203760) | Lab enrichment of tropical soil microbial communities from Luquillo Experimental Forest, Puerto Rico - statoxic.12C.oxic.44.000.080 (v2)... | ecosystem: Environmental > Terrestrial > Soil... | reverse complement strand
GATGTCACGGCCCGCGGCCTCGAGCGGTTTGAGCGAGAGGGATTCCAGCCGCGCGCTCGCACGCAGCAGCGCGACGCCACCGCCGGGCACGATGCCCTCCTCCACCGCGGCGCGCGTCGCGGCGAGCGCGTCTTCGATCTGCGAGCGGCGCGCCTCGCGCTCCACGCCGGTCGCGGCACCGACGCGCAGCACCGCCACCACGCCCGCGAGCCGCGCGAGCCGCGAGCGCAACGCGTCGCGCTCGCTCGGCGCGTCCGCCGCCCTCAACTCGCGCTCCAGCTCGGCCATGCGCGCGCGCACGCGCTCGTTGCGACCGCCGCCGCGCAGCACCGTCGAATGGTCCGCGCTCGCGGTCGCGCGCACGGCGCGGCCGAGATGCTCGGTCCGCACGGCACCGGCGGGGATGCCGGTCGCGGGACCGAGCAACGTCGCGCCGGTCACGAGCGCCAGGTCCTCCATGAACTCGCGGCGCGCAGTACCCACGCCGGGCGCACGCACGGCGACGCCGGGCGCGGTGCCGCGCAGCCGGTTCACCACCATCACCGCCAGCGCCTCGGTCTCGATCTCCTCGCAGACGCAGAGCAGCGGCCGGTCCTGCGAGCAGGCGAGCTCCATCGCGGGCACGATGTCGGCCGGCCGCGTGAGCACCTCGTCCACGACGAGCACGAGCGGATGATCGAGCGCCACCTCCATCGAGTCGGCGTCGGTGACGAAGTAGGGCGAGGCGTAGCCGCCCGGGAAACGCACGCCGTCCACCACCTCGAGCGTGACGCCGAGCCCGTGGCCCTCCTCCACGGTGATGACGCCGTGCGGTCCGACCGCGCGCAGCGCCTGCGCGATCAGCTCGCCCAGCTGCGGGTCGCCGGCGGCGAGGGCGGCCACCCGCGCCACGTCGCGCTCGCCGTCCAGCGGCCGCGCCTGTGCAGCCAGCTCCTCGAGCGCCGCGGCCACCGCGGCGGCGATCCCGCGGCGCAGCGCCACCGGGTTGCCGCCGGCCGTGAGCGCGGCGAACCCGTCGCCGACGATCCTGTGGGCCAGGACCGTGGCGGTCGACGTTCCGTCACCGGCTTCCTGGCCCGTGCGCAGTGCGACCTCGCGCAGCATCTGCACACCCATGTTCTCGAACGGGTCGGGCAGCTCCAGCTCCTGCGCCACGGCGATGCCGTCGCGCGTGATCGCGGGCATCAAGCCGTGCGCGCGGTCGAGCACCACGCTCCGGCCACGCGGCCCGAGCGTGATGCGCACGGCGGTCGCAAGCTGGTCGATCCCCCGCCACAGCGCGCGGCGGGCGTCCTCGTCGAAGCGGACGCGTTTGCCCATTCCTGAACTCTCCGGCCCGATCGCGGCCTCGAGGGCCGCACTTCTCTTGATTATCGGCCGGGCCGGGTGGGTTCATGCGCCCGGGATGCGGAGCCCCGGGAATGCCGCTTGGCCTTCCTGGGAGGGCTCGCCGCCGGCGCGGGCTCCAGCCGTTTCGCGGCATCCACCACCTCGGGCGGCGCGTCGGGGCGGCGGGCGGCCTCACGGATCCATTGCAGCGCGGCCGTGGTGTCGCCGGCCTGCATGTACGAGGTCGCGGCGTCGAACGCGAAGCCCGAGCTCTCGGGGTAGGCGATCGCAAGCATGCGGAACTCCGCCGCGGCGGCGATCCAGTTCCGGCCCTGCGCGAGTGCGGTGGCGAGCGCCAGCCGGTCCGTGTGGAAGCGGGGATTCGACTGCTGGTCGGCGCGCACCGCGGCGGCCGACGTGTCCTCGAGCGCTCCCTGCTTCACCTCCATGAACTGCCCTGACTCGTCCATGCGGAAGAAGTGGTCGGGCCCCGCGGGCTCGTCGTTGGCCCGCGCGGCGTACGCGCTGTAGTAGCCGGCCTGGAGCGTGGGGTCGTTGTACCAGACGCGCACGACGGGACCGTTGCCGGCAAGGAAGCCCACGTTGTTCGGCAGGCGCACGAACCAGAGCCGCGCGTTCGTCTCCATCCTGGGATAGGCGCCGAGCAGCTTCTCGCGGATGTCGCGCACGAACGCACCGGCACGTCGCTGGTAGGCGGCCTCGCCCCAGTCCTCGCTCGGCGTCGCGGCGCGCGCGGCGCCGATCACGGCGAGCGCGCTCAGGAGCGCGAGCGTCACCGGGTGCGGCCGGCCGAGCAGGGTGCCGATCCCGAGCCACGCACCGAGCGCGGCAAACTGTGCGTAGTAGGCGTGCCAGCCGAGCCCCGGGAGCAGGAGCGGCAGGGTGCCGCAGAGCCACCACGCGAGCGCGAGCGAGCCCGCGCCGCGCGGGCGGTGTGGGCGCACCACGGCGAGCCGGTCCATGGGCCGCGCGTCGGGGCGCGAGAACAGGTCCACGAACACGATGAGCAGGAACGCCGAGCGCAGCGCGTCCCACCACACCGAGAGCCAGCCGGCGTCGGGCTTGGGCCAGAGATCGAGCGAGAGCACCGAGAGCACGCTCAGGAGCACGGCCTTCCACGGCGGCACCGCGGCGGGCGACGGCGCGAGCGCCGCCGGCGTGTGCGACCACAGCCGCCCGAGCAGCAGCGGGTGGGCGAGCGCCCACGCGAGGACCACGGCCAGCGCGGGCGCCAGCCGGATCACGCTCTCCTGCCACGCCCTGCGGCCCACCCACCGGTCGTAGGCGAAGAACACGAGCGGCAGCGGCGCCGCGGTCTCCTTGCTCGCGAGCGCCAGCGCGTAGAGCAGCGCCGCCCAGCCGATCCGTTCCGCGCGCCAGGCCAGCAGGCTCAACAGCGAGAGCAGGATCATCCACAGGTCCTGCGCGCCCGCCGACCACAGGCACAGGAGTCCCCAGCCCGGCAGCGTGGCGACGCCGGCCACCGCGATCGCGGCCGCCGCGGCACCGGCGACGCGGCGCGCGAGGGCCCAGTACGCGGCGAGCACGCCGAACGCGAGCACGAAGCTCGCGGCGTGGAACGGCCACTCGTGCGCGCCGAACGCACGCTGGAGCCACCAGTAGTGGAACTCGCGCGACCACGGCCGCCACCAGTGGAACGCCAGCTCGGTGAAGCCCCACAGCTCGCCGAAGCTCTTGCGCGACACGTGATCCAGGAACACGTAGTCGTCGTTCAGGAACGGGATCCCGAACGCGTCCCGGTAGCGCGCGAACAGGAGCAGCGCGAGCAGGAACGCCCCGAACGCCCGGCCCGTGGGCAGCAGCGGCCGGGCGCGACCCGGCTCCGCCGGGTACCCCAGCCGGCGGATCAGTTGCGCCATTCCGCCAGGAAGATGTTGGTCTCGCCCTGGACCTTGCCGCCGCGGTTCGCGCAGAACACCAGCCAGCGGCCGTCGGGGCTGAACATCGGGAACGCGTCGAACTCGGGGTCGCGCGTCACCGGCACGGGCTCGCCGCCCTTTACAGGCACCAGGTAGAGGTCGAAGTTGCGGCTGCGCGGGCTCTCGAAGTTCGACGAGTAGATGATGCTCTTGTCGTCGGGCGTGAAGTACGGCGCGAACGAGGCGCCGGGTTTGTTCGTGACCTGGCGCTGGTTCGAGCCGTCCGCATTCATCACCCAGATGTCCATCTTCGTGGGCTTCACCAGGTCCTGCGCCAGGAACTTCAGGAACAGGTTGTTCGCGGTGGTGTCGTCGGTGCGGTAGGTGCGCCACACGATCTGCTTGCCGTCGTGCGAGAAGTAGGCGCCGCCGTCGTAGCCGAGCGACTTCGTGAGCCGCACGAGGCCCGAGCCGTCCGGGTGCATCTTGTAGAGGTCGACGTCGTTGTCGCGCTTGCTCGTGAACACGATCCACTGGCCGTCCACGCTCAGCGTGCCCTCGGCGTCGTAGCCGTCGTGGTTCGTGAGCCGCTGGAGATCGCTGCCGTCGGGCTTGGCGGTGAAGATCTCGTAGCTCGAGTAGATCGGCCACACGTAGCCCTGACTCATGTCCGGCGTGGGCGGGCAGGTGTCGGCGGCGAGGTGCGTGGAGGCGAAGAACACGCGCTGGTCGTGGTCGTAGAAGTAGCCGCACGTGGTGCGGCCCTTGCCCGTGCTCACGCGCGTGCGCGCACCGGTCTTCAGGTCCATCACGTACTCCTGGTCGCATTTCCAGTCGTCCGTGATGCACTGCCAGATGAGCTTCGTGCCGTCGCCGCTCCAGTACGCTTCGGCGTTCTGGCCGCCGAACGTGAGCTGCCAGAGGTGGGCGAAGTGCGTCTCGCCCGGGCGGATCAGCGAGTCCTGCGCCACCGCGGTGGGCGGCACGGGACGGAACGGGGCGGGCGGGGCACCCGCGTCAGCGGGTCCGCCCAGCGCCATCGACAACAGCAGCGCCGCGGCCGCGGCGAGCACGAGCATTCGGGTTACACGCACGTTCCTCAAGGTCTCCTTCCCAGCGTCGCGACCAGGTCCACTTCCTTCCCCTCCCGCTTCACGGTGATGCGCACCTCCTGCCCGGGCTTCCGCGTGCGGAGCCCGAACGTGTAGTCGTAGATGTTGTCCACGCGCATGCCGTCGAAGCGCACGATGACGTCGCCGCCGCGGATCCCCGCCTTCTGCGCGGGGCTGCCGTCGCGCACGTCGTCGAGCAGCACGCCGCCCTCGGTCTGCATGTAGTTGGGCACGGTGCCGAGCCAGGCGCCGTAGCCTCCGCCGCCGGCGATGCGCCCGGCGGACGCCTCGGACTTCGCCTTCGTGAACGTGGGCCGCGGCCGGACGTCCAGGGACTCGATCAGCGCCTGCGTGTAGTCGGAGACGCGCGCGAGCCCGGCATAGTGGATCTTGTCCCACGTGTCGCTGGGCTTGTGGTAGTCGGCGTGCGCGCCGGTGAAGAGCATCAGCACCGGGATGTCCTTCTTGTAGAACGACTGGTGGTCGGACGGGCCGTAGCCGTCCTCGCTGGTCTTCAGGTCGAAGCGCGCGTCGGGCACCTTGGCATTGACGTTACGCACCATCTGCGGGAACTCCTTCGCCGTGCCCACGCCCATGACCTGCAGCTGCTCGCTGCGCAGCCGGCCGACCATGTCGAGGTTCACCATCGCCTCGATGGACTCGATGGGTCGCGGTGGGTCGCTCGTGAAGTGGTCCGAGCCCACGAGCCCCATCTCCTCGCCGCTGAACGTGGTGACGACGAGCGTGTGCTGGGGCTTCCAGCCGTGCTGCCGTCGCGCTGCGAGCCGCTGCGCGGCGGCGAGGATCGCGGCGACACCCGAGGCGTTGTCGTCGGCGCCCACGTGCGGCACGTGCTCGTTGGGCGCGAGCGACGACGGGCCGCCGTAGCCCAGGTGGTCGTAATGCGCCCCGAGCACGAGCGTGCGCGCCGTGTCGCGCCCGGCGAGGATGCCGATCACGTTCTTCGTGATCGCGCGCGAGCGCTTCACGTTCACCGTCAGCGTGGCGCTGTCGGGGATCGCGAACGAGTGCGGCAGCATCGTGCTCTCGATCGCGGCCTGGGCGTGCAGCAGGTCCAGGCCCGCCGGCTTGAGGAGCGCGTTCGCCGCGCCCTCGTCGATCCAGGCCGCGAGCAGGCCGCTCGTCATGTAGCCCTCGCCGTCGCGCGCCGGCGCGCGCGGCGGCTCGCCGGCGTGCCAGCGCGGCCCGTTCACGGCGATCAGGCCGAGCGCACCGTGCTCGCGGGCGTTGATGGCCTTGGTGCGCAGGTCGGCGAACGGCGTGTTGAACGTGCCGTCGAACCGGCTCGTGCTGTCCATCTCGCCCGGCTCCTGCGTGAGCACCAGCACGATCGCATCGTGCACGTCGACGCCCTTGTAGTCGTCCCATTCGTAGCCCGGGGCGGTGATGCCGTAGCCCGCGAACACCAGCCGCGCGTGCGCGGTGCCGTTGCTGGAGAATCCGAGCGGCTGGAGCGCATCGCCGAGCGGGAACTTCGCGCCATCGATCGTGAGCTCGCACGGCGGCTCGGGCACAACGCCGGTCGTGACCTCGAACGACTGGAACCAGCCGCCGCTGTCGCCGCCGGGCGCGAGCCCGGCCTGGCGCATCTGCTTCGCAATCCAGTTCGCGGCGGAATCGATGCCCGCGGTGCCGATGCCGCGTCCCTCCCACGCCGGCGCCGCGAGCGTGCGCACGTACGTGAGCACGAGCATGGTGTCGCGCGGCGCGGGTGCCGCAGGTTTCGACCCGGCGGGCTTGAGCGCGCTCTCCGGCAGCTTCGTCGGGGCGGCGAGCGCCAGCGGCGCGAGCGCGCCCAGGCTCACCACGGCCGCGAGCCATCTCCTCCTCGACACGCTCATCGACTCGCCTCCCACAGCAATCGCAGTCCCTTCAGCGTGAGCCCGTCGTCCACCAGGTCCAAGGTCTCACACTCGGGCGCCACCATGCGCGCGTGCCCGCCGGTGGCGATCACCTTCGGCCGACCGCCGAGCTCGCTGCGCATGCGCCGCACGAGCGCATCCACGAGCCCCGCGTAGCCCCAGAGCACGCCCACGCGCAGGTTCTCCGCCGTGGTCCGCGCCACGGCACGCTCCGGGCGGCGCATCTCCACCTTCGAGAGCCGTGCCGCGCGCCGCACCAGCTCCTCGGAGGCGATGCCGATGCCGGGCGCGATGGCGCCGCCCACGAACGCGCCCTGCTTCGAGACGCAGTCGAACGTGGTCGCGGTGCCCAGGTCCACGACGATGCATGGCGAGCCGTGGAGCGTGCGGCCGGCGAGCGCGTTGGCGATGCGGTCCGGGCCCACCGCGTCGGGCTCCGTGACCTGAAGCGCGATCGGCGAGTCCTTCGCGGTCACCTCGAGCGGCTCGCGCCCGGTCATACGCTCCAGCGCCTCGAGCCACGGCGCCGTGAGCGCCGGCACCACCGAGCACACCACGCTCGCCGCGCCGGCGCCCCGCGAGTCGAGCATCGCCGCGAGCAAGAGGCGCAGCGCGTCCGCCGTCGTCCGCCCGCTGGTGACGCGCCACGACTCCTCGAGCTCGGCGCCCTCGAAGCGGCCCACCACGGTGTCGGTGTTGCCGACGTCCACCGCGATGAGCGGCACCGCCGGCCCTGTGGCCCGTGGGGGTCCCCCACGCGACGTCTTCACGGCACGGCCTGCCGTCATGACCAGCCCTCCTCCCGATCGCGCTTCGCGCGCTTCCTCGCCACCAGGAACGACATCGCCACGCTCGCGAAGTACAGCGCCACCATGGGCAGCCCCATGATGATCTGTGCGCTCACCACGTCGCCCGGCGTGATGAGCGCCGTCACGATGAAGATCACCACGATCGCTCCGCGCCACTGTTTGAGCAGGAACTGCGGCGTCACGAGCCCGATCGCGGTGAGCAGCAGCGCCACCATGGGCAGCTGCATGAGCACGCCGCAGGCGAGCGCCAGGTTGTACGTGAACTCGAGCAGCGCGCTCAGCCGGATCTCCGTGGTGACGCCGGGCACGAGGAAGTTCTCGAGCACATGCACGACCAGTGGCACCACGTAGGCGTACGCCGCCCACGCGCCCAGCGCGAACAGCACCATCGAGCCGAACGCCAGCCACGGCACCCAGGTGCGCTCCTTCTTCAACAGCCCCGGCACCACGAACGACCACGCCTGCCAGAACACGATCGGGAGTGCGAGCCCGAGCCCGAGGATGAACGTGAGCTTGAAGCGCTCGTTGAACGCCTCGAACGGCGACAGCACGACCGCGTGCTTCACCGTGCGCGCGATCAGGTCGGACAGCACGCGGGGCGCGAGGAACCAGCCGCCCGCCATCCCGGCCGTGACGGCGATCGCCGACTTCCACAGCGCGCGGCGCAGGTCCTCCAGGTGCTCGAGGAACGACATCTGCGGGGACGCCTCGAGCTCCTCCGCGTCGTCGGGCGGCGGCACTTCCTGGAGCGGGCGGTGCGGGTTGTTCACGCCGCGTCCCAGCCCGCCGCGGCCGTCGCGACGTCGCCCGCGATCACGGTGGTCTCCTGCCCGCCGGCCGTGCGCAGCACGAGGCCGCCGTCGGCGTCCAACCGCTGCGCGATACCCTCCACGTCGCCGGCCGGCGTGCGCACGCGCAGCCGCTCGCCCCAGTGCGGTGCGAGCGCCGACCACGCGGCGAGCACGGCCGCGCTGTCGCCTTCCTGAACCTCGTCCCACAGCGGCTCGAGGCGCGTGAGGAACTCGGCGGCCGCGTCCTCGACGCGCGCGGCGTCGGAGCCTTCGAGCGCGAGCGACGTTGCGGCATCGCGCAGCTCCGGCGGGAAGTCGTCGCGCGCATGCGCCACGTTCATGCCGACGCCGATCACGATGGCGTCACTTGTCGCGCCCCCCGCGCCGGCGGGAACGCGCCGCACTTCGCACAGCGCGCCCGCGAGCTTGCGGTCGCCGACGCGCACGTCGTTCGGCCACTTGAGCCGCGCGTGCGGCACGCCGAGTGCGTGCGCGGCCTGGCACGCCGCGAGCCCGGCCGCGAGCGGGATCACGCCGGCCTGGCGAACGTCGCAGCCGAGGCGCAACGCCACCGAGAGCGCGAGGCCCTTGCCCGGCACCTGCTGCCAGGAGCGGCCGGCGCGGCCGCGGCCGCGCGTCTGCACCAGCGCCAGCACGGCCGCGCCGTCGCCCAGCTCCGCGAGCGCCGCCCACGCGTCGTCGTTCGTGGACGCCGTGGACTCGCGCACGAGCAGCGAGCGGCCCACGTGTCGCGTGCCGAGCCGGGCGACGAAGCGCGAGCGGTCGAAGGCTTCAGCCAACTTCCTCGATCTCCAGGCTCAGGTCGAGCGCCGGCGCCGAGTGCGTGAGCGCTCCGACAGAGAGGTAATCCGCGCCGGTCTCCGCGTACGCGCGGATGTTCTTGAGGTTCAGCCCGCCCGAGACCTCCACCTCCGGCCAGCGGCGTGCGCCGTCGCGGAAGCGCGGGTGGTCGGGCGGGTTCTTCTCGAACCAGCGGTCCACCTGCTCGACGCAGCGCTTCACGACGGCCGGCGTCTGGTTGTCGATCAGGATGCGGTCGACCTCGGGCCGCAGCGCCTCGTGGAGCTGGTCGATCGACTCCACCTCCACCTCGAGCAGCAGGTCGCGGCGCGTGCGCTGGATGCGGTCGATGGCGTTCGTGAGCCCCCGCGCGGCGCGGATGTGGTTGTCCTTCACGAGGTACATGTCCCAGAGCGCGAGGCGGTGGTTCTGCCCGCCGCCGCAGAGCACGGCGTACTTCTCGAGGATGCGCAGCCCGGGCGTGGTCTTGCGCGTGTCCAGGATCACCGCGCCGGTGCCGGCGATGGCGTTCACGTACGCGCGCGTGAGCGTTGCGACACCCGAGAGGCGCATGAGGAAGTTCAATGCCGTGCGCTCCGCGGTCATGATGCTGGCGGCGGATCCCGAGACCGTGGCAAGTGCCGCTCCGGCAGGCACTTCCTGACCGTCTTTAACTGTGGACTTGAACTTCACCGTGGCATCGATCTCGCGGAACGTCATGCCCGCGATGTCCATGCCGGAGACCACGCCCGGCTGCTTCGCCACGATGGCCGCGCGTGCGCCGATGTTCGCGGGCACGGCGTTCAGCGTGGTGACGTCGCCGGTGCCCACGTCCTCGGAAAGCGCGAACTTCACCAGCGGCAGGAAGCTCTCGTGCATTCTGGGCCTAACGATCCTTCCCGAACCGGCGTTTCACGTTGCGCGGCTCGCGGCCGGGCTTGACGGAGCGACCGCGTGGCGGCGCACCCACCTCCTGCATGCCGGGGTAGCCGCCGGAGCGCGCCATGGCGAGCGCCGCGCGCACGTCGTCGATGCGGTCGCGCAAGCTCGCCGCGCGCTCGAACTCCAGCGAGCGGGCCGCCTCGAGCATCTCGCCCTCGAGCTGGGCCAGCAGGCGCTCGGAGTCGTCACCCAGCAGCACCGCCGCCTCCTCCTTCGCGCGCGCGCCATGGCCGATGGCGTCCGCCACGCTCGTGGCCTTGAGGATCTCCTCGACGCTCTTGAGGATGGTGCGGGGCGTGATGCCGTGCTCGACGTTGTACGCGTGCTGCTTCTCGCGCCGCCGGTTCATCTCGGTGATGGCGCGGCGCATCGAGTCGGTGACCTGGTCGGCGTAGAAGATCACGCGGCCGCCCGCGTTCCGCGCCGCGCGGCCCGCGGTCTGGATCAGCGAACGCTCGCTCCGGAGGAAGCCCTCCTTGTCGGCGTCGAGGATCGCGACCAGCGACACCTCGGGCAGGTCGAGCCCTTCGCGCAGCAGGTTGATGCCGACCAGCACGTCGAAGTCGGCGAGGCGCAGCCCGCGCAGGATCTCCACGCGCTCGAGCGCGTCGATGTCGCTGTGCAGGTAGCGGACCTTCACCCCCGCCTCGGTCAAGTAGTCCGTCAGGTCCTCCGACATGCGCTTGGTCAGCGTGGTGACGAGCGTGCGCTCCTTGCGCTCGACCCGCTGCCGGATCTCGTGCAACAGGTCGTCCACCTGGCCGTCCACGGGCTTCAGCACCAGCTCGGGGTCGACGAGGCCCGTGGGTCGGATGATCTGCTCCACGACGATGCCGCGGCTCTGCTGCAGCTCGTACTCGCCGGGTGTGGCCGAGATGTAGAGCACCGGCCCGACCAGCGACTCGAACTCGGGGAACTTGAGCGGCCGGTTGTCGAGCGCGCTCGGGAGGCGGAAGCCGAAGTCGACGAGCGTCTGCTTGCGTGAGCGGTCGCCCTCGTACATGCCGCCGATCTGCGGCACGGTGACGTGCGATTCGTCGATGATCGTGAGGAAGTCCGCGTCCCCCTGCACGTCGCGCGGGAAGTAGTCGAGCAGGCAGCCCGGCCGCTCGCCGGGCGCGCGCCCCGAGAGATGGCGCGAGTAGTTCTCGACGCCCGGGCAGGTGCCGTGCGCGCCCAGCAGCTCGAGGTCGTACTCGGTCCGCTGCTGGAGCCGCTGCGCCTCGAGCAGCTTGCCCTCCGCGCGCAGCACGCCGAGGCGCTCCCTGAGCTCCGCCCGGATACTGCCGAGCGCCGACTGGAGCCGGGCCTCGGGCGTCACGAAGTGCTTGGCCGGATAGAGCGCCAGCCGGTCCATGATGCGGAGCGTCTTGCCGGTGACCGGGTCCACGGTCGCTAGCTTCGACACTGCGTCGTCCTCGAGCTCGATGCGGATGTGGAAGTCCTCGTACGCCGGCCGCACCTCAACCACGTCGCCGCGCACGCGGAACTGCGCGCGCGCGAGGTCCAGGTCGGTGCGCTGGTACTGGATGGCCACGAGCTGGTCCAGCAGCTCGCGGCGGCGGAGCGTGTTCCCCGCGCGCAGGTCGATGCGCATGCCCTTCCAGTCCTCGGGCGTGCCCAAGCCGTACAGGCACGAGACGCTCGCCACGATCAGCACGTCCTCACGCTCCAGCAGCATCGACGTGGCCTGCAGCCGCAGCCGGTCGATGTCGTCGTTGATGCTTGCGTCCTTGGCGATG
>Ga0306921_10007737_pt1 | contig 11310 bp, 9 predicted proteins | sample sta12Cox44000080_FD_203760 | JGI IMG/M metagenome (GOLD analysis project Ga0306921, IMG submission 203760) | Lab enrichment of tropical soil microbial communities from Luquillo Experimental Forest, Puerto Rico - statoxic.12C.oxic.44.000.080 (v2)... | ecosystem: Environmental > Terrestrial > Soil... | reverse complement strand
GCGCGATCTGGAAATCCAGGACCTGCTGCTCAATTACCTGTCATCGCTCCGGTTCGACAGCATGACCCTGAAGAGCCGCAGTACGCTCCGCGATGTTCGCATATTCCTGCAACGCGGCTGGCAGGCGTCGCCGAGCTATACCTACGTGGTGTCACTCACCGATCTCGCGCAACAATGGCAGCGTGTCGAAGGGAACCTGAGGCGGCTGATCAGGCGTTGTACCGAGGCCGATGGCCTGCGTTTTACCGACGATGGGGACTTCGATTCTTTCTTTCGGTTGCATGCGCTGACACTCGGGCGCCGCCGCATTCCTACCTATCTGCCCGAGGGAGCGTTCCGTAGCTTCGTGGAGCGGGTGCGCGCTGCGGGGATCGCACGGCTGCACCACGCAAGACTCCCGGACGGAAAAGCGATCGCTTCGCAGCTCGTGCTGCTTGGCAAGCATCCTGTCACTCACACCGTTTGCGCCGGGATGGATCCCGACTACAGTCGCCTGGGTGCATCAGCGTTTCTGCGTTGGCGCGGCTTCGAGGCGCTCGCCGGACTCGGCTATGAGGCCAATGACTTGACAGACGCCGCATTGAACTCCGTCACTCACTTCAAATCGCAGCTCGGCGGCAGCCTCGAGACTGCGCTAGTCCTCAGGGCGCCGCCATCACGCCGCGCCCGCGCGGGGCAAGCCATCGAACGCTTGCTGAGAGTACCGCGCGCGGCGGGGGGGCGGTTGATAAGGGCGCTCGGCCGAGCCGAGCCCCCATGACCGATTTTGCGGGCCCCGCGGCCGCGGCGGCGATACGCCGCGCACTGGAGCGCTGCAATGCCTCTGCAGCCTTTGGACTGCCAGGCGGCCCCAACCAGGCGCTGTTCGGGGCACTTCGCGACTCCACTACGCGATTAATTGTCCCGACGCACGAACTCGCTGCGGCGTTGATGGCCGGTACCTATGGGCGTGTCGACGGCCGGCCCGGAATCTTGTTGACCATCCCGGGTCCTGGCTTCGCTTACGCGCTGGCGGGCATCGCCGAGGCTTGGCAGGACTCGGCGCCACTCGTGCACATAGTGCAGGCGCCGCCTGAAGGCCGACATCCACGGCTTCGTCACCAAGCACTCGATCAGGCTGCAATCGTCCGTCCGATGGTCAAAGCGGTCTTCGGCGTGAGCGAGCTCGCACAGCTCGGCGATACGATTTGCACGGCATTCGAGACGGCAGGCTGCGGCGAGCCAGGGCCGGTTGTGGTGCAACTGGGTGGACCTGCGGGCGGGCCAGACGGCGTTCCAGATCCCGCCCCAACCAACGCAGCGGCAGCGCGAGCGATATGGGCACGCATTCATCAGGCCCGCAAACCCGTCCTGCTGCTTGGTCAGGGATGCACGCGCAGTGCGGCAGTGATCCGCGGCTACATCGAGCGCACTGCAACCCCGGTGTTTACTACGGCATCCGGGCGCGGAGTTATATCCGAGGACTCGCCTTGGTGCCTCGGCTACGACTCCCTGCGGGGGTCGACCGAAGAGCTGAACACCTTTCTGCGCGAGACCGACCTGGTGGTTGCTATCGGCGCGCGCCTCGCTTTCAACGGCACGGCGGGATTCGGCATCACGCTTCCCCCAGAGCGGCTGGTCCACATTGATGCGTCGGCGGCGAACCTGAATGCCATCTATCCCGCATCAAACGTAGTCGCGATGCCGGTGGCGGCTTTTTTTGCGTTGGCGGAGAGCACGAGGTCGCCGCGGACGGCATGGACGCCCGACTCGCTCACTCCGTGGCGGCTGCGGATTCGAACCGTGCGCGCGGCAGATCCGGAACCGGCGATTGCCGGCCAGAGGCCAGAGCAGTTTTTCAGTCGGATGCGCGCCGCGCTGCCCGATGACGCCTTGGTCGTCACTGACAGCGGTCTCCACCAGGTGATGGCCCGCCGATACTACGACGTGCGCGAGGTGCACGGTCTGCTGCTCCCGACGGATTTGCAATCGATGGGGTTTGCACTGCCGTCCGCCATCGCGGCGAAACTTGCTGCGCCTTCCCGGCAGGTGGTCGCACTGGTTGGCGATGGCGGCGCCCTGATGAGTGGACTCGAGCTCGCAGTAGCGGTCCGCGAGAGACTCCCGCTTACTGTCATCGTGTTCAACGACGGGTACCTGAACCAAATCCGCATGCAGCAGTTGCTTGATAGCGGCCGTGACCACGGTGTCGCGCTGCCGGCTATAAACTTCAAGGGCCTTGCCGATGCGACCGGCGTCGACTACATAGCCGGCAACTCCGCGATTGACGAGTGCATTGCCAGGGCCGCGCGCGGTACTGGCGTGACGCTGATCGACGTACCGGTCAGGGATGGCGTTGCCGTCTTGTCCGCCACGGCTCAGGGTCGCGGAAAAGCTGTCCTGAGGAGCGCGTTCGGCACGCGTTTGGACACCTTGCGACGCTGGCTGCGACGTTAGAGAGGCGCGGCGGCCGCAAATGACCCTCCGCTCGCTTCCAGCGCATGGCATGCGCGCACCGCCGGTCTCGTCGCTCCACGCCGACGAGCAGAAGAGCCGGTGCGGTGCGTTCAGTGGCGAGTGCGAAACGCCTGCTGGACTTGCCGCAGCAGGCTCATTGCCTGATCGCGCTGGTCCGAGAGCTCCCGTGCGGTCGTCTTGCTCTCTGGTTCCACCGCATTCAGGAACGCTCGATTTGCAAGCCCGTACTCGCCTGCGGCCTGGTAGCACTCACCAGCACGCTGATACACGCCCTGGTCCAGCAGTTCGTCAGCGAGCCATCGCGCCTGCTCGGTAGTTGCAGCGGCACACCGCTGCTCGTCCTCGAGCGCACTGTCGGCGAGCGCGAGAGGCGCGAACGCCACAAGAGGAATGAACGTAAACTCTCGCCAGCGTGTCGCGCGACCGCATCCCGTTTTCCTGTTCATGGTTGCCTCCAAGGAATCGTCTCCCCAGTGCACGAACGTAGTGCGGTATAGCGTGTTGACAATGTGGCAGTGGAGTGGGGCGTTCCCCGGGATCTGTCGGCGCCGCGCGCGCGAGCGGACGCCGCCCTTGGAGAGTCGTGGAGAGTCGTGGAATGAATTATTCAGCTGCAGCCGGTATGCGCGGTAAATCGTGGCGCGCGTTCGAGTGGCGAGTCGATCGAGCTTGCGCTGTCGCTTTGGTGAACCACGCCAAGCCCAAGCCCACGGCAGTGGTGACTATCGAGCGATCGCGTAATCCCGAAGGCGAAATCGGTGCTTGTGCCTTTCAGGCAACTCGTAATGCTTCGCTGCCGCGGAATCCACTGCTGCAAGAATGGTACGGAATCGTGAGGTCACAGAGTCCGGTCGTTCAGGCCGCCTGTTGCTCCGACTCGAGCTCTAACTTCCGTTCTGCCAGCTGCTGGCCGAGTGCCCTCAGATCCATTTGCGCTTTACGAGCTTTGGCAAACATCCCGCCGGGTTTTTCCTCCTCCCTGATGTGATGCTTGATCATTTCGCCGAGGACATTCACTTTCGCTCTGAAGAAGTCATCGGCAGGCGTCGACTGCTCGATTTCGACGATCAGGCGTTCGGCCGACTGATGCTCGACTTCCGCCTCGTGGTGAATGTCCTCATTCTTCGTGGCTTCGAGGAAGGCGGGATAGAAGATTTCCTCCTCGATAGACGTGTGCAGGCGCAACGCATTGCAGATGTTGCGGGCGAGCATGCCCTGGTGCGCCTGTTCTCCCGCTTTCCTGAACTGCGCAAACCACTGCTTCACCTGCTGGTGATCGGCTTTGAGGAGTGTCACTGCATCCCGGTAACGTCCGGCTGTGGCTTTGGTAGATCGCTGTGAGGTAGCCATGAACTGAATCCGCGACAGTGGATCAGTGCATGCTAGCCGGCGCGCAGTGCAGCGAATGCACCTGGAGAGCGCAAGCCGTTGTCGGTATCAACCCACAGACTACTGCGTGAACCTGACCGGAGCGTCGGGCCGCCTTGGTCCTGAGCACAGGTGGCGTGAGTGGCACAAGCGGGTCATGGCTCCTCGACCAGAACGGTCTTGATGTTGCAGAACTCGTAAATTCCGAACTCCGACAGTTCGCGGCCATAACCGCTTTCCTTGACACCGCCGAAGGGCAGGCGGGCATCCGAGCGCACGTATTGATTCACGAAAGCGAGGCCGCAGTCGAGTTCCTCCGCGGCGATCCGCTCGCCGCGGACCAGATTGCGTGTCAGCACGCCGCCACCGAGGCCAAAAGATGTGCCGTTCACGATGCGGATCGCGTCGATTTCACTGCTCGCGCTGATGATGGCAGCGACCGGACCGAAAATTTCTTCGTCGTACGCAGGCTGTCCGGAGGCCACGTTGCTGAGGACTGTGGCGGGATACCATGCGCCCGGTTGCCGCGGCACTTCACCGCCGAGCAGCAGGCGAGCGCCCCCCGCCACGCTGCGTTTCACCTGCTCGTCAACCTCGTCCCTTGCCTTGACACTCTGCAGCGGGCCGAGTCGGGTACCGGCATCCTTCGGATCGCCGCAAACATAGCTGCGCATGGCTTCGACGAAGGCCTCCTCGAAGGCCGCGCGCACCGGCTCGAGCACCACGAACCGCTTGCCGGCGATGCAACTTTGCCCCGCATTGATCATGCGCGCCGCCGCACAGACGCGAGCGGCCTTGGGAATGTCGGCATCTTCCAGCACGATATAGCCGTCCGACCCACCTAGCTCCAGCACCGTCTTCTTCAGCACCGTCCCCGCCGCGGCCGCTACCGCTTTGCCGGCGCTGACGCTGCCGGTGAGGGTGATGGCGGCAATGCTCGGGTCCTCGATCAACGCCTTGACCTGCTGAGAGCCAATGAGAACGGCGCGAAACAGATCGCGCGGAAAACCGGCATCCTGGAAAACCTCTTCGAGCGCAAGGGCGCAGCCGGGAACGTTGGAGGCATGTTTGAGCACACCGCCGTTACCGGCCATCAGATGCGGTGCACAGAAGCGCATGGCCTGCCAGAAGGGGAAGTTCCATGGCATCACTGCGAGCACGACACCGAGCGGATTGAACGTGACGAACGCCTTCGGTGGCACAGCGCCGGCCGCAGCGCTACCCAGCTGCTGCGGACGTGCCCTAAGGAATGCACCCGCATTCTCAGCGAAATATTCCGCGGTCGCGGCGCACTTTTCGATTTCGGCCAGGCCCTCGGTGACGGTCTTACCCATCTCTTCGGTCATGAGCGCCGCGTAGCGGGATTTGTTGGCGCGCATCATCCGGGCAGCCGCGTGCATGAGCTTGCTGCGCTCGGCGAGCGGAGTCTTGCGCCACAGCTTTTGCGCCGATGCGCAGTGCGCGGCGATGCTCCTCGCCTCATCCAGCGTGTGCAGCCGGTAGGTTTTGCCAGGCTCGTTACCCGCTGGGTTGACGGTCTGGATGGTGGCACGATTCGCGGCTTCGCCGGTGGCGTTGCGGGGGTTACCTGACATGAGGGGTACTCCTCGAGATTCCAGCGTCCGCACCATAGCGCATAATGATTGCTGGCGCGGCGAGCGTAGGGGAGTACGCTCGCAAGTCATCAGCCGCGCGAGTCCCGTCAAAAATCGAATCAGAATGCGCCGACAGCAGCACCGGCGGCTCTGCCCGTAACATGAAGTCCCTTGGACGCCGGAGGCAGCAACATGCCGGATCGCAAGACATTGCGGCGTGTGGAGCAGGACAAGCGAGAGGGCAAGTCCGCTTCAACGCAGGCGGGGGAGTTCATACGCGAAGAGATCCATCACGTGCGCGAAGGCAAGCATGGCGCGCGCTCCCCACAGCAAGCCATCGCGATTGGTCTGTCAAAGGCCCGCCGCGCCGGTATCGAAGTGAAGCCGCCCGCGGAGGGCGAGACATCGGCGAGCACACGAAGAAAAGCCGAGCGCGACTACGAGCGCGGCCACGGCGAAGGCAGCTCGAGACGGACCAGCGCCCGGCGCAGTGCCGCAGCCAGCCGTGCGCTCAAGCGCGAACCGCGCGGGTCCGCTTCGCAACGCTCCTTGTCGGGTCAAGCGCACCGGGCTGCAGCAAGAAGGAGCTCCGCGGAGCGCTCGGCAGCGGCGCAGCAAGCATCGCGGACCAAGGGAAGCACAGAGCGGTCCGCTGCGGCGAGGAAGGCCGCGAGAACGCGTGCGCGCCGCCGCCGCGGGTGATGGATCCGTCGAACGACGTAACCCCTGCCGGTGCCTGGAACAACACTGCCTCGGATTGACGCGGTCGGATGGCAGCGGGCAAGCGCCGGGGCACTACAATGCCCGGCATGAAGCACCCCAGTGCCGAATACGAGTGCTACGCCGATCTGGCTGGCGCTCAGGTGGAAGGCGCGGATTTCCAGATCCACATCGAGCGCAGGGCGTTCTCCGGCATTGCGGTTGTCGCACCTCATGGCGGAGCCATCGAGGAGGGTACCTCCGAGATTGCGCGCGCCGTTGCAGGCTCGGAATTCAATCTCTACCTCTTCGAAGGGCTGCGCGCCTCCGGCAGCTATGCCGCGCTCCATCTGACGAGTCACCGCTTCGATGAGCCGCAGTGCCTCGCGCTCCTTGCAGGTTGCGATCAAGTCATCGCGATCCACGGATGCCGTGGGGCCGGGCCTGAGGCATTGCTCGGTGGGCTGGATGACGGACTGAAATTGCGCATAGGCGCGGCAATCGCCGCGGCTGGCATCGAGACTCGGCTCGCGGGCCACCGCTATCCGGCCGTTCATCGCCGCAACATCTGCAACCGTGGCCGCAGCGGTGCAGGGGTGCAGATTGAGCTCACGAGCGCTCTACGGCTCGGGCAAGCGAACCGCCCGATCATCGACGCCATCCGTTCGGTGCTGCTGACGCTTTAGCGTTCAGAGTTGGCAATGAGCGCAGCGAATCCGCAGCAGCCTCAGGGGGGCGTCAGGCCTGGCTGGCGGTGCGCATCGAAGCCATATAGCGCTGCTCGAGCGCCGCGCGCGACACGAACACGCGCATGTTGGAGCAGCGCAGCAGGGCGCTGCGCACTGCGCGCGGATTCGCAGCCCATACCAGCATCAACACGAGCACTCCGTCACCGAAGCGGTGAAGCAGCCCGCGTCGGTCGGTACTATCGACTGCGGCCTCGAAACCGTAGCGCGCCAGAATCCGCGCCAGTCGCTCAGCCTGTGTGCTCCCAATTACCGGCATGTTGCCGCAGATCACGGCGATATCCCGGAGGTGGGGCTGCGCAGCGAGGTAGCAGGCGAGTTCCCGCAGGGAGATGTGCATGGCACGGTGTGTCTTGCGGGCCCAGGCGAGTGTGGGCCCGGTGCGTCCGATGACGGGCATCTGCTCATTCCAGAGATGCAGGACCAGAACGCGGCTCCCGGGTGCGACGAACGTACCATCCTCGAGCAGCAGCGGGTCTTCGGTCGGCACGACCTGGAGTCGAAAGAGGCACTGCGGGTGGAGTGTGTACTCATACACTCCAATCTGACGCCGGATACGACGGTCGAGCGCAAAGACTGCAGATTGCAGCCAGCTTTCCGTGTGTGCGTTTCTCGGTGCGCAGTCGGTGCCTTGCGGAGCCAATCGCACCATGCGTCCATCATAGCCACTCACACCGCAACACGGGAGATCGCATGGCCTGCGCGCTGACGGTTGAGTCTACGTTACCGGCAGAGGGGACGATGCACTGCCGATCTGCACGCGGTCGACCACGACCATGACTCGAGCGGCGAGATTACGATCCGGCGCGCAGCTGCGCGGATGACATAGAAGATGAGCAACAGTCGTCCAGGCCTCAGCAAAAAATTCGGGGCATGCTGGAAACAGAGTGCCCGGACGCGTTAGCGTCCGCTTCGGCGCCGGAAAACAAACGAAGGTCGCGTGGGGTGGCAAGCGGATCCGTGAACCGTGGCCCATTGGCCCGGAGAGCAAGCAAAGCAGTCTCGCTCGGAGGCGCTTTCGCGCTTGCGCTCGCAGCAGGGAGTCTCCGGGCGCAGGGCGTCGACACCGATGTGGTCACCGCCTCTGCGGATGCTTTCGGTGTCTCGATTGGCATCGAGATACTCGGGGTCTACGGGCCCAATCAGGTGCGCGGATTTGATCCCCTTGCTGCAGGCAATGCGCGCATCGAGGGTCTGTACGCCGATATCCACGGTCCGGTCATTCCGTACGGACCGCTCCCGTCGCGGCTGGTCGCCAATACGCGGATACGCGTCGGTCCGGCGGCCGCTGGATTTCCATTTCCATCACCCACCGGCATCGTCGATTTCAGTCTGCGTAGTCCACTTGGCCCCGCTGGAGTCAGCCCGACACTCTACGTCGGACCGTACGGAACCAGCGGATTCGACCTCGATGCCCACGTTCCGCTGGCCGGGGGTCATTGCGGCGTCGGTGGAGGCGTCACGCGCCGTTGGGACGAGTTCGTGCCCGACCTGACCCAGTTCACGAGCGACGTGGCCGCGCTGGTCGCATGTCAGGACTCGCACGGGTCGGGTTTCAAAGTTTTCTATGGACGCACGACCGAGACCAAGGCGGCGATCTATCCCACGATCTATCTCACTACCGAACCCACTCCGGATCCGGTCGACGCCCGTAACACCGCTCCGACCTGGGCACTTGGCACCGCTGTGCTCACTGACTATGGTGGGCTGGTAACGCTCGAGGCGCCAGCGAACTGGACACTGCGCGCGGGTCTGTTCAGATCCGTCTACGATCAGCCGACCCAGGGCTCGGATCTGCTCTACGATCCCGACCCGACCACCCGTATCGCAACGCACCAGTACATCTCCTACTCCGATCAATACACCGCATCGACCTCCGGGGAGTTGCGCGCGACGCGCCGCGTGGACAGCGGGCCGCGCCAGCACGAGATCATCCTGACCTTGCGTGCGCGGGATGTGACGGCGCGCTATGGGGGCGACGATGCGGTCGATCTCGGCACGCTGGTGCTCGGAACCCGGCCGGCGATACCCGAGCCCGCATTTACCTACGGGCCGCAAACGCACGATCACACCCGGCAGTGGACGGCGGGCATCGCTTATGCGCTGCACTGGCGCGAGGTACTCGACTTTGCCGCAGGCCTCGAGCCAGTTCGCTACGAGCGCACCGTGAACCAGCCCCTGGCCGCGCCGCTCGAGCTTCGCGAGACGCCACTCCGCTATTACTTCTCTGCGGGGGTACCGCTTACCGCTCACACCACGGCCTATGCCGGGCTCACCCGCGGACTCGAGGACTCGGGGCTCGCGCCGGCGAGTGCAGCGAACCGCGGTCAGTTGCTGCCCGTCAGCCGCACCAGTCAGGAGGAGCTCGGACTCCGCTACACGAAGGGTGCCACGACGCTCGTCGCCGGAGTGTTCGATGTGCGCAAGCCCTACTACAACATCGGTAGCGATGGCTTCTACACCTGGCTCGGAACCGAGAGCCACACCGGGCTCGAGCTGTCGATCAACGCCGAGCCGGTTCGCGGCCTGACCATGGTCATCGGCGCAGTCTTCATATCGCCCACGGTTGCCTTGGGGAGCGGAGTGAACGGAGTCGGCTCGGCGCCGGTCAACCAGCCACGGAATATCGTGCAGCTCGCTGGTGACTACCGATTTCCGGCTTGGCCACGCGGCTCGATCGATGTCACGGTCACGCACCAGGGCGCGGTACCGGTACGATTAGACGATGGCGCCGACAACGCGGCCCAGACGCTCGTCAACATCGGGGGCCGTTATCGCTTCGACATTGGCGGCTACCCCGCAACGCTGCGCGTTCAGATTCAGAACGTGACCAACCAGCGAGTGTGGTCGGTCGTCGATTCCAGCGGGGGCCTCTCCGCCTATCCCCCGCTGCATATGGCGCTCGCTTACCTCGCGGCGGACTTCTGACCCTGGCTCACTCAGGCATGGCTCCGTGGGTGGGAATGCCACTCCCGGAGCGTCAGTGCCTCCTTGGCCGGATCGAGTCCGGCCTTGAGCTGCGCTTGCCGCTCGCCAGGCAGCGTCTGGAACCAGGCGAGCGTGTCACGCACCGTTTCCTCGAGCGGTCGCGAGCGCAAGCCCGTCTGGAGCGCCGCCTTCACCGAGGTCAGGGATGCAGCTGCCGAATCGCCCGTCAGCGGCGACCAGGGCGGGAGGTCCAACTCTTCGGCCTTCCAGTGCGCGGCGAGGAATTTCTCCGGAACCCACGTGACCCGCGTCGCGGCCTTTGGTGAGGCATGCCGGCTGGCGGCAAGCAGCCCGCCCATGGTGAAGGCGTGGGGAGGTGAATCGGCATTGAAGCAGCCCCGGGTGCGCGCTTCGGCGAGGTCCATCATCCAGCGCGTCAGGTCACGCACGTCGATGACCTGTATCGGGTCCTGCGGCGTGCCCGGTGCGAGCATCTCGCCGCCGCGTGCAGCGCGCACCGGCCAGTAGGTAAAGCGATCCGAACGATCGAGCGGCCCTACGATGTAGCCCGGCCGCACGATCGCGATGCGTCCCTCGAAAGCCTCACGCGAGTATTGCTCGCATAGTGCCTTCATCGGTCCGTAGCTCGTGTCGGTGACCTGCTCGGTCTGCGGATCGCTCAGGGTCCCGGTGGGCGACTGCTCGTCATTGGGCGTCGCGAAGCTCGCGTAGACCGAGATACTGGAAATGAACAGGCAGTAATCGACGTTCGGGGCGAGCAGTTCCGCGGACATCTTGACGTACTTCGGAATGTAGCCCGTGTCGTCGACGACCACATCCCAGCGGCGACCACGCAGCGCTCCGAGCTCCCCCTTGCGGTCACCAAGCAGCGTCTCGACGCCTGGCACAGCGCCGCTCGTAACCGTTTTGCCGCGATTGAAATGCGTCACCCGCCAGCCACGGCTCTGCGCCTCCCGGGTCAGGTGCGGGCCGATGAAACCGGTCCCGCCGAGAATCAGCAGGGTCTTCGCCTGCGGCGCATCGCTGAGCGCGCGCAGCGCGGTTGGGGCGCCAAGCAGTGTCGCCATCTTCAGCACGTCACGTCGAGTGGTCACGGCATACCTCGATCTGTCAGCGCTCCACGGCGGTCAAATGGACTCGCGCCGAGCCTACCCTAGCGCGAGCCGGCTGCAAGTCACCGAGGCCGGGCACACCCGTGTTGGCGGACTGCACAGGTAGAATGGCGCCGCAGCGGAGGTACGCTGCGCGGGAGGGAACATCATGAAGTCGAGCAACCGCGGGTGGCCAGTAGTTCTCTTCGCCTGCGGGCTCACGGTGTCCAGGGCTTTCGGGGCATCACCAGACGCCGCCCGCTACGACGTCCTGATCTTCGGAGGGACGATCTACGATGGCAGCGGCGGTGAGTCCTTCGTCGGTGACGTCGCTATCCAGGGGGACCGCATCGCCTATGTCGGCCGGCATGCCCCGAACCCGGCGCGCGAGCGCATCGACGCGCG
>Ga0306921_10007736_pt1 | contig 11310 bp, 10 predicted proteins | sample sta12Cox44000080_FD_203760 | JGI IMG/M metagenome (GOLD analysis project Ga0306921, IMG submission 203760) | Lab enrichment of tropical soil microbial communities from Luquillo Experimental Forest, Puerto Rico - statoxic.12C.oxic.44.000.080 (v2)... | ecosystem: Environmental > Terrestrial >... | reverse complement strand
GGGCATCAGAGTCTCAAAAGCGCATTTAACAGGGCGCTGAAGAAGATGAGAAATGGCGCGGAGATAGTGTCGACCACCGAGCATCCGGCCATAGGCAGGACGAACATAACGACTACGAGTCCGAAATAGCCGACGCGGTCATAGACCTTGAGCGTGTCGTACGAAAGAAAGTGACGAATGACGTGGCTGCCGTCGAGGGGCGGCAAGGGAATCAAGTTGAAGACGGCGAGGATCACATTAATCAGGATGGCCAACTCGAACATCTTGGCGAGCGGGCCAGCTACGTCGGTGCCTCGAAAGAAGGGCGAGATTCCGGCGGCGGAGCCATGCAGCACCAGTGCGAGACAGATGACCGCAACGACGGCACTGAGGAAATTGCTGACTGGTCCGGCGACGGCGGTGAGAATGTCGTCGCGGACGAGGTTCTTAAAATTACGGTTATCGACCGGCGTGGGTTTGGCATATCCAAACGGAGGAAAACCCAGAAGGATGAGCATTGCGGGCAGAAGGATTGTGCCGAACAGGTCGATGTGGACCAGCGGATTCAAGGAGATACGGCCCAGCATCTTGGCCGTTGGATCGCCGAGGCGATTAGCCATCCAGGCATGGGCCGATTCGTGGACGCTGATGGCAAACAGCAGGACCACAATCTGAAAAAAGATGATAACGGGGTCTCTCAGCATCGCTGTTTGATCTCGATACTACCATGCGGAAGGCCGGCGTCCGGATTGTCGTCGGTGGACGATTTTGCGACGAAGTTAATGCAGTTCGGCTTCCGAGGCAGGGACAGGAACAGCCTCGACGCGAGGTTTGTCGAGCGGACCGGAGATCGCGTAAGCGCTCGCACCCGAAGTGGCGAGGTGGAAGTCGAGGTCACGCGCGAAGCTGGCATTACCTTTCACGGTGTAAAGCTGACCGGCGGACTGCATCTTGCAGACGTCGCAGGTAATGGCGCCGCTCCGGATCGCGATCTGGCCGGAGAGAGTCGAAAAGGCGAGGGGAGTGCCTTTGCCTTCGAGGTTGATGTGGCGGAGCGTACCGGTCGTCCACTTGAAGGAGGCGGAGCCGGTGGCGGAGTCGCGCAACGCGGCGGCATCGAGGCCGGTGAGTCCGAGAGTGTATTGTCCGTCGAGCGTGCCAGTGGCCCAGGCGTCATGCATGAGAGTAGCGACTTGCACCATAGCGAGCTTGGTGACCGAGCCGGAGCCGAAGAATTTGGGCGGCTGGGCGGCGAAGTCGCCATCCCAGTTGCCGGTGTGGTGTCCGCCGAGCAGGTCGGCGCGAATGTCTTTAAGGCTCACAGCGCCGGTGTTTATCTCAACGGCGGCGGTTACGTTAGAGGCAGGAAGGCTCCCGATCAAGACACGAGCGGCTGAAACGTGGCCGAGCGCATGGAGCTTCGTCAGGGCGTTGTTGTCTCGCTGTCCAACCGTTAAGAGGTGATACCAGGGTTGGTCCTGGGATGCGGGATTCAGAAGCTGGTTGAGACGGGAGATGGAAACTTCAGGGGTGTGCAGATCGAAGTGAAGAACGCATGTGTCGGCTGACTTGCAGATGAGGGGAAAACTGCCAGAACCACTCAGCGATGGACCGCCGGCGAATTCCCCGGCGAAGGAGGTGAGGTTTGCGATTTGGCCGCCGAACGTCACCGTTGCGGAATTGACCAGCAGGGGCTCGAGCACTCCCTGAAGTTCGGCCGTAGCGTCGGTCAATCTCACGTCTCCGGATGGCTGAGGCGGAGCGAAACCGGTCCAAGCCCCGGCGATCTTGAGGTTGATCTGCGCGGGGCCCGCAAGGCCGATCGCGGGGGCTCTGATGCCCGTGGCTCGAGCCACATTGAGTAATCGAGCGAGCTCGGCGTTTCCGCTGAGAGTAATTTGATATTGCTGGAGATCAAAATATCCGGTGACCGCAGCGGGAGATGGCGCACCGAGCGGCATTGCGAAGGGACGCACGACGACGCGAAGTTTATCGGCGTCGGACGCGGGCTGCCGTGGGGGATGCTTTGCGTTCGGTTTGCCGTTGGTCTGCGGAATGCTGAATTGCAGCTCGCCGAGCTCCAGATCCTGTTTCAAAACGCGCGACTGTAAGGCGAATTGCGCGGTGCGTCCGCCACCTGCCAAGATCGGCGTGCCTCCCTGATCTTTGCGCACCGTGAAGGTGGCTTCGGCGCTGCCGGTGGCAGTGAGGTCCTCGGGCAAATCTTTCTTGGTGTGGCGCGCGAGGGCCACAATTTTTTCCAGCGGAATCTGCTCGGCCGAGACGCCGAGACTGTAGGCGTTCCGAGACCATCCGATGACATCGCCTCGCACCATCAGCAGCCCGGGACGAACCGGCGACTGGCATTGAATGGCGCGGATGGAGTCGTCGGGCGAAGCGTAAGTGCCGGTGCAGTGGACGCTGAGCGGCAGAGCTTCGCCTAGAGCGATGTCGTAGCGGCGGAAGTCGTCCACTCGGGCGTCGAGTGTTACGGCGAGCGAGGCAGGAGTGCCGGCTAGTGTAGCCGAGGAAGTGACGCCTCCACGCCATCCGCGATCACGCCCGTAGATCAGCGTCGTGAGCTGCCCCAGCTGGCCTCTGGTGAAGTTAACGCGCATGCTTAGTGGTGTATCGCGCAATGTGGAAGCCCGTTGGAAGCGGCCTTCCACGCGAAGCAAGCCGGTCTCGCTAACTGGTACGTCTGAGCGCATGGGCCGGCCTTCGAGACGTAAGCCCCACTCATTTTCGGATTGAAGCCAGAGTGCGAAGTCCGCGTCAGCGAAGGCGAAGGCCTTCTTTACTAATCCCACCTTAAAGTTGATGCGACCGGCGGTGGCTTCAATGTAGGGAAACCGCGGTCTGGATTCCGGACTGGATTTCGCCGTCGGCGCGGATGGGACTTGGGAGGTGCGCTCGATGAGTTCTTCGATGTTCCAGTGGCCATCGGCGCGGCGAACGAGATTCAGGCTGGGGTTCTCGAGCGAAAGGGTGGCGATTTCCAATCGGCCACGCCACAGCGAGCTGAGTCGCAGGTATGCAGTAACGGTATCGGCACGAAGCATGGGTTCGGGACCGTAGCCAGCTTCGTCAGCCACAAGGAAGGTCGAGAGCACCATCGCTGGCCGGGGGAGCAGGCGGAGCTCGATGTTCGAGACGGCAACGTCGCGGCTTAGTGCGCGGCTGATAGAGCTGGCGACGCGATTTCGATAGCGGTTGACGTTGACGAATGGCGGAACAAATACGGCACACAGGAGGACGAGTAGTATGCCGGTGATCCAGCGAGCGCGCCGAGACAAGCCGCGAGGCATCAGCGCACCACGTGGAACATCCGGGACCAGCGTGTCTGATCGAAGAAGTGGATCACGATCGTGAAGAGGAACTGAAGCCGCTCAGCGATGCTGGTGCGGGTGTACTCATCACGAGGCTGCTGAAACGACCAGTAGAGGAACATCGGGCGCCCGATGATGTTCTCGTAGGGAACGAAGCCCCAGTAGCGGCTATCGAGGCTCACGTCTCGATTGTCACCCATGGCAAAAATCCTGTTGGGTGGAACGACCAGTTCACCGTTTTGGATGTGAGAAGGAAGTTCGTCGCGCCAGGCCGGAGTTACGCCGTCGTAGTCGGTGGGTGGGACTGCTGGAAAGTTGTCGCGGTATCCGTTGTAAGTACCGTTGCGGATCACGAATGGAGGATCAAGCTTTTCGCCGTTACGATGGACGACACCGTCCACCAGCTTGATTCGGTCGCCAGGAACGCCAATCACCCGCTTTACGACATAGAGTCCGGGTTCGGCTGGGGAGATGAACACGAAGATGTCGTCATGCTTGGGGTGGCGATAGGGAATCAGTGGGCCGATCCAGCTCGTTTTGGGTGCCAGCATGATGCGATCGACGAACACGTGGTCGCCGATGAGCAGGGTGTTTTCCATGGAGCTGGAAGGAATGACGAAAGCCTGGAGGGTAAAGGTAATGATGAACAGACCGGTCACGAGCACGGCTGCGATGGAGGCGATGAATTCGGGGGTGGTCTCTTTGGGTTTTTTCGGTTTGCCCTGCGGTTCTACCGGTTCCGCTACCGCTTTGCCGGATTTTTTGGAAGCAGCCAAATTTGTTATCCCTTTGGTTTTCATCAAGTTGCCCATAACTATTGAGGAATGCGGAACATGCGCTTCCAGCGCAGGTTCTTTACAGATTCGATGATGTTGTATGCCAAAGTCGAAAGTTTACCAGACGTGACACTTTCGCCTGCGGTGGAGGCGACCTGGCCTTGTCCCATGGACCAGTAGATCAGCAAGGGGCGGCCCACGATGTGATCCGCAGGTACAAGACCCCAGTAGCGGGAGTCGTAGCTGTCGTCACGATTATCGCCAAGGACGAAGTACGAACCTTCAGGGATGATGAGCTGGCCGTCCTCGACCAGCTTCTGCGCTTGTAGAAACCACTTGGAGCCGACTCTTTCGGCGTAAAAACCGCCATCGGGGAAGTTGTCGCGAAATTTGTCGCGCTGTCCCCAGTTGAAGGTCGCGTAATCGTCGTCCTGCTTCACGCCGTTGACGTAAACGTGTTTGTTGACAAGACGGACGTGATCGCCTGGAATGCCCACGACCCGCTTGACAAAATGCTGCTGGGGGTTTACGGGATAGCGGAATACGATGATGTCCTGGCGTTCGATCTTGCGGTAAGGCAGCAGCCAACCCCACGCACCGGGGCTGGCGTAGTGCGCCTTGTCGACCAGCAGATAATCGCCGATCAGCAGGGTTTTTTCCATCGATTCCGAGGGAATCTGGAAGGCCTGAACAACGAATGTGATCACGAAGACAGCGATTGCGATCGTAGTGGCAAGCGACTGCAAAGCGTCCAACGTTGCGGACCCGGAATGCCCAGTTGGCTGGGCAATTGCGGGTGATGCGGTCTGGGTACTTACTTGGGCTTCAGCGTGGACTTCACTCATGACTGCTTAGATGGCCCCAACCCCGGCCCGGCATTTACCCGGGCCGAGTTAGCCTGCAATGATTGTAGATATTCCCAGGCCTGCCGTGCAGCACTCTGTTCGGCACGCTTCTTGGTGCTGCCTTCGGCGCGGCTTACAAACGCCTCACCACCGTACAGCGGTGCCGGAACATGGATCTCAATGGTGAATATCTTTCGATGGTCTGGACCCTGCTCCTTTACCAGCAGATAGCGCGGTTGCGGGCGGCCGGTGGCATGTATGATCTCTTGCAGCGCCGACTTGTAGTCGGTTACCGGTAGTCTGCTGTCGCCATGCTTCTGTAATTCGTCGAGCGCGGGCTGAACGATGGCGTTGACGATGAAGTGATGGGTCTTCTCAAGGCCTGCATCGAAGTATAGCGCAGCGATGAGTGCTTCGAGCGCATTGACCAGCAGTGTGCTCTTACTTCTGCCACCGCTTTTCTCTTCACCCTTCCCAAAACGCAGATACTTGCCAATTTCCAACTGCCGTGCCGGACGAAGCAGCGCACGGGCACTGACGATGTGGGCGCGGAGCTTTGACAAGTCTCCCTCAGCGTATTCAGGAAAGCGCAAGAACAATTCCTGGCTGACCACGAAAGAAAGTACGGAGTCTCCCAGAAATTCGAGTTGCTCATTGTCGACCGGAGGTAGTGAGCCATTTGCGACCTGCACAATCGCTTCACGGGCAAACGAAGAGTGGGTCAGTGCCTGTTCGAGAAGGGCACGGCGCCGGAAGTGATGTCCCAAGGCCTCTTCCAGCGCCGATTCATCGATTATCGCTGCTTTCATTGCGATAGTGTGAACGCTCCGGCGATCTAGTGAGGCGTCGGCGGTTGCGGCTGTGGGGGAGGCGGAGTGGTCGAACCGGACTGCTCCGCGATCAGCTTTTGGAGCCGGGCCTGCTGCTGCTTGGCCAAGTTCTTCTCGGCACTACCCTCTGGCGCATACTGCGCAGCCTTATTTGCCGAATCAAGCGCCTCCGTGTACTTCTTCTCGTTGTCCTGCACAACGGAAAGTCGGATGTAAACCACGGCGTCTGGCTGGTCTTTCATCAGGTCGGCAGCTCTCTGGAAATTCTGTTCAGCCGCGGCGTAGTCCTTCTTGTTCATGGCGATCACGCCGAGCGTGTCGTAAGCGATGGACCGCAGGTTGGCTTTAGCAGCAGCAATCTGAGCTTCAGAAACTCCGGGTGGGACCTCCAAGCCGGTATCAATGTTGTCCAGACCCGCCTGCGCGTCTTTGCTCGCTTCAGCGTAGCGGGAATCGCGGTCGAGATCGCTCTCGCGCGTATCCATGACCAACGCTGAGGCGACAGCCACGAGCGGGACGGGGTTGGTGGGATTCAAGGCAATGGCCTTTCGACCCACGGCAACAACCTTCGCGGAATTGTTCTGCTGCTGGTATGAAGTCATCGCTCGAACATAAAGTAACTCTTTAAGTTCGCTGTTGGGGAATTTCTGCGCGAATTCGTCGGCCGCTGCTTCCAGTTGCGCTGGATCGGTTTTTGCGGCCGCCTGGTTGTAGGCATCGAACTCTTCCTTCGACTTCGCCTGAGGCTGATGTTGTGCGGCAGGTGCCGGCGCGGCGGCGCTGGTTTGAGTCCCCTGCGCAGGTGCGGGCGTCTTCGTGGCCGTGCCCTGAGCCATTCCCAAGGTCGATATCAAACACACCAGCAGCATGGCGGTAGCTAATTTCATGAGTTGTCCTTTCACGGGCGGAGACGGCAAGCGCATTCCCATGTTGTTCCTAATTATGATTCCGGCCGCTTGGCCGCCTCCGGAGGCTCGTACGGCGACTGCAAGCCACGCTGAGCGGCGTTGCGAGTATCGGGCGAAATATCTGCAGTATTGAGCGCCGCCTTGTACTGCTCGATAGCGGCTTCGCGCTCGTCCTGAAGGTCGAGGATACGCCCAAGATAGATGTGCGACCAAGCCACTGTCCGAGGATCCTTGGATGACGCCGCCGCCTTTTCAAAGTCGTCTTTGGCATCTTGCATGTTGCCGGTGATGGACGCGGCTCTTGCCAGCACAAAGTAGCACTTGCCAGGATCTTCGTTGGCTTGCAGTGCCTCCTGCGCCAACTGGGCGGCGCCTGCGGGATTTCCGCCGGCTAGGGCGCGTTCGGCCTGATCGACCTCGGATTCCGTCTTCTGCTTGGCCGCTTGCATGACGTCCGGAGTAGCACGGGAGGCGAACTGAATCTCGCTTGCCTGCTTTCTGATTTTTTCGACATCCACGTCGTGCAGCCAATCCGGGAATGAGTCTTTCAGACCGGTTGAGTCCTTTTCGAAACTCTTGAGCTGGTCGTAGAAGTAACCCGTCAGGACGAAACCCTCGGCCTCATCTCGATTCACCATGGCGAGCCGGTCCTTTTCCGGAAGCTTAGGATCGCTGGGTGTGCGTGCTTCAATGGCTCGAATCAAACTCTCGATTACCAGCAAGCCTGTATCGTTCTTGTATTCGGAGGCCATCGGTGCCTTCTGCACACTAGCCAGGATCGGCTTGAGCCGCGCCAGAGCGGTCGCGCGCTGGAAGATCAGTGGCTCAAGCACAAAATGAAGATACGTATGACGTAGAGCATCAATGCGAAGATTGTTGTTCGCAGGCGACACGACCATGTAGAAGTAGTCGGCCTCGTAATTACGGGAGTTCACTTCTCCCGGCGCCGCCATCGGCTCAAGGTAGATGGTGTATGTTCGACCCGCGTAGCCCCAGTTGGGCATGCGGAGATAGGTGTCGGTGGAGGTGATCATGCGGGCGACCGGGTCGTGATACTGATCGATCAGCCCGTTGTATTCTGGCTGGTGCTTGAGCCAGATGGCGTGTAACTTGGCCGCGGCAGCGTATTGCTTGAGCAACGGGACGAAGCCCAGGACGTAACTGGCATCCGGCGGCAGATCGGCTTCCTGAAACTTGGGGATGAAATTCGGCGGATCACCAAGGTTCAGGGCCAACGACACATACTGGGCAAGTTGGTGACCGGAATCGGCCGGACGGTGCTCGCTGTAAAAAGCGCACATCTTCTTTGCGCCATCAGCAGCATCGGGAGATGTACTGGCGGCGACAAGGTCGGCGCGGACTTTCATGCGGATCGGCGAAGACGTACTTAGCTCCTGGTCGTAACCACAAACGTTTATGGCCGCAAGCACGCTAAATACTGTTTCGCTGACATCCAAGGTTGCTTTCGACTGGGCCACGGCAGAGCACGTCAATAGCGCCGCTAAGAAAGCGATCGAAAGATTGCGGAGAGTACTGCTCAGACGGTCCTCCTAGGGCGACTTTGGCGGGAATTCGAGATTACCAGTTTACGGGGTGGTAAACGCCGGGCGCAAATCCAGAATCGCAGTAACGTTGGCTGATTAGCGCGCTATCCTTTTACCTGAATCTTCGAGAACGCCAGAATCGCGCGTCCGGCAGTAGGCCGTCCAAAGCTCGTCGCAGGCCGGAACGTGGCGAAGATCAGCATGTTCTTCAGCTCGGAGAGAACAGCTGCTCCGCTTTCGCCGCCGGAAAGAATGCGGTAGTCCTGTACACGGCCGTCGGCCCCAACATAAGCCTCAACGATAAGAGGCTCGGGTCGGCTGGGATCCATGGCAACCTCGAACGGCGTGGACTGCAACTCGGGAGGCGTGTAGAAAGTCGTCGGAACATCATTGACGTGTACGACCTGCGCGGGAACCAGGAAGTTAATCAGCAATCCGAATATGAGGATCGTGGTAATTAATCCGCCAGTCGCGGGCACCATGACCGCGTTGAATACGTTCTCCCAGCGGACCCGCAGAGCTTCCCAACGCGATCTCTTGGCATTAGCCAACTCCTGCGAAAGGGCAACACGAAGCTTCAGGGTTAAGTCCGAAGGCGCAGGTTTGCGACCAAGTGCGCCGACCATTGCCTGAGTGCGCTGGAGCCCAATGAAATAATTTGCGCAGCTGCGGCAGGAGTCCATATGCGACTGAAGGGCACTCATATGGCTACGAGTTACCGCGGCGTCCAGGTACGACGACATGTGCCGCTTGGCATCGGAGCACTTCATGGCATGACCTCAACTTCCTGCCCGCCGACTTGCAGCCTCTCGTTATGGTGCCTTCCACGAACCGTCGCAACATCCACACCAAAGGCGGGCAGATGACGCTGAAGACGCTTGCGCAGGGCGTCGCGGCCACGCATGAGACGCGATTTCACCGTGCCCAGCGACACATTCATGACTTCCGCAATCTCCTCATAGGAGAGTTCTTCGATATCGCGAAGTATAACCGTGGTCCGGTACGGTTCGGCGATGGCTTTCAATTCGATTTCGACGCAAGCCTGCAGTTCGCCGCTGAACACGTTCTCGAGCGGAGATGGCGCCTCGTCTACGAGGACCTCCCTCAGGGCGGGTGAGCCTCCTTCTTCCTTGCTGGCAGCAGGCTCGATGGAAGTCTCGCGCCCACGGTGACGGAACCACCAACGGCGCTGGTTGAAGGCTTCGTGCAGAGCGATCCGGTAGATCCAGGTCTTCAGACTGGCGCTGGAATGGAAGCTCTTGATTCCGCGAAAAACCTTAATGAACACTTCCTGCGTGGTGTCAGCCGCATCGGAGGGATCGTCGAGGACACGGTACACAAGGCTGTATACCGGCTGGCTGTAATGGGCGATAAGCCAGGAAAAAGCCTCTTCCGATCCGGCCTGCAGTTCGGCCACGATTGCGGCTTCTTCGGTGCGGACTCCTATCGCACTCGACAGATCACTCAATGTGGAAGCTCCCGCCACGCTACTCAAGGCGTTGTCCTCATCATAATGAAGCCCCGGCCTCGCAACAACCGGTATCGCCGACGATTCAATGGTCCCTGAGTTGAATAGAACCCGAAGACCAAGAGATTGTTCCCAAAATCGAGAACGCAGGTGGATGGTGGACCTGGTCGGGATCGAACCGACGACCTTCTCCATGCCACGGCGCTGGGCTATGGGGAATCAGGACTCACTCTTCTGATTGTGGGACTGTCCGATTCTCCTTCAAGTCCTCGAGGTCGCTGCTGCGCTCCGAGCCTTGAGGGCTATTCACGTTTGCTCGTAAGGGCGAGACTTCGCTGCGCTGATACTAGCGCTGCAGGAAGCATATTCGGTTGGTCCGGTCCCAGTCCCCAGCTTCTCTGACTATCTTTGATAAAGCTCGGACTTGGCCCCCTATGTCGGAAGGAGAGATAGTCTTTTCGTCAACGAAAATGACCCCGCCGTGCCTCCGCCCTGCTTCCGCCCAGTCCTTGAGCAATGGTGATATCGTTCGGCGATCGTAGGTAACCAGAGTTAGCCCCCGCTTTTCAGCATGCTCCAGACATGCAGAATCGTCTTGACCTAAGAACCGACCCTTCTCCCACTGCGCCATAAAATTAACCGTAAGCCACCGGTACCGGCGGCGAAGACCTTTGGCAACACGCGGTGAGATATGCTCATCGAGCAGAAGTTTGAGCATCTCGCGACTTCCTCCCGCGCCTGGAGCTAACCTTGACGGTGCCCGGCAACAAACGCTTGAGCGCGGTGAAGCTCGTGGTGCTGTTTTCAGACAACGCCTGATCGATCTCGTCCGCAAACGCTTCGGCGTAATTCACGGCTGCCTGGACCCTCGCTTCGGGCCATTGAAGATGCTTCGCGACAGCAGTAACATTTCCTTTGTAACTGCGAATAAGCAGCAATACCTCCCACACGGCAAGGCTGCTCCCCTGGATGTAGGCTTGGCGGCCTGCTGCGGAATCCCTGAAATCGATGAAGGCGAATTCCGATCTTCGGAGTCCTTCCTCAACGAGACGGGCACTGGCATCACTGGGTGTCCAGCCGTGGCGAGTGGCCATCCGCTTCAGACGATTTCCACTGTCGGCTGGCAGCCGCATACTGATAACTACAGAGCGGGTTGTTCCCACGATTGTCTCCCAGAACCCCGAAATTGTAACTATTGTAAGTATTGTAACACAGACCAATTCCTCTGATGGATGATTTGTGCTTGCACAGGGCTGTCGAAGTCTCCCGGCGACGGACGCTTCGCGCATTCGTCTGCCTTACAGATTGCGGCGCCTCATCGAGGGTCGTCCGCTCCGAGAAGAAAGGGTGCGCCGTATCACACTGAATGAGCGGAGAGAGGCGATGTTTCGACAGTTATCACTCAGTAAATGTCTCCGACGAAACGCGCAGAAACAGTAGCGCTCATCGTTTGTGCAGTGAACTATACGTCGCACACAAGAGTTCGCGGGTGCGTCAGTGTCAATAACGGAGACTCATCAGCCACGGCCTCGGGATGGCCACGGTCATCAGCAGCAGACCCAATATGGCCATGTTTTTTAGAAAGTTGATCATCTCCACCTGCTTTGCTAGTGGGTCTTGAACCGTCCAGA
>Ga0306921_10007735_pt1 | contig 11312 bp, 10 predicted proteins | sample sta12Cox44000080_FD_203760 | JGI IMG/M metagenome (GOLD analysis project Ga0306921, IMG submission 203760) | Lab enrichment of tropical soil microbial communities from Luquillo Experimental Forest, Puerto Rico - statoxic.12C.oxic.44.000.080 (v2)... | ecosystem: Environmental > Terrestrial >... | reverse complement strand
CGGAGCGGCACGCCATGACCACCCGTTTTTTCGGCGCTCCGGTCAAACGCAACGAAGACAAGAAACTTCTGACCGGGCAGGCGCTGTTCATCGACGACGTCGAGCTGCCGGGCATGCTGCATGCGGCGTTTCTGCGCAGCCACGTCGCGCATGCCCGCGTCAAGCGGATCGATGTCTCCGCGGCACTGAAGCGGCCCGGCGTCGTCGCGGCTTATGTCGCGGCGGATTTCGGCGCCTATTGGCAGCCTGGGCCGGTGCTGGTGCCGCCGCCACCGATTTCCGGGAGCGTCTTCAATCCGCGCACCCAGGTGCCACTCGCCAGGGACAAGGTCCGGCATGTCGGCGAGCCGCTTGCGATCGTGGTGGCGGAGAGCCGCTATCTCGCCGAGGACGCGCTCGACGACATTGTGGTCGAGGTCGAGACCCTGCCCGCCGTCGTCGATCTCGAAGCCGCGCTCGTCAAGGGCACCGCAACTGTTCACGACGATCTTGGCTCCAACATCGCCTCCTTTGTGCACCAGACCAAGGGCGACTATCGCAGCGCTGCAGCCAAGGCCGCGCTCGTGTTGAAACGCCGCTTCCACTACGAGCACGGCATCTCCTCGCCGATCGAAACCCGCGGCATCGTCGCGCAATGGAATGCGCGCGGCGGCCAGATGACGATCTGGGACACGACACAAGCGCCGGTATTCGTGCGTAACGGCCTTGCCGCCATCCTCGGCCTTGGCGAGCGGCAGGTGCGCGTGATCGCGCCGTTCATCGGTGGCGGCTTCGGGCCGAAGATCATGATCTTCTATCCGGAGGAGGTCGCACTTCCCTGGATCGCGATGCGGCTCAACCGGCCGATCAAATGGATCGAGGATCGGCTCGAGCATTTTTTCGCGACCACGCACGAGCGCGGCCAGATCCACGATGCCGAGATCGCACTCGCGAGCGATGGCCGTATCCTCGGTATCAAGGATGTGTTCCTGCACGACACCGGCGCCTACAATCCGTACGGCCTGACCGTGCCGATCAACAGCCAGTGCACCTTGCTTGGTCCTTACATGATCCCGGCCTATGACTCTACGTTCACGTCCGTGTTCACGAACCTGCCGATCGTCACACCCTATCGCGGCGCCGGACGCCAGCACGGCGTGTTTGTGATCGAGCGGCTGCTCGATCTCGCCGCGCGCGAGCTGAAAATCGATCCCACGGAGATCAGGCGGCGCAACTTCATTCCACCGGACGCGTTCCCGTTCAACAACGAGATCATCTACCAGGATTTCAAGCCGCTCCAGTACGATAGCGGCAATTACCAGCCGGTGCTGGACAAGGCGCTCGCGGCGATCGGTTATGAGGCCTTTGTCAAGCACGAGCAGCCGAAGTTGCGTGCGCAAGGCCGCAGCGTCGGGGTCGGCATCGCCTGCTATGTCGAGGGCACTGGCATTGGGCCCTATGAAGGCGCAAAGGTTCAGGTGCAGAGCAACGGCAAGGTCAGCGTGGTCACCGGGATCGGCACGCAGGGGCAGGGGCATTTCACCAGTTTTGCGCAGATCGTTGCCGATCAGCTCGGGGTCGATGTGACCGAGGTCGACATCGTCACCGGCGACACCGACCAGTTCTACTGGGGCGCCGGCACCTTTGCGAGCCGCGGTGCAGTCGTGGCCGGCAACGCCATTAGCGCGGCGTCCAACGTGGTGCGGAAGAAGGCGCTTAAGCTTGCGAGCGAGGCCTTCGAATGCGCCGAGGATGATCTGGTCGTCGCCGACGGCAAGATTTCGATCACCGGCATTCCGGAAAAATTCATCCGGCTTGGCGAACTGGCCCAGCGCGCCAATCCGATGCGCGGCGCAGTGATACCGGGCACCGAGCCGGGGCTGGAATCGACGCAATATTTCGGCCCGGCGAGCGGATCGACCGCCAACGGCGTCCATGCCGCCATCGTCGAGGTCGACAGTGAGACGTTTGACGTGAAGATCCTGAAATACGTCGTGGTGCATGACTGCGGCACGGTGATCAATCCGATGATCCTGGAAGGGCAGATCCACGGCGGTGTCGCGCAGGGGATCGGCAACGCGTTCTATGAAAAGCTCGCGTTCGACGATCAGGGTCAGCTCCAGAACGCCTCGCTGGCCGATTATCTGCTGCCGACCGCGCTTGAGGTGCCGCGCATCGAGCTCGACCACACCACGACGCCGTCGCCGCTCAATCCCCTGGGCATCAAGGGAGCGGGCGAGGCCGGCGCCATTCCGGTCGGTGCGGTGTTTGCGCAGGCGGTCGAGAATGCGCTTGCCCAGGTGGGCGACTCGATTGAGCTCCTGGAAATTCCGCTCAGTCCGAGCCGGCTGTTCGAGCTCATCCGCAAAGGAGACGGCGCATGAGAACCGCGCGCGTGTTCCGCCTGTCGATGGCGCATCCTGGCGATCTCTCCGAGCTGGAGCAGCTCATCCTTGGTGGCATGATCCGCGCGAACGAGGTCACGGCGGTCATCGGCAAGACCGAGGGTAATGGCGGCGTCAACGATTTCACCCGCGGCTATTTCACCCAGACCTTGATGGGGCTGCTGTCAAGACATCTCGGCAAGCCGCCGGCGCAATTGATCCGCGAAATTCCCTGCGTGCTGTCGGGCGGCACCGAAGGCGTGATGAGCCCGCATTATAGCGTATTCTGCATCACCGATGCCGCAGGCGCGCCGCGCGGCGCGTCCGCGCTTGCGATCGGCACCGCGTTCAGCGCGCCTGTTGCCGCCGAAGAGGTCGGCCGCTGCGCGCATGTCGAAAGCGTTGCGGCCGCCGTGCGGCAGGCGATCGCCAATGCCGGGATCGAGCGGAATGACGACGTGCATTTCGTGCAGGTCAAATGTCCCTGCGTGACGGTGGCGCGCGCCGCGGCCGCCATTGCCGCCGGCAAGACGCCGCTCACCAACGACCCCAACAAGTCGATGGCCTTTGCCCGCGCGGCCGGCGCGTTCGGCGTCGCGCTCGGGCTCGATGAGATCAAGGCCGGCGATTTCACCGACGCCTCGCTGCTCAGCGATTTCTCCGTCCAGTCGCCGCGCGCCAGCATTTCCTCCGGCGTCGAGGTCGAGAGCAACGAGGTTGTCGTGCTCGGCAACAGTTTGGCCTGGGGCGGCGATCTGCGCATCTGGCATCGGCCGATGAGCGATGCCCTCGACATCGGCGCGGTCGTCGACGTGCTGGCCGATCTCGGCATTGCCGCAAAGCCGCAGGTTTCCGCGCGCGATGCGGAGCGCATCGCCTGCGTGCTGGTGAAATGCGAGCCCGACCGCCGCGGCAAGGTGCGTGGTCACCGCCACACCATGCTCGACGATACCGACATCAACGCCCAACGTCACATCCGCGGCGCGGTCGCAGGCCTTGTTGCCGGCGTCGTCGGCGACGGGCGGATCTTCGTCTCCGGCGGCGCCGAGCATCAGGGGCCGGATGGCGGCGGGCTGATCGCGGTCATCGCGTCGCAAGGGCAGGGCGGGTAGATGCGGATCGTCATCGTCGGCGCGGGCGTGGCGGGCTCTCTGATGGCGCGCAGGCTGTCGCGACTCGATGGTGTCGAGGTGACTTGTCTGGAACGTGTCACGCGCGACGACCATTCCGAGGCCGGTACCGGCCTCAATATCGGGCCCAACGCGGTGAAGGCGCTGAGCCTGGTCGATCCCGAGCTTGCCGAAGAGATCACGAAGGAAAGCTTCGCCTGGCGCAACTGGCGCATCTCGCTTACCGACGGCACGGTGCTGTTCGAGCTGCCGCTGACGGACGTCGCTGATGGACCCGGCTGGCGCATTCGCTGGTCCGAGCTCTATCGCGTGCTGCGCGCAGCCGCCGGCGACCGCGTGCACTACGGCTGCGATATCACGGACGTCGGCCGCGATATCGCCGATCCGCGAAAAACCAGGATCGCCTGGGCGCAGGACGGTCGCTCGCATGATCTTCGCGGCATCGATCTCCTGGTTGCGACCGACGGCCGCTATTCCCGAATCCGCCGCGCTATCTCCGGCGAACCCCAAGTTAGGCACACCGGCGTTGCCGTCTCGCGCGTGCTGGTGCCGGACACGTCCGGCGGGCTGATCGACGATTACGAGCAGTGGTTCAACGGGCCCAACCGGCTGCTCGCGTTTCGCGTGCCGCCCGATCACATCTACATCGCCTGCGCCTTTCCAATTCCGGGAGATGCCGAGATTGCGCCACATCAGAAGCTGCCCGATGCACTGCGCGCCGCCTATACGCCCAAACAAGCTGCGCCAAGCGCGCAGGCGCGCTGGATGATCGACACGGTCTGCGCCAATGTCGCCGACACCCATTGGGCGAGGATGCAGGAGCACGATGCGCTCTATCGCGCAGCCGCCTGCAACGTGCTCTATCTCGGCGACGCCGCGCACGGCATGGTGCCGACACTCGGGCAGGGGGCGACCCAGGCGATCGAGGATGCGGCCAATGCGGCGGCCTTGATCGCGCAGCGCTACGCCCAAGGCCAGCGCGACATCCAAATCTGGCTGACCGAAATCGAGTCCTTGCGGGCGAGCCGCATGCGCTTCGTGATGCAGTTTTCGCTGGCCGCGACCGACACGATGCTGGAAGGCGCCGACCCCATTTCCGGAACACGGCACAAGACCCAGCCGCCGTTTAGAGACCAGTTGAAGAGGCTCTACCGGGATGTCGGATTGCCGCTGCAACCAGGCTGAAACAGGAGACGAACATGACCGCAACGCTGCCGCTCGCCACCGTGCACGGGCTGTTTCACATCGCGATCAAGACCGAGAACCTGGCGGCGACGCGTAAATTCTGGACCGACATCATCGGCTTGCGCGAATTTCCTCGACCGGATTTTGGCTATCCCGGCGCCTGGCTCGGCTGCACCCAGCCTGGCGGCCTTGCCATCATCCATATCTATGCCGGTGGTCCAGCGCTCGGACCCGAGGGCAAGGCGCCCGCCGGGACAGCCGCGATCGACCATGTCTCGCTGTCCTGCTCGGGCTATTGCTCCTATGTCTCGCGCTTCAAGGCGGCCGGGCTCGACTGGCGCGAGTTCATCGTGCCCGGCACCTCGCTCTGGCAACTCTTTGTTTACGATCCCTCGGGCGTGCAGCTCGAGCTGACTTTCGAATCCAGCGGGGAGGGCAAGGAAAAGCCCGACATGTCGCCGGGCCGCAAATATGTCGCCGGCGCCAGCTTTTTTGACAAAGTGACGTATCCTAGGCTCGCCTGAAGCGGCCGCAAAGAGGGCCTCCCGCATTGCGGCAAGGCCCGCTTGCCATGGCAAAAGCCGCTTCGATTTGCTATATAACAGGGATGCTTCGCGGGCGCTGGCCCGCAGGACCCTGAAACATGGTATCCGGCCCGTCGGTCAGGCGGGCCGTTGGCTTTTTGGACACCGAAAATGAGCCGCTCGAACCGAACCGACCACATCCGCCTCACGTCCCATCCGGAACCGGGCGGGAAACATGCCTTTCCCATCCATTGGGGTGCGGCGGATGCGCGAGAGCGCGGACCCATCATCGGCACGGTGTCCCGGCCGCAGGATCGCAACGTCATCGGCAGCCATGGCGGCTCCTACGCTGTGTACCGGGCGCTCGCGGTCTCCGCCGGCGCGCTCGATCCGATGCGGCGCCCTGATCTCACCAACACCTTTCCGGCCGCAACCATCGGGCCGTTCCCGCAATGGAGCGAGCCGGGGCGCATCGTCGCGCTCGACCCGTGGGGGCATCTGGTCGCGGAAAATTTCCGCAAGGAAATCGCCGAAGGCGTCGACATCCGCCCCAGCATCGCGGTGACGCGGGCCCGGCTCGACCTGCCGGAGATCCAGTCCGCGCTGGCAGCCAAGCGGCTGAAACCCGACGGCACCGTCGTGCATGCCAATGGCAGTGTCTCCGTGGTCAAGGTTGCCATCGATCCGGTCTGGTATCTGCCCGGCGTTGCCGAGCGATTCGGCACCAGCGAGAGCACGCTCCGCCGCACGCTGTTCGAGCAGACCTCCGGCATGTTCCCCGAACTGGTGACGCGACCCGACCTTCAGGTGTTCCTGCCGCCGATCGGCGGCACCACGGTCTACCTGTTCGGCGACGTCGATAAGCTTCCGGACCATCGCACCCGCATCACCTGTCGCGTGCATGACGAATGCAACGGCTCCGACGTGTTCGGCTCCGACATCTGCACCTGCCGGCCCTATCTCATCCATGCCATCGAGGAATGCGCGCACGATGCGCAAGGGGGCGGCCTCGGCGTCATCGTCTACAACCGGAAAGAGGGCCGCGCGCTCGGCGAAGTCACGAAATTTCTGGTCTACAATGCGCGCAAGCGCCAGGAGGACGGCGATGCCGCGGCCGATTACTTCGAGCGTACCGAATGCGTCGCCGGCGTGCAGGATGCGCGCTTTCAGCAATTGATGCCTGATGTCATTCACTGGCTGGGCCTGCGGCGCCTCGATCGTTTCCTGTCGATGAGCGACATGAAATACGACGCGCTGACCGGGCAGGGCATCGATATCGTCGAACGCGTGCCGATCCCGGATTACCTGATTCCGGCGGATGCGCATGTCGAGATCGCGGCCAAGAAGGCGGCCGGTTATTTCACTCTGGAAGCGCCGGCGGCGAAGGATCTGACCGACACGGTCGGTCGCTCGCTCGAAAAGTACTGATACGTGACTGCGAAAGTAGTGGCCTCGGACAAGGACGCGTTGTCGCTTCTGACGGCAGACGCCGTCCGCAGCCGCGCGCAGATGATGCTGGACGTGGGCCTTCGCGACGGGCTCGCGCATTTCCGTATCGATCCTGATCGGACGGGCGTTGTTGCCGATGCGGTGCTGGCCACCATCCAAAAATCCTATCCGTCGCTGGAGATACCCTTTCACGCGCGCTGGCGGCATTTTGTCGTTGACGGGGTCGAGCGCTGGGGCTTGCAGGCGACTCCGTTGTCGTGGCCGGACCGCGCCGCACGTGCGCGTGCCGAATTCGATCTCGCCATTGTCAGCGTGCTGCTCGACGCCGGCGCGGGAAGCGCCTGGCGCTATCGCGATGCGCTGAGTGGCCGCGAGATCGGCCGCTCGGAGGGCCTTGCGCTCGCGAGCCTCGACATGTTCGCAAACGGCGCGTTCTCCGCGCGCGCGGACGATCCGCTGCGGGTCGATGCGGACGTCATCGCGGCACTGACGGAAGCGACGCTTGCAAAGGGCTTTCAGGTGACTAGCGCCAATACGCTGCTCGGCCTCGATGGCCGCGCCGATCTGTTGCGCCGTCTTGGCAAGCTTGTGGCCGGACGCAAGGACGTTTTCGGTATTGCCGATACGCCGCGGCCGGGCGGATTGTTCGATCATCTCGTCGCGCGCGCCGACAACGACACGATCGCAGCGCCCAAAACCCTTTCGGAACTGCTGATCCAGCTTGGCCCGATCTGGCCGTCGCGGCTGACGCTTGCAGGTCATCCGCTCGGTGATTGCTGGAAGCATCCGGCGATCAAGACAGGCGATGCAACCGACGGCCTGATGCCCCTGCACAAGCTGTCGCAGTGGCTGACCTATTCGCTGATCGAGCCGATGCAGCGCGCAGGCCTCAACGTCAGCGACATCGACGGCCTCACGGGCCTCGCCGAATATCGCAATGGCGGGCTGTTCGTCGATCTCGGCGCGCTGGCCTTGCGCGACCCAGCGGATGCGGATCGATCGCATGAGGTTGGCTCCCACCTCGTGGTGGAGTGGCGCGCGCTCACCGTTGCGCTTCTGGATCGCTTGGCCGGGATCATCCGCAAGCGGCTTGGTCGTGACGCGAACTCGCTGCCGCTCGCGAGCCTTTTGGAAGGCGGGACCTGGGCAGCAGGCCGCGCCGCCGCGTTCGAGCGCCGCGCCGACGGCTCGCCGCCGATCAAGGTCATCAGCGACGGCACCGTATTTTGATGAGGAGCTACGCATGGAAGGCGTCACCGTCGTCGATCATCCGTTGGTTCAGCACAAGCTCACGCTGATCCGCGACAAGACGATCTCGACAAAGTCGTTCCGCGAGTTGCTGAAGGAGATCGGCATGCTCCTGTGCTACGAGGTAACGCGCGACCTGCCGCTCGCCGAGGTCGTGGTCGAGACGCCGCTGGCGCAGATGCAGTCTGCCAAGATCGCCGGCAAGAAGCTGGTGTTCGTTCCGGTATTGCGCGCCGGCGTGACCTTTGTCGACGGCATGATGGACCTGGTGCCGACCGCGCGCGTTGCCCATATCGGCCTCTACCGTGAGCCGAAAACCTTCGCCGCGGTGGAGTATTTCTTCAAATCGCCCTCGGACTTGGGGGAGCGGCTCGCGATCGTGGTAACGCCGGTGGTTGCGACCGCCAACACCGCGGTCGCCGCGATCGATCGGCTGAAGGAGCGGGGCGCAAAGGACATCCGTCTGGTCTGCATGATCGCCGCGCCCGAGGGGCTCGAGCGGGTGCGCGGCCTGCATGCTGATGTCCCGGTCTGGACCGCGAGCATCGACGAGGGCCTCGACGAGCACGGCTTCATCCTGCCCGGGCTCGGCGATGCCGGCGACCGCGCCTATGGGACGAGGTAGGTCGGCGCAACTGCCGGCGCGATGACAATGGGCGACGCTGCCATGCGCTCGCGCTCTGGACACAAACCTCTGCCATGAGCACACTCGCGGTAAAACAGAGGAGACGTCCCGATGCCGATTATCGATTCACAGGTCCATGCCTATGAGGCGAACACGCCGAAACGGCCGTGGGACACAGTGCCGAACTGGCCCCCTCATGTCACCGGTGACGAGATGGTGGCGGCGATGGACAAGGTCGGCGTCGACGGCGCGATCTTCATCTCCTCCTTTTCCATGTATCGCTATGACGCGAGCTACGCCGTCGAAGTGGTGAAGGCCTATCCCGGCCGGTTCGGCATCATCAAGCCGGTCGATCCCGATGACCCGGGCGTGGCTGATGTCATCGCCGAGTGGAAGAAGATTCCGGGCACGGTCGGAATCCGCATCATGTACCCAAAGGAGTCCAAGCGCGCCCCTGATGATCCCGGCTTCGACCGCATCGCGCGCGCGGCCGCTCACAATAACTTTCCGGTCAACGTCTTGTGCTGGGGCAATCTGGACGCGGGCATGGCGCTGTTCGACCGCCATCCCGACACGCGCTTCATCCTCGACCATCTCGGCATCATGCAGCCGCGTGTGCCGCCGGCACCACCTGAGCCCTGGGCCGACCTGCCGAAGGTGCTGGAGCTTGCCAAGCGCAAGAACGTGGTGATCAAGGTTTCGGGCGCCTGCACGCTGTCCAAGCAGCCGTATCCGTTCCCGGACATCTGGGATCCGCTGGCGCGTATCTTCGATGCCTGGGGTTTCGATCGCTGCCTGTGGGGCACGGACTGGACGCGCGCGTTTGCGGTGGTCAACTACGAGAACGCCGTCAAGCCTTTCGTCGAGACCAAGCGCATGAGCGACAGCGAGCGCGCCATGCTGATGGGCGGCGCCTGCGCCAAAGCCTATGGCTGGTCGCCGAAGAAAGGGTAGGGGCTTCTCAATCGCGAAGCGCGGCCGTCGCCGCCTCGATCTTCTCGATCAAGTCCGCAGCTTGCTGTGCGGTTGCCGCTGCACGGGCCTTGTCGAACCAGCCTCTCGCGACATCGGAGCGTCCGATCGTCTGATGCAGCCCCAGATTGAAGGCGATGCGGGCGTGAAAGACGCCGCGCTCGCTGAACATCGGACACTCGATCGCGTGCATTGGAAGTTCCTCGGCCCGCTCGGCCGCGATCCGCTTGCTCTGGATGATGAACAGCAGGTTCTTCAGCACTGTCTTGAGCGACGGTTTCCGGCTCCCGGTCAGGCGTGCAGCGCCGTGACTGGCCTTAGGATCCGGCGGAGCATGTGCGGCCTCATCCCGAGCCTCACACCGCAACTTCCAGCGCGTCGTAGGTGAAGAGCCAGTCATAGCGCTCGCGAACGCGCTCGGGCTGCCATTCGCGGGAGACATAATCGTCGGCGCCCTCGGCGTGGGCGAGCGCCGGGTTGTGGAAGCGCTTTGCGTTCTCGGCCGACTTGATGACAATGGAATTCGTCCGCGCAAGCCGCGCCTGTTCATAATGCTGGAGCGCTTCCTCCGGCGTGAACTTTTCGAGGCAGCGCGCCAGCACCATGCCGTCCTCGATGGCCATGTTCGCGCCCTGCGCCAGGAAGGGCAGGGTGGGATGCGCGGCATCGCCAAGCAGGCAGGCGCGCCCTTTGACAAAATGAGCAAGTGGCTCGCGGCCGAGCAGCGCCCATTTGTAGGGCACATCGAGGTTTTCGATGATGGCGTGAATCTCTTCGTTCCATCCGGCAAAGGAGTGGTGGCAGGCCGCTTTGGTCCCGCGCTCCGTCCACGACTCGACCGGCCAGCTCTCGCCTTCGAAAATGCCGACGAAGTTGAGGATCTCGTTGCGGCGAAGGGGATAGGTGACGACGTGACCGCCCGGGCCGACCCAGTTGGTGCCGACGTCGCGCTGCATCGTGGATGGCAGCAGTTGCATCGGCGCGAGGCCTCGCCATGCCGCCACGCCCGCGAAGAAGGGCTTTGAATTGCCGCCGATTTGCGCCCGGATTTCGGAATGAACGCCGTCGGCGCCGACGACCACATCGCCGCGGTGGCGTTTTCCGTCCGTGAGCCTCATCCAAATTGTGTCGCCGTCTTCGTCGAAGCCGACGCAACGGCCGTCAAGGTGAAGCCGGCCAGGCGCCCGCATATTGAACGCCTCGACCAGGATGCGGTGAAAGTCGCCGCGATGGACCATCCAGTAAGGCGCGCCATAGGTCGCGCGCGAGGAAGCGCCTAGGTCGAACAGCTTCCAGGTTCGCCCGCTGCTGAACAGGCGGATCTGCTTGCCCGAAGGCTCGCTGGCGATGCTTTGCATCTCCTGCCCGAGGCCGAGCGCGATGAGGACGCGGGTGCCGTTCGCGCTGAGCTGCACGCCGGCGCCAAGCTCGCGCAGTTCGGACGCCTGTTCGAAAATCTCGACGTCCATTCCCCGCTGCAGCAGCGCCAGCCCCGCGACCAGGCCGCCGATGCCCGCGCCCGCGATCAGGACTTTTGGTGATTTTGGCTTTGCGCTCACGCCCTTGATGCTAATGCCCGGCGGTCAGCTCCGCAACTTCTGTGATCCAGCTCACGCAGCGTGAGGGCAATTCGCCGAGGTTGCGATGACCGAGACTCCCGCTCTGGCGAGAGGGACCATGAAAAGCATCCTCGCAATCGCAGTCATTGGCATGACCGGCCTTTCCCAGTCGAGGGACGCGAGCGCCGCCGATGTATTTCGCATGTGTAGCTTCAGGGAGGGAGGCTTGTTTCCAGACTGCGAACGAGCTGCGCTGA
>Ga0306921_10007733_pt1 | contig 11313 bp, 9 predicted proteins | sample sta12Cox44000080_FD_203760 | JGI IMG/M metagenome (GOLD analysis project Ga0306921, IMG submission 203760) | Lab enrichment of tropical soil microbial communities from Luquillo Experimental Forest, Puerto Rico - statoxic.12C.oxic.44.000.080 (v2)... | ecosystem: Environmental > Terrestrial > Soil... | reverse complement strand
GCCGCGCTCGATCGGGCCATCGCCGACACCCGGCGGGAGGTGGGCCCGGGCGTCGACATCGGCATGACGGAGGACGTGGTCATCGCCGTGGCCGAGCACCGGGCGGTGCTGTCGGGGATGACCCTCGCCGTGCTGCTCACCGTGTCCATCGTGGGCCTGTCGCTGTTTCTCTACTACCGCTCGCTGGCCGCCCTGGCGGCGCTGTTCGGAGCGCTCGCCGTGGGGACGCTGGCAACGTTCGGCTTCGCGCGGCTCTCCATCGGGCACCTCAACAGCGTGACGGCGTTCCTGCTGTCGATCGTCGTGGGGAACGGCATCAACTTCGGCATCCTCGTGCTGGCGCGGCACCTCGAGGAGCGGCGACGCGGCGAGCCGGCCTCGCGGGCCCTCGCCATCGCCCTCGGGGGCTCCTTCACGGGGACCAGCGCCGCGGCGCTGGCCGCCTCGGTCGCCTACTCGTCGCTGGTGGTGACCGACTTCCGCGCCTTCCGGGACTTCGGCGTCATCGGCGGCGCGGGGATGATCTTCTGCTGGGTGGCGGCCTACACCGTGCTGCCGGCGCTGCTCTCGCTGCTCGAGGATCGAGGGCTCGTGCCCGTGCGGCAGGAGCCGGCCATCGGCGGCGTGCTGGCGCGCGTGCTGCCGCGGCGGCCCGGCCGGGTCCTGGTCGCCGCCGGGGTGCTCGCCGCCGCCGGCCTCGCCGTGATCGCCCGCTACGTCGCCTCCGATCCGTTCGAGTACGACTGGCAGCACCTCCGCGCGGACAGCGGCCCGGCCCGCGAGGCCAGCCGCTGGATGGCGCGCATCGACGAGGGGTTCGGCCGCCAGCTGGTCGGCGGGTTCATGATCGGCACCGGCAGCGTCGCCGAGGCCCGCGCCGTCGCCGGCGCGCTCCGCGCCCGCGCCGAGGACCAACCCGGCGTGCCCCGGGGCGCGGCGCTGTTCCGGAAGGTCGGCGCGCTCGACGACTTCGTCCCCGCCGACCAGCCCGACAAGCTCGCCGTCCTCGCCCGCATCCGAAAGCTCTGCGACGACGACGCCGTCGCCGCTCTGGACGCGAAGGACCAGGCCGAGATCAGGCGCCTGCGCCCGCCGGACGAACTCCGGCCCTTCACCGCCGCCGACGTCCCGGCGCCGCTCGCCCGCCGTTACACCGAGCGTGACGGGACGCGCGGGCGGTTGCTCTACGCCAACCAGGCCTCGCGGTTCGACGGCTGGAACGGGCGCCACATGATCGCGTTCGCGGCCGAGGTCCGGGCCCTCGACCTCCCGGCCGGGACGGCCATGGCCGGAGGCGCCTTCGTGTTCGCCGACATCCTGCACGCCATCATGCGCGCCGGCCCCCGTTCGACGCTGGCGGCGCTCATGGGGGTGATCATCTTCATCATCGCCGTGCTCGGGCCCCGGCGCCACGCGGCGGTGGTGCTCACCTCCGTCGCCGTCGGCACCACGCTCATGATCGCGGGCGCGGCGCTGTGCGGCCTCAAGATCAACTTCCTCGACTTCGTGGCCCTCCCCATCACCCTGGGCGTCGGCGTCGACTACGCGGTCAACGTGGTGTCGCGCGAGCGCGAGGAGGGGCCCGGCAGCGCGCGGCGCGCCCTGTCGACGACGGGTGGCGCGGTGGTGCTCTGCTCCTGGACGACGACGGTCGGGTACGGGTCGCTCCTCCTCTCGGCGAACGAGGGGATCCGGTCGTTCGGCGGGACGGCGATCCTCGGCGAAGTGACCTGCCTGCTGGCGGCACTCACGCTGGCCCCGGCGCTGCTCGAGCTGCTCGACCGCCGGGTGCTGAAGCGGCCGGCGGGCGATGCGCTCGAGCGTTCACCGAACCGTTGACCGGCTTCAACTTCGCGCGCGAGAGTTTGCAGCAACGCCACCGCGGCTTCGCACACGGCGGCGCGCGCCGGTGTATCTAGAGAGGAGATGCTCGGCGCGGACGAGGTGTCGCCTCGGTTCGAGCAGCGGGTGGCGGAAACGGCGCCCGATCGGGCCTTGCGCCGCGCCGGGTTCCGTTTCCTTTGCGCCGCCGGCTACCTCGTGCTCGTGGCCCGGCTGGGCTTCGACGGTCCGTTTCACTGGCTCCTGGCGGTGGTGTTCGCCGGGATCCCGGTCTCCATCCCGCCGGTGGCGCGGCTGCTGACGAACACCCTCCCCTTCGCCCTGTTCGGAGCCATCTACGATCTACTGCGCCTCGCCCACCCGTTCGTCGTCGCGCGCGGCGTGCACGTGGCCGGCCCGTACGGCTTCGACAAGTGGGCCTTCGGCGTCGGCTCGCTGACCATGAACGAGCTGTTCGCGCGCCACCACTGGCCCGCCGTCGACTTCGTCACCGGCTGCGCGTATCTGTCCTACATCTACGCCGTGGTCGGGTTCGCGGTCTTCGTGGCCATGGTCGATCGGACGGCGGCCGGAGACCGGCGCTGCCGCGCGCTCGGCTGGACGTTCCTGGGCGTGAACCTCGCCGGCTACGCGACCTACCTCCTCTGGCCGGTGGCGCCGCCCTGGTACGTCGCCGCGCATGGCCTCGGCCCCGTCGAGGCGAACGCGGTCGCGAGCCCGGCCGCGCTCGCCCGCTGGGATGCGCTGGTGGGCGTCCCCTACTTCGCGGGTTTCTATGGGCACTCTTCGGACGTGTTCGGGGCCATGCCCTCGATGCACTGCGCCTACCCGATGTTGCTGCTCGGCTTCGCGCTCGAGCTCCGCCGGCCGCGCCTCGTCGCAGCGCTGGTGGCGTTCGAACTCCTGATGTGCTTCTCGGCCGTCTACCTCCAGCACCACTACGTCTCCGACGTGATCGTCGGGGTCGCGTACGCGGCGCTCGGCTACGGGGCGTCGCGCTTCGTCAGCGCTCGCCGGCCGCCGGCGCCGATCCCGGCTCTGCCAGGTCCGTAGCGGCGAGCGGCGCGCCGCGCGTCCGGAAGGCGTGCAGCTGCTGGGCGAGGTAACCGGAGGGGAACGGCTCAGCGATGCCGTAGCCGGCGGGCTTGCCGGCCGGCAGGTGCGCGGTCCCGCCGAGCCAGTCCCAGAACGCGAGCTTCGTCGCGAAGTTGACCCCGTCGCGGATCTCGAGCGCGTGGTGCCAGCGGTGCATCTCCGGGCCGTTGATGACCCGCTGCAGGCGCCCGCTGCGGACGTCCACGTTGGCGTGGATGTACATCCCCCAGACGGTGTCGATGGTGAGCTTGATGAGGGCCACCTCCGGCGCGGCGCCGAGCAGGACGATGGGGGCGAACTCGATCGTCTGGTTGATGAGGATCTCGAGCGCGTGCGAACGCGACCCGGACAGCCAGTCGACGTCGCGCGTGGCGTGGTGGGCCTCGTGAATCCGCCACAGCAGCGGCGAGCGGTGCTGCAGCCGGTGGAAGAGGTAGATGTAGAGGTCGTGGGTGACGACGAAGAGCGCTACCTGCGCGGCGACCGGCCAGCCGGCGACGAGGTGAAGGCGGCCGAGGCCGGTGGCACCGTCGAGCCAGGCGGTGATGCGGGCGATGAGGAGCCCGAGAAGGTAGCTTTGGATGAAGGCGTAGCCGAGGAGGTCGTCCCAGAAGCCGGGGCGGAAGAACCGGCGCCCGGGCGCGTAGGGGCGAAGCCGCTCGAGCGCGATCAGCACGATCGCCGCGAGCGCGATGCAGGCCGGCGAGATAACCGACCAGAGGGCGGCGGCGCGGGGCATCGCGGGGCGCGTCGGCCTTTCAGTTGGTCGACGTGGCGCCGGCCACCCGCCGCAGCTTGCTGCGCGCGGAGATCTCTCCCTCGTAGATCCGCTTGACCCCGTCGCCGAGCGAGCGCTCGATGTCGCGGATGTTGGCCACCATCCGCAGGAGGCCCACGATCTCGACCGAGGCCGCCTGATCGCTCCCCCACATCGCGCGGTCGAGCGTCACGTGGCGCTCGACGAACGTCGCCCCCAGCGTCACCGCCGCCCATGTCGGGGCCAGGCCCACCTCGTGCCCCGAGTAGCCGATCGGGCACTCCGGGTACCCGGCCTTGAGCGTCCGGATCATGTTGAGGTTGAGGTGCTCGGGCGGGCACGGGTACGACGACGTGGAGTGGGCGACGAGCAGGTTCTCGCGCCCGACCGCCTTGACCGCGGCGTCGATCTCCTCGGCGGTGGACATCCCCGTCGACAGGATGAGGGGGCGGCCCGTCGCGCGCATCTTCTTGAGCAGCGGGATGTCGGTCAGCGAGGCGGAGGCCGCCTTGTAGCAGGGGGGATCGAACGACTCGATGAAGTCGACGGAGTCCTCGTCCCAGCAGGAGGCGAACCAGAGCATCCGGCGCTCGGCGCAGTACCGGTCGATCTCGGCGTACTCGCGGGGCCCGAACTCTACCCGGTGGCGGTACTCGATGTACGTCATGCGCCCCCAGGGGGTGTCGCGCTCGACGTTCCACTGATCGCGCGGGACGCACTTCTCCGGCGTCCGCTTCTGGAACTTCACCGCGTCCGCTCCGGCCAGCACCGCGCCGTCGATGAGACGCTTGGCGATCTCCACCGAGCCGTTGTGGTTGATACCGATCTCCGCGATCACGAATACGGGCGCTCCGGCCCCGATCCACTTCTCCCCGACGCGCACGCGCGCCGCATCGAGCGTCAGCTGTAGATTCGAGCTCGCCATCGTCGGCCCCCCTTCTTGACGACGTTCGCAGTTTCGGCGGCGCTCTGCCGCCGCCGCGCCCGCTCTCGCAGGTCCAGGATCCAGTCCGCGAAGTCTCGGAACGCGCCGTAGCCGCCGGGGCGCACGCAGCGGTAGTGCGCGGCCCGCAGCACGACCGGGACGGCGTCGAGGGGCGCGCCGACCAGGCCCTGCTCGGCGACCGCTTCGATGATCTCGCTGTCGTTGACGTCGTCGCCGATGTAGCCGATCTGGTCGGGCTCGACGCCGGCGTCGGCCATGAGGCGGGGGAGCGCGGCGCGCTTGTCAGCGACCCCGAGGTAGCAGAGGCGCAACCCCAGCTTCTCCGCGCGCCGCTCGACGATCGGCGAGCGCTCGCGGGTCAAAAACGCGGTCTCGATCCGGTCGTGACGCAGCCGCTCCACCCCCATCCCGTCGCGGACGGAGAAGCGCTTGAGCTCCTCGCCGTCCCCGGAGTAGTAGACCCCCCCGTCGGTCAGCACGCCGTCGACGTCGGTGACGACCAGCCGCAGCCGCGCCGCGCGTGCCTCGAGCTCGCGCTCGAACAGCGGCGCCACGAACCGCGAGCGCACCAGGGTCACCACGCCGTCCACCCTCCGTCGACGACGAGGTTCGACCCCGTCACGTAGCTCGAGGCGTCGCTGGCGAGAAACAGCAGCGCGCCCCGCAGCTCGTGCGCCTCGGCCATCCGGCCGAGGGGCGTGCGGTCCGCGTACTGCTCCCTGAAGTACGGCTCCTGACCGGGCTGCGCCACCCCGCCCGGCGACAGGCTGTTGACCCGGACGCCGGCCGCCGCCCAGTAGGCGGCGAGGTAGCGCGTGAACGCGAGCACCGCCCCCTTGCTGCTCGGGTAGACGGGGCTCTTCCAGAACCCCTGGGACCCGTCGGGCCGGCGGTAGATCCGCTGGTCGGGGCCGACCATTCCGTAGGTGGAGGCGATGTTCACGATGCTCCCCTTCCGGCGGCGCGCCATCTCCGTCCCCAACACCTGACAAGCCAGGAAGGTGCCGGTGACGTTGACGTCCAGAGCCCGCCGGAAGGCCTCGACCGGGTAGCTCTCGAAGCGGGAGAGCGCGGCGGCGGCCGCGGCGTCCTCGAAGCGGTCGTTGCTGGCCGCGTTGTTGACGAGGACGTCGATGCGATCGCCGATCCGGAGCACCTCGTCGCGCAGCCGCTCGAGCGAGCCCGGGACGGTGATGTCGGCGGCCACGCCGTGCAGGCGCGCCCGCGCGCCGTTGCTCCGCTCGCTGCGCAGCTCGTCGACCACCCGCGAGCAGGCCTCCGCGTCGACGTCGGTGGCGACCACGACCGCGCCCGCGTCGGCGAGCGCTCGGCAGTGCTGGCGCCCCAGCAGGCCCGCCGCGCCGGTGACCACCGCTGTGCGCCCGGCGAGCGAGAACGCCGCCAGCGTCGGCTCAGGCTCGCGCATCGCCGCCCTCTCGCTCGCGGCTCGGCCGCGGCTTGACGTTGAACCCGCCCGTGCGGCGGAACAGCGGCTCGAGCGGCGCCCCGCGCAGAGCCTCCGCCACGGTCCCGCGCTCGAGCGCCTCGCGGAGCAGCGGCAGCACCTCGCCGTAGGCCGCCAGGAGGTAGTCGACATCCTCGTCGCTGTGCGCCGCCGACAGGTTGTGGAACCCGCCCCAGAGTACGCCGCGCTTGACCAGCTCCTGCTGGACGAACGACTTCATGACCAGCGGGTCGGCGGCGGCGGCAAGGCCCTCGGCCGCGAACGAGACCAGCGTCCGGCAGCCGAAGCCGGTGGCGCGCGTGAACGGGACGCCGAGCGTGACGGCGAGCTCGTTGAAGCGGTCGCGCAGGCGGCCGCCGCGGACCTCGAGCGTTTCGGGGACCTTGCGGTCGCGGAGCGCGGTCACCGTGGCGCGCGCGGCCGCCAGCGACAGCGCCTCGCCGCCGAACGTGGAGTAAAAGAACACGTCGCGTTCGCAGAGGCTCATGACGTCCGCGCGACCGGTCAGGACCGACAGCGGCATGCCGTTGGCGACCGCCTTCGAGAAGCAGGCGAGGTCGGCGGTGACGCCGAAGCGCTCCTGCGCCCCCCCGAGGGCTAGCCGGAAGCCCGTCCACATCTCGTCGAACACCAGCAGCGCGCCCCGCCGCGCGCAGAGCCGCTTGAGCTCCGGCAAGAAGCCCGGCTGCGGCGCCTCGAAGGTGGTGGGCTCGAGGATGACGCAGGCTGTGCTGTCGTCGAGCGCCGCCTCGGCCGAGGCGAGATCGTTGTACGCGAACGTGTGGGTGAGCGCCGCGACGGCCCCCGGGACCCCCCGGCTCCGGTCGGTGACGGCGATGTACCAGTCGTGCCAGCCGTGGTAGCCGCAGCAGAGGACCTTGTCGCGCCCGGTGAAGGCCCGGGCCAGGCGGACCGCCGCCGTCGTCACGTCGCACCCGTTCTTGCCGAACCGGATCCGCTCGGCGCCGGGGACCACCTCCTGGATCAGCTCGGCGACCTCGACCTCCAGTGGGTGCGGCAGCGAGAAGGTGATCCCCGCGTCCAGCTGGGCGCGGATCGCGTCGTCGACGGAGCGGTCGCGATAGCCGAGGACCAGCGGCCCGACCGCCATGGTCATGTCCAGGTACTCGTTGTCGTCGACGTCGAACACGCGCGCGCCCACCCCGGCGCGCAAGAACTTGGGCGCGACGCCGCGCACGTGCTGCCCGGCCCCCTTGGCGAGCGTCTGGGTGGCGCCCGGAATGAGCCCGATCGCCCGCGCGTAGACGGCGTCGGAGTTGGCGATCGAGGGATACTCGAGGTTGGGGGCGACGTGGTTCGGCATGGCGCGGTCTCCCGTTGCAGCTCTCGCCCCCCCCGCCTCCTCTTCCCAGGCCCGCTTGAAACGGGCGGCGAGCGCGTCGGCCGTGAACCCCTCGTGGGCGAGCACGTCTGCGAGTCGCCCCGGCCGGAACCAGCGGCCGTCGAGCCCCAGGGGGACGACCGGCGCGGACACCCGGTGGCGGACCAGGATCTCGGTGACCAGCGCGTAGAGGCCCCCCGTCAGCAGGTGGTCCTCCACGGTCACGAGCACGCGACAGGCGCGCGCGGCCTCGACGACGGCCGCCTCGTCGATGGGCGCCAGCATTCGCAGATTGAGGAGGCGGGCGCGGATCCCTTCGGCCCGCAGGGCCACGCAGGCCTGGGCGGCGTTGGGGACGAGCAAACCGGCGGCGATCACGCCGACGTCGCTGCCGTTGGTGACGACCTCGGCGCGCCCGAGGGCGAACGGCGCGTGCGCGAGCGTCGACGGCCGGGCGTTGAAGCGGATGTACGCGGGGGCCGGGCTGGCCAGCACCTCCGGGAGCCCGGCGCAGAGCTCGGACTCGTCAGCTGGACAGAAGATCTGCATGCCGGGGATGGCGCGCATGACCGCGACGTCGTCGATCGCCTGGTGGGTGGGGCCGTTCGCCTCCGAGAGAAACCCGGGGACGCCGCCCACGAGCTTGACGGGCAGCCCGGCGATGCCGACGTCGGTGCGGATGAACTCGAACGCGCGCAGCGTGAGGAAGGTGGCGAGCGCGTGCACGACGGGGATCCGCCCTCGCAGCGCCAGCCCGGCGGCCATCCCCACCATCGTCTGCTCCGCGATGCCGACGTCGACGAAGCGCGGGCCGATGCGGGCCGCCAGGCCCCGGATTGCCGCCCGGTTCTCGGCGGTGACGACCACCAGTCGATCGTCGGCGTCGAGCAGCGCCGCCAGCGTCGCCTCGTAGCCGATGGGCGCCGCGCCGTTCATCGCACCACCTGCGGCGCGGAGGTGATCGTGGCGCGCCCCGCCCCCTCGAGCTCCGCCAGCAGCATCTCGACCTCCTCGGGACGCAGGTCGACGAACCAGCGATCGGCCTTCCCCTCCAGGCTCGGCAGCCCCTTGTTGCGGACGGTGCGCGCGATGATCGCCGTCGGCCGGCCCGCGGCGCGCGGCAGCGTCGCCAGGGCCGCGTCGAGCGCCGGGAAGCTGTGCCCGTCGACCTCGGCGACGGCGAACCCGAAGGCGGCCAGCTTGTCGGCGAGCGGCTCGAGCGGCACCAGCTCCTCGGTGGCGAGGTTGGCCTGGAAGCCGTTGCGGTCGACGATCACGACCAGGTTATCGAGTCGCTTGGCGGCGGCGACCTGCGCCCCCACCCAGATAGATCCCTCGTCGAGCTCCCCGTCCCCGACCACCACGAACACCCGCGACGGCCCGCCGCGCAGCTTGGCGTCGAGCGCGATCCCCATGCCGACCGACAGCAGGTGGCCGAGCGAGCCAGAATGAAACTCCACGCCGGGCAGCGCCCGGTTCGGGTGCCAGTAGAGGTGGTCGTCGATCGCCAGGTGCTTGGCCAGGCGCTCACGCGGGAAGTAGCCGCGCTCGGCGAGCGTGCCGTAGAGCGCCGGGACGTCGTGCCCCTTCGACAGGAGGAGATAGTCCCGATCCGGATCGGCGAGGCGCGCCGGCGAGACGCGCAGCACCCGCTCGTAGAGATGGACGAGGATGTCCGTGCACGACAGCGACGCCCCCAGGAAGCAACCGCCGCCCGTCGCCATCCGGATCGCGTGTCCGCGCACCCGGCGGGCCTGCTCCACCAGGGCCTCGAAGCCGCTCACGCCTTGGCCTCGGGCTGGAAGGAGAGCCGCTCGCGGCCGGGGCGCAGCGTACGGAGCTGATCGCGAAACTGCGCCGTCCAGGTCGAGCCGGCGTGCTTTTCGTTCAGGGCCTGGACCTCCGGGTTGACGTCCAAAAAGGCGACGATCTCCCCGACCGTGAACGGCTGCCCCTCCGGACGCTGCAGCACCGCGAACACGGCGGCGATGAGCTGGTAGTCCTCGGGGTAGTCGAGGGTCAGCCGGTACTGCGCCGAGAGGTCCGGCCCCGCGGCGGCCACGTTGGCGACCGTGAAGCGCTCCGGCTGATCCCAGATGAACGGAGTCGTGTGCTCGCGCTGGAACGGCTGGCGCGCCTCCCGCCCGCACTCCTCGAGCGCGTCGAGGCGCATCACCTCGACGTCGTTGCCGTCCGGCCAGCTCGACGGGTGGAGGTTGCTGACGTACGCGTGACGCGGGTGGTGGCGCCGGAAGAACCCCACCACCTCGTCGATGACGGCCGGGTCGATGAGCGGACAGTCCGAGGGGATCTTGACCACCACGTCGGCGCCGGTCTCGCGCGCCGCCTGCAGGTGGCGATCGACGAGGTCGGTGGTGGACCCCGAGACGCACCGCACCTCGGCGCGGGCGGCGAGCGCGCGGATGGAGTCGTCGGCCGCCGCGCGCGTCGTCGCCACGACGACCTCGTCCAGGGTGGTCGCCGCGCGCACCCGGTCGAGCATCCGCTCGAGCAGCGGCCGCCCGGCCGCGGGCAACAGCACCTTCCCCGGCAAGCGGGTGGATCCCATCCGGGCTTGGACGACGGCGACGACCTTCACGTCCCGATTCACACCTCATTGAGCCTGGAGGCTCGTTTAGGTCCGGCGATCGTTGCTCCGCGACCGCGAATCCCTTGTACCAACAAACAGAGACGCCCCTGCCACGATCCAGAAAACTTCCTTCGTCCGTTTGACGACAACTGCTGCAGTCCCGAGCGCGATTGGATCGGGAACCCCGAAGTGGCGGAGGAGCAGAATGGTGGCCGCGTCCTGGACGCCGAGGCCCGCGGGGACGAAGAAGACCAGGACCCGCAGGAGCGACCCCAGCGCGTCGATCACCAAGGCCTCGGCGAGGCCGATGGGGACGTCGAGCAGACGGAGAATGAGCAGCGTTTCTGCCCCTTCGACGAGCCACTCCATCATGAAGGGGACCGCGCAGAGGAGGCGGCGCGCGCGTGGGGCGGCGAAGAAGGTCCGTGCCGCCTCGTCGATGTCGGCAAAGCCGCCGCGGCGCGCCGCGATCCAGCCGCGGAGGCGTGTGACCGGCAGCCGGCCGAGCAGGTCAGCGATGCGCGACGCCAAGGCCGCCCGCCTCAGCACCAGAAACAACCCCCCGCCCACCACCGCCGTCAGGGCTGCCCCCCCGAACGCGACAGCGGGAAGCCACGACACGGCGTTCCGGCCCGCCGCCGCGTCGAGCGCCAGCCAGATCGCCGCCGCGCCGAGATAGAGCGCGTCGGTGCTGATGAGATGGGCCTTCGTGAGCGCCAGGGTGGCGCCCGCGGTGGTGGCGGGGACCGACCAGCGCCGGGACAGCAGCGCCAGCTTGGCCGCCTCGCCTGCGAGCGATCCGCCGGGGACCGCCAGGACCAGCGCCTCGACGGAGAGCCGCAGCTCCAAGAGCCGGCGCCAGGGTACGAGGTAGCCGAGCTCCCGCAGGATCGCCCGCCACCCCGCGGCGTCGAGCCCCAACGCCACCAGCGTCGGCAACAGCACGAGCCCGAGCGGCCAGCCGACAGCTCGGATGAGGACGGTCGCCCGCCGCACGTCGTCGGGGCGGACGAGGCGGAAGAGCGCCAGCACGGCGACGGCCGTCACCGCCAGCCGCGCCAGCCGCGCGATCGGGAGCGCGCCCCGATCGGAGCGCGCCGGCCGTTCCGGCGCCGCGTTGGTCACCAGCGGTTTCGTCTCCGAAGCCGCCTCGGTCGCGGCCCGCATGCCTCCCTTGCATACACCGGCCGAGCGTGACCCATCCGCGAACCTCTGGTGTCAGTTCGTGGCGGCCGCGTGCCGATTCGGCGACGGCCCGGCTACCGGCCCGCGCGCA
>Ga0306921_10007731_pt1 | contig 11314 bp, 11 predicted proteins | sample sta12Cox44000080_FD_203760 | JGI IMG/M metagenome (GOLD analysis project Ga0306921, IMG submission 203760) | Lab enrichment of tropical soil microbial communities from Luquillo Experimental Forest, Puerto Rico - statoxic.12C.oxic.44.000.080 (v2)... | ecosystem: Environmental > Terrestrial >... | reverse complement strand
TGCAGTCGTGGCATTTTTCGCCGCCATCTTACCGATCCGCGACGCAGCGAGCCTTGTCTCCATCGGCACACTATTAGCCTTCGTGATTGTCTCGATTGGCATCCTAGTGCTACGTATTCGCGAGCCGGAGTTGCCGCGCAAATTTAAAGCCCCTGCAGTCTGGATAGTTGCGCCTCTGGGCGCGCTCTCGGCGCTCTATCTGATGGTCTTCCTGCCAGGACGAACGTGGTTACGGCTGGTCATTTGGTCGGCTATCGGCGTTGTAATTTACTTCGCCTACGGGATTCGCAACAGCAAACTGGCACATTCGCGGCGCTAAAGGGCGGATTCTAACAGTTTGCGGGGACCGAATTGACGGCAGCTTCACGAACCCGCTGACGTCGACCCTGTTTGGAATCCGCTTGCCGGGCTGCTAGATCTCACGGCAAACAGCGCGATAGCGCGCCTGCTGAGTTTATCGCGTTGTGTCTGATCAACACGGCGCCGTTGCGCTGCGATTTTTAACGTCGAAAATCCTAACCTCTGAAGAATTTTTTTGTCCTCGAGGCTCAACTGTCTCCTGTTGCTCAACACGCGCTGTTCGAATCGCGAGATTGCGACCGCTAAAGCGGTCTCGCTTGTTGGCTTGAACAGATTTAAAAGTTGCTGGAAACCGGCGTGAAATGGAATTGTTGCAAGATCAATGTCCGAGGTTTCGGCGAAACCACTTGGCGGCATCGCGATCTCTTCCGAGATCGCGACCGAATGCCACACGTCTGCAGGCTGGTAATATCCGATCTCAACCCGATAGGACGGATATACTCCAGATGTCGTGACATAATGCATGGCGGTCAACGGTTCGACAGCCACGCGGCTTTCTTCGATACCGTCTGTGCCATATACCCTGAGATGGATCTGGCGATCTACTGGGAGAAATTTGTTGAATAACGAACGCCAATCAATATTCCAGCTGGCGAAAAGAGTGCGCGCGTCGCGTGCAATGGCGAACAGGATTCGCGCACCATGGCTGCGTGCGATATCAATGACCTCGTCAGTATTGGATGCTTGGTGGTTCGCCGCTGTATGCACGATCGGTTTACTAGAAATCCGGAACCCCCCAGTATTGCTTACCGTTTGCACGTTGCGGTTCGTTTTGGTTTTCGCCATTTTTGACATCGTCGTGCAAATTACCGAAACGCCAAGTGCGAATGTTGCGGCACAAAACGTGATGTCCTCAGAATTTTTCTTCGAATCAAGCGTACTACAAATTCGCACGATATGAGTGCAAAGATGATCGATCTTCTGGAACTTGCTGATCGGTGCGAAAAGCTGCGGGCTGCTGGCAAAAAAATTGTAGCTACGAACGGATGTTTTGATCTGCTGCACGTTGGCCACGTGCGGTATTTGCAGGCGGCGCGAGCCCTGGGCGATCTTTTGATTGTCGGGTTAAACGGTGACCGTTCGGTCCACGAGTTAAAAGGAGCAGGGCGCCCGATAACAACCCAGAGTCATCGCGCGGAGATCCTCGCCGCTTTGGAATGCGTGGATCTCGTGACGATTTTTCCAGAAATTCGGGCTACGACGTTTCTCGCTGCGGTCCGACCTGCTGTTTATGTCAAAGGCGGCGATTACACCACGGGAACGCTGGATCAAGAGGAGCGTGCGATCTTGAAGGAAATTGGAGCGGCGATTCGCCTCATCCCATTTGAGACAGGATATTCAACTTCCGGATTAATTGAGCAAATTTGTAAGAACAGGAGTTGACGAAACCAAGCGACTCAGATGAAACGGTTGCCAATTGGAATTCTCGGGTCCGGAAAAGGAAGCAACTGCCGGGCGATTCTCGAGCGCATCCGGTCAGGCGATCTCGCTGCGGAGGCACGCTTGGTGGTTTCTGACGTGCTGGATGCGCCGATCCTCGATATGGCGCGGGAGTTTGGGGTTGCAAACGCCTATTTGCCGCCGGGCAGATTTCGCACCCGCTTGGAGCCGGAAATCGAACAGCAGCTGGTGCAAATGTTGCGCGAAGCCCGGGTGGAACTTGTCGTTCTCGCGGGTTTCATGCGTGTCCTGCATGAACCAATGTTGAAAGCGTTCCCGCGTCGCATTATCAACATTCACCCATCACTTCTGCCAAAATTCCCAGGACTTGAAGCGTGGAAACAAGCTCTCTTCGCGGGCGAAACAGTGAGCGGCTGCACCGTGCACTACGTCGAAGAACAAATCGATCACGGGCAAATTCTTGCACAGAAAGAGGTAAGAATTTTGCCTAACGACACCGCGGAGAGCCTGCATGCTCGGATTCAAGTTCTTGAGCACGAAATATACCCGGCTGTTATCGGCAAATTCTGCGAAATATATGCTGAAGCAAGCCAGCAGGTTGGAGCCTGACCAGATAAATAAATCCTTTAAGCTGGTGGCTAGAGCTGTTCAGGCTTCGGCTCACGCTTCAGCAATTCTTCCAAGGCAACAGCCGGCTTTTTTTGCTTATATAAGATCGAGTACACTTGATCGGTGATAGGCGTGGCAATATTCAAGCGCCGCGCGCATTCCCAGGCGCTTCGCGCAGTCGGAATGCCTTCAGCGACCATCCTCATGGAGGCCGTGATTTCCAGCAACGGTTCACCTCGGCCGAGCCGTTTCCCGACGCTGTGATTGCGGCTGCGGTCGCTGTAGCACGTCAATATCAAATCACCCGCGCCGCTCAGTCCATAAAAAGCATTCGCCGTCCCACCCATGGCTACGCCGAATCGAACAAGCTCAGCCAATGACCGGGTTGCTAGCGCTGCTTTGGCATTGTCGCCAAGTCCAAGGCCGTCACTGATTCCTGCGGCAATGGCGAACACGTTTTTCAATGCACCCCCCAGCTCAATCGAGACCACATCCAGACTTGTGTAAATGCGAAAACGTGGGCTTCCCAGGGCGTTTTGTAGACTTGTGGCACAATCGCCATCGTCACAGGCGATCACGCTCGCCGTGGGAAGCCCACTGGCGACTTCGGTTGCGAGATTTGGACCGGATAGCACCGCGATCTTATTTTCCGGAAAAGTCTCCTGCAAGATCTCCGTCATCCGCATCCCGCTGCCGTGTTCAATCCCTTTTGTGCAACTCAGCAATGCCGCATGAGTAAGGCCAATGACTTTCGCCAAGTCCACAGCAATGTTGCGCAGTACAGTCGACGGCGTCGCAAGTACGATTAAATCGGCATCGGCGCAATCGCTAAGTTCCGAAGTGATATGCACTGAAGCAGGAAGCTGGAGCCCGGGGAGGTAATCGCTGTTTTCGCGGGTCTCTTGCATGCGCGCGATCCGATCCGCGTTGTGGCCCCAGAGAACAATTCGTCGACCATCCTTTGCCCACAAACCAGCTAACGCCGTTCCCCAGCCGCCCGCACCTATGATTGCCGTGTTCATGATTCTCATTTTCGAGTAAAGCGCGGTTCGGTCCCGCGGATCAGCCGGGAAAGATTTGAACGATGACGCCAAATGATCACTGCCGCGACGCAGGCAGACGAATAAATTAGTGGCTTGCCGCTATTTTGATCCTGCGAGCTAACCAAGAGAATAACGATTGGTAGGAAAACGGCCGCTGTGATCGAAGCCAATGAAACGTACCGGGTCAGGCAGAACACGATTATCCAAATAACAACGCCTATGAGTGTTGCTACGGGCGTCAACGCCAAGAGTGCTCCGGCGGAGGTCGCAACGCCTTTTCCTCCTTTGAACTTAAGCCATAGAGGATACGAGTGCCCAAGAACACTAGATATCGCCGCGAGGATTCCAAATATCTCGGGCGAATTCCACTCCGGCGGACGTCCGGGCGCCATTAGCATCGAGATTGTTACGGCCGCGAGTCCCTTCAAAAAGTCTAGTGCCAATACTGGATAACCATATCCCTTGCCCAAGACGCGCACTACATTAGTCGCGCCAACATTACCACTGCCAGCCTCTCGGATGTCGATTCCTCCAAGTCGACCTGCCAAATAACCGAAAGGGATCGATCCCAGAAGATAGCTGCCAACTAAAAGCACGGCCAAGGTGACCATCGCGGTGCAGCTATACTAGCTCCTCAGGTTTCGATGTTCACGGCGATCTAAATAGTTCCTATTTATACAGATGTGTAAAATAGAGATGTCACAAGGTGTGATTCCGCTGATACGCGCCGCCTGGCCTAGAGAGGTCGGTCTCACTTTTGATAACTTCTGTTTGGTTTCTAATCTCAACCCATCAATTTTGTCGTAATCCAGACCATCTGGGATCTTTTGATTTCGTTTGCGGTCGAGTCGTTGATTCTCCTCAGCCTGACGTGTTGCATATCCTTCGTATTTGAAGTCCGTCTGGAGCAGCTCCCAGATCGACACCGGCACGCAGGACACCATGTCACGAGGCAATGTTCGGACATCAAAATCGGGCCGCTTCAGCAGCGCAGAAACAGGCGTTCCCTTTAGCTTCGTCCCTCTAGCGATGTCTCGAGCCTGCTCCAGGATCTGCATTTTCTGTTTGAAACTGTGAAATCTGGCCTCACTGACCAGTCCTGTGCTAAATGCCCGATCGGTCAAGCGTTGATCGGCATTGTCGTGTCGCAAAAACAATCGATCTTCAGCGCGGCTGGTGAACATTCGATATGGTTCTTCTGTCCCCTTGGTGACAAGATCATCAATGAGGACGCCGATGTAGCTTTCTCTCCTACTCAACAGCAGAGGTGGACGATTTTGGATCTTCAAAGCAGCATTAGCACCAGCGATCAATCCTTGAGCTGCCGCCTCTTCATATCCCGAGGTGCCATTAACTTGCCCGGCAAAGTAGAGTCCGCTGATGATCTTCGTCTCCAAAGTCGGCAGAAGTTGTGTCGGCGGAAAGTAGTCATATTCAACAGCGTAACCAGGCCGCATGATCTCGGCTTGCTCAAGCCCGGGGATTGAATGCAAAAATGCGAGCTGAACGTCATACGGGAGACTTGTGGAGACTCCGTTCACGTAGAACTCGCGTGTGTGGCGTCCTTCCGGTTCGAGGAAAAGCTGATGTGAGGCTTTATCCGCGAATTTGACCACCTTGGCTTCGATGGAGGGGCAATATCGCGGACCTATTCCTTGAATTCGTCCCGCGTAGAGTGGCGACCTGTGCAAATTTGCTCGGATGATTTCATGTGTCTTTTGGATGGTGTGTGTGATCCAGCAGGGCAATTGTTCCACGTGGAACGCACCGCCACGAACACGGTTCAGCGTAAAGATTTCGTCGGCATCAATGCCTATCTCCTCTTGATTAAAGGCAAACCCGGACGGCGGTTCATCCCCGAGTTGGATCGAGCAATGTGTAAAATTAATTGATCGCGCATTTACCCGGCAAGGCGTCCCCGTCTTGAATCGCGCCACTTGAAAACCGATCTCCTGTAGGTTTGCGCTCAGGCTTGAACTGGCGTCGGCCATCCGGCCGCCACGCTTACTAGTCTCGCCGACATGCAACAATCCTCGCAAGAATGTCCCAGAGGTGATCACAATCGTCCGAGCGCTGATCGCCACATCCATATCGGTCTCAACGCCGGCCACCGCTCCGGTCTCGCAAATGATGCGCGATACGGTTCCTTGCTTGACATCGAGGTTCTGCGCCTGCTCCAAAATCGATTTCATCCGAAACTGGTACGCCTTTTTGTCGCATTGAACCCGGGGAGCGCGCACCGACGGGCCCTTTCCCCGATTAAGCATTCGAAACTGGATTCCAGTCGCATCAGCATTAAGGCCCATCGCTCCTCCCATCGCGTCGATTTCGCGAACAATATGCCCTTTGGCCAGACCGCCAATTGCAGGGTTGCACGACATCTGCCCGATGGTGTCGAGATTCTGCGTCAACATGAGTGTGCGGCAGCCGATTCGTGCTGCCGCCAATGCCGCTTCAATCCCAGCATGTCCGCTGCCTACTACTACTACGTCGTATTCAGTTGGTAATTTAAACATAAAGACTTTATCTATAGTAGTTTATCTAGATACTATCCGGCGCTCTAACCGATCGGTTGGCGGCCGATCTGACCCTGATTCCGGTGACGTTTGAATGGCCCGACGCGCGACGCGACCCAATACAAACAATAACAACACGGTCGTGATGAATGCACCTCCCCAAATCCAATACTCGACTGTCCGTGGGTAACTTTTGCCGCGCATGATGCGCACTGCAAGTTGGCCTAGCGTTCCTATGTAGGCGTAGAAAAAAAGGCCAGGCATACGCCCGATCGAGGCCCAAAACATGTAGCTGCGAAACCGAATCCGAGTCAGCCCATAAAAGTAATTCAGCAGGCTGGTGGGAAAGAGCGGATGCAATTGGCTCAACAGGATGATTTTCCAGCTTTCGCGTTCAACGGCAGGACCAAGCGCCCTTAGCATCGGATTGGCCGAGAGCCTTCGGCGAAACCACCGCCTCGCGACGAACCGACTCAAGGCAAATGAAATCGCCGTTGAAATGATGTTTCCGGCAAAGACGATCAAAAATCCCCACCACAGGCCGAAGAAGAAACCGCCTCCCACCGCAAGGATGCCTCCCGGTAGCAGAAAGATATTACAGGCTGCAAACAATAATGGGTAGCAAATCCCGGCCCAGGCGCCCCAGCTCATCACACGCTCCTGCAAAGCTGCGACAAAACTGACAACTGGAAAGAAGCGCGAAAGCGTTACCGCAAGCGCAATCGCACAAGCGACGGCTACAGCTTGCCAGAAAATCACGCGGCGGACATTTAGCACATTGAGAGTGTGCCCACGCCACCCAGTCTGTGCAAATGTTCGCGGCTTTGTGTAAACTGCTCGAATCGCACACACAAGGCAACGCGCGCGGCTGAACGTGCGGGCCGAATGGATTGCTTCCAGCTAAACGCTCGAAGCTTGCAGGTTCCGATGACTCGGAATGCCGAGGCTGTCAAAAATCATCCGGGTAGCGTCGGACTGGTTGAGCGTGTAGAAATGGATACCGGCAACACCATTAGCCATAAGCTCATGGCATTGCTCCAACGCGTATTGAATGCCAACGCGCCTAACGATCTCGGGATCATTTTGGCGAGGCTGTAGAGCACGTAACAACTTCGCAGGAAAGCGTGCACCGCCAGCCAGCTCCGCCATGCGCTTCAGGCCGCCGATGGAGGTAATCGGCATAATGCCGGCAATGATCGGCGTGTGAACGCCTGCGAGGGCGCAGCGTTCGCGGAAATCGAAGAAGTCGCGATTATCAAAAAAGAGCTGTGTGACAATGTAATCAGCACCGGCATCCACTTTGGCTTTGAAATAATCCATCTCAACCAATCTATTTGGCGTGGCGGGATGTCCCTCGGGAAAACCAGCAACGCCAATCCCGAAACCGCGGCGGTCAGGATGGGCGCCGGACTCGTTGAACCGGCGAACAAATTTTACCAGGTCGATCGCGTGTTGGAACGAGTCGCGCGATTTATCGTAAGCCATTCCAGCCGGTCGATCGCCGCCAAGCGCAAGAATGTTTCCAATGACTGACTTAGCATATCGGAGCAGAATCGCTTCGATTTCCTCTTCGTTGTGGCAGACACAGGTAAGATGCGGGATGGGGTCCAGTTTTGTTGTGTCTTGAATGCGCTCGACAAGATCGTGGGTTAATTCGCGCGTCGAGCCACCGGCGCCATAAGTGACGCTGACAAAATCGGGCATGTATGACTCAAGATCGCGAATCGTCTGATAGAGCGTCTCGGCGCCCTGTCGCGTCTTTGGGGGAAAGAACTCGAACGAAAACGTAGGAGAATGTCTCCGCATGATTTCGGTGATATGCATGAGTCAGCGCTTATCTTCGCTCCTGTCGCAACTTTCGGTCAACTCATCCCGAAATTAGATCTATTGGAGGCCTTCTGCTGGGAAGGCGCGCGTGCCGGCACAGCTCACCTCCGAGCTTAGTCATGGAAAAGAGTAAATTTGGTGGGGGACGGAACAGCACAGGCGACTAAGTTCGCTTTCGGAGGCACGCGGCGTCTGCTGCCAGTCGTGGAGGACGAAGATGTTTCGGCGTGAGAGCCAAAATTATTTCGGCGAACGCATGTTGGCGTGCGTTTTGACTTCGCGTCTTTGCCTTTCCACAACGCGACGTAGCTCGCGCTCCATGGTTTTAAATGCGTCGTGGATGACTTTTTTGAGCGGTTCGTGGATGCCGTTATCCATCTGCCTTTCGTCGGCGACAAGCTCGTGGCGCGGTGCCACGGTCACGTCGATCCGGCACCGGTATGGGTTCCCTTTGTTGTGGGTGTGATTTGTCTGCTCGATTGCGACATCGCAGCGGTTAATGTGATCACAAAATCTCTCGAGTCGTGCTGAATAATCCAAAACGAGATTGTCGATCTGGTCAGATTTTTCCAGACCCCGATACGATATCTTAACAGGCAGTTGCATAGTTACTTAGATTATACGGTGCGACTCGCCGTCGAGGGAACAAAAAAATCTGGGTGTCGGCATTCCATTCAAATTTGTCGCAACGACCGGAAATGGCTGATCAGTCGGGCCGCTTCCACCTTCACCAAATCCGATTTCACGTGTTCTACAATTCGCTGTCGCATAGTGGCAGGCAATAAATCTACGATCGCGGTGTGGATTTCCGCAGGCGCGGCAAACGACCAGCCATGCTTTCCGGTTTGCGAGACAATTTTCGCGATCTGGTCGGCCAGCTCTTTTTGAATCCGCCGGTCCATTTCGGTGGCCAACTGCGTGCGCTCGGCGATTGACGCAGGTCCGCGGTGCGCCCCCGCGCCTTCGGTTACCGGAAACCGCCCGGCCAGATCGCTCACCTTATCGATGAGTCTTGTGTGGGCGTCAGTGATGTTAAATGCTTGCACGAGCTGCAGACTCGGTCCGCGCGTCGGCGTGTCGTTTACCCGATAGGCTTTCAAGCTACCGCGATCAGTGACGATCACAAGAGAACTCGGTGTCATGGCAAATCACTGGCGGCGCGGGCCCGCGCACATATCTGCTATCCTATAAGTAAATCGTTGTCCGTTGCAACATCGCGCTTACTTGAAACATGTGTGCTTCACGTGAGGACCGCATCGCTTAGCCACTGCGTCTCGCGCGTTCTTCCTCGGCTGTGAACCGAGGAAATTCGACCTGCCGCTTTTTCCAGGATTCTTCGCGCGCCTGAGCCTGCGTGCCGCCGACGAGTTGCAGCAAACAACAAGCTCGTCCGCCGAGATTGACGTCATCGCCGGAAGCAAATGTTTTCGCCTCTGCCAGAAAACCCGAGGCGTCGCTTGTGTCGAGAACCAATTGCCATTCGAGATGTTCCTGGCCAGGTAACACAAAGGCGACGGGTTCATAATGCGCGTTTATCAACAGCAAAAACGTGTCGTCATGCACTGATTCGCCCTCGAAGTTGAGCACATCCGTTGCATCGCCACTCAGCAGCATCCCGAGACAGCGCACGAACGGCGACGTCCATTCTTCTTCCGTCATCTGGTTGCCACCGGGATTGAACCACATCACATCTCGAATCTCTGAGCCGGGAATTCGGCGACCTTTTAGGAACTTCGGGCGCCGAAAAACCGGATGTTCTTTTCGGAGCTGTATTAATTTTCGCGTGAACTCAAAAAACTGATTCTCTTTTTCGTCATGCTCCCAGTTAAACCAACTGATCTCGTTGTCCTGACAATAACCGTTGTTGTTGCCGTTTTGTGTGCGACCCCACTCATCGCCGCCACAAAGCATCGGCACGCCCTGGGAAAGAAAGAGTGTGGTGAGAAAATTGCGGCGCTGACGGTCGCGCAATGCGTTGATCTGCGGGTCATTTGTGGGACCTTCGACGCCGCAATTCCACGACTGATTATTGTTGTCGCCGTCGCGGTTGCCGTCGGCATTCAGCTCGTTGTGTTTCTCGTTGTAGCTGACCAAATCGGTCAGTGTGAATCCATCGTGGGCTGTAGCGAAGTTGACGCTCGTGTAAGGCCGCCGGCCGCGATGTTCGTAGAGATCGGGGCTTCCGGTGAGTCGGTACGCCATCTCACCGATGCGACCTTCATCGCCTTTCCAAAAACTGCGGACCGAGTCCCGATATTTGCCGTTCCATTCCGACCAGCGCACGGGAAAGTTGCCCACCTGGTAGCCACCTGTTCCGACATCCCAGGGTTCTGCAATCAACTTCACGTGCGAGAGCACCGGGTCCTGATGAATCACTTGGAAGAATGGATGCAGCGTGTTGAATCCCGAATGATTGCGCGCCAGTTCGGATGCGAGATCGAATCGAAATCCGTCGACGTGCATCTCCTCCACCCAATACCGCAAACTGTCGGTCACCAGTTGTAACGTTCGTGGATGAAGCAGATTCAAGCTGTTACCTGTCCCGGTGAAATCGAGATAGAACCGGGGATTCTCAGGGTGCAGCCAGTAGTAGGAGAGATTATCGATCCCGCGGAAACAAAGCGTTGGGCCGAGGTGATTTCCTTCCGCAGTATGATTGTAAACCACGTCGAGAATCACTTCGATGCCAGAGGCGTGAAGGCTTCGCACCATCGCTTTGAACTCGGTGACCTGTTGGCCCATTTGCCCGCTGCTGGAATATTCTCCATGCGGAGCGAAGAAGCCGATGGTGTTGTACCCCCAGTAGTTTGTTAGGCCGTTATCGACTAAAAGTTTTTCATCGATGTGCGCGTGTACAGGGAGTAGTTCCACCGCCGTCACGCCAAGTTTTTTGAGATAGTCGATCACGGCCGGACTACCGAGCCCCGCATAGGTGCCGCGCAATTGCTCAGGCAGGTCGCGCCAGAGCTTGCTGAACCCTTTCACGTGCACCTCATAAATCACGGATTCGTGCAGTGGAATTGCCGGCCTCTTGTCATCTTGCCAGTCAAATCCGGAATCGATCACGACTGATTTCGGGACTCCCCACGCATCGTCTCGAAAATCCTGAGTCAAATCCTCCTTCTCACCGCCGATGACATAAGCGAACATTTCATCCGCCCAGCTCACCGCTCCTAGGATCGCTTTCGCATACGGATCAAGGAGAAGTTTCGAACTGTTGAAACGCAAGCCGCGCTGCGGATCGTATGGGCCGGAGACGCGGAACCCGTACAACTGTCCTGGCCGCGCATCGGGCAGAAAGACGTGCCAAACCTGATCAGTCCGCTCCGTCACCGGGATGCGGACGTTTTCTTCGGTTGCTTCGACGCTGTCGAACAGACAAAGCTCAACCCCAGTCGCGTGTTCCGAAAAGATTGCGAAGTTAACGCCGTTACCCATCCATGTTGCGCCCAGTGGGTATGGGTGACCGAGAAAAGCTCTTACCTGGGTCATAAACGCGCCGCGCATTTATCCGGTATTGGGCTCATGTTAGCAATGAGGAATGGCGGGTAAACCCTG
>Ga0306921_10007728_pt1 | contig 11314 bp, 17 predicted proteins | sample sta12Cox44000080_FD_203760 | JGI IMG/M metagenome (GOLD analysis project Ga0306921, IMG submission 203760) | Lab enrichment of tropical soil microbial communities from Luquillo Experimental Forest, Puerto Rico - statoxic.12C.oxic.44.000.080 (v2)... | ecosystem: Environmental > Terrestrial >... | reverse complement strand
GTCACTTCTTTTCGTCAGCCGCCGCTATCTGCCCGATTGGCTCCGACGCGACGCGAGATTCTTCACCCGCAGGTGTAGATTCGGACCAGCAGGTGTTGATCCAGCCCCAGGCGGGTGTCCATATCCAGCAAGTTCCGCAGCCCCAGCCTCCGCAGCCTCCGCAGCCACTGCAACCGCAGCCGAAACAGCGTCTAAAAAATGCGCATCTGCAATGTACACCGACGCCAGCGCAGCGAACACCGACACCAGCGCAGCGAACACCTGCTGCGCAGCCACGGGCAGCACAGCCGCCACCTCCACCGCAGCCACGGGCTGCACAGCCGCCACCTCCACCACAGCCACGTGCAGCACAGCCGCCACCGCAGCCACCGCCATGGCCGCAGCCGCAGCCGCCACCACGGGCCAATTTTAGCTGTTGGGCGGGCGAGGTTTGTCCGCCGTTTTCCTTGTCGAATGTGAAAAACGTCGACAAGCTGGTGTCGAAGATTTCCTCCTCACCGAGAAATAGTTCATGAGGCTGTGAAGTCGATGCTTCGCCCGTTGATGCGGTTGCTCCGCCTGCAAGCGAGAGGGACAGGCCGGTGATTCCCAACGCGGGTATGACGGCTTGACTCCGACGCTTACCCTTCTTCAAAGCACGCTTCGACATGGCACACTCGCTGTGGTCCGACCAACAAAGCATACGCCCGCTGTATCCGCCCTCAAGCGGCGATTTTGCGACAATGGAACTGACTTATGCCCGCCCGCCGCTTCCCGTCGCCCTGGTCTGTCGGTGCAGCCTTTGTCAGAGAGACGTAACGTGGCTGCCGCGATTTTTTCTTTCTATCGTCGTTCAGTACATCGACGGACAGCCCGCGAGGATTCACGAGGACTTCAACAATTTTGCCCTTGAGGCTTTGCGAGCAAATTGGCCGTGTTCGCTAGGAGCAAATGCCCACGATCCGTTGGCAGTGGCGCTCCACTAATTTCAGAAAAGGCGCGAAGGATCGCGGCCAATATCGCCAAGCTGCCGGAGCTATTGAAAAAGCCCTAATCTGGGGCTCGTCCGTGATCGTCATCACAGAACGAACCCGCCGGTTGGTCCAACATAATTTCGTGGAGTACAGAGGCGTTCGCTTCGCGATCCTTTTTGGAACCGTGCGACAACAATGGCGCGTGGCCATTTATCCTGTGCCCAATCAGTTGCCGGAAGAGAGGACAGTTTTCGGAACGCGCCAAGAGGCAGTCACAACAGCTCGCTCAATGATCGACGCTCGGCTGAAAAAGCTGTCTTTGGCTAGTAGAACAGGACGCAGCGCAGATAACGGCTAGCCCCGATGACGAATGTCTCCACTGCCGAATCGGCGACCGCCAAGCTACTCAGCGAAGATGAGGCGCGACGAATTGCCACCAATATTGCCAAGCTGCCGGAGCTGTTGCGCAAGCCCTGATTGCAGGGGTTCGCCAGCGATGGCGGCACGCCGGCACACACATACAGGGCTGTGGAGAACCGGTGGAAGAGCAGTGGAAAACATGTCGGAGAAGCCAAAAAAGCATGGCGTGGTATTTATTTGGTCGCGCCGCGCCGAAGAACGCGGAGCGTGTTGGTTTGTAGATACGGCTCTGTCCTTCAAATCCTTCAGAACGGTTTTGGGCAGGCCCTTTTTTTAGTTCAGACTGTTCTTTTGTCAGAGCCTTGCAGCACGCGTTTCGAGCGATAGTCCAAGACTAAAGGCTTTTTGCCGCGTTGCCCCCTCGGTTCTCCTCAACGTTCGGGCGATGTTTGCCGCTCGCGTCCTTTTGTTTGCAAGCTTCTTCAAGGTACGAACATCTTTCGCTGTCCAGGTTCGCCTTCGCCTATTCATGCTTTGGTCTCCTAGTTCCTCCCAAAACGCTGTATCTGTTGCTGTTAAAAAAAATTGATCTCGATCAAATTGCTTTTTTTGATCCACACTCTCGTTAGTTGATGGAGTGGGGTGGCCGCGCCCGGGCGTACATCCGGCCAAGGCGCGGCCATCTGCCGACTGCGGAGTTGAACAGCCGGCAGAAAAAAGCGAGGACGGCCGCCGACGGGGGAACCGGCGACCACCTCGCCAACACCGCGCCAAGGGCGCGAGCATGTGCACCCTGGTGCGGAATCGGTGGGGGCCGAGCGTCGTTGCCGACCTGTTAGGTCGCAGCCCAGCCCCCGTGCTTCGCCATGCGACGCATTACGCTGCCGCACAGCGCCGTAAGCGGGGCCCTCGAACTCCCCGCAAACTCAAGCAGCAGAATTCCAAGACTTCGGATAGTTGATTGGTCCACTAAAGCCCCTCGGCGGGGCGTTGGAGCCGCGTAAGGCTTTGCGCAGATCCTTTGTTAGCCGAGCTGCAATCTGTTTGGGGTTGTCGCCCTCAGCCAGCTTGTGGCTGTATTTCTTCCCAGTGTCGTCGTGCGCGGGCTTGCCATGCCGATCGACGAGCACGACCTCGCCGTTTTCGACGATGTACTCAATTACCTTGCCGTGGAAATCACCTCGCGGTCGCTCGATCTCGACAAAGGCGGTAAATATTTTGGCAATTGATGGGATCCTAATAATGTAAATTCTGGTATCGGTCGCGCAGGTCGCGGTTGAAGTCCTTGCTCCGTGGAATTGGAGAGCCGTCCGGTTCAGAGAAACATAAGGCCACAGCATGGGCCTCGTCAGGTGACGGCACGCCGCGCTTCCTCATATCTATTTTCGATTCAATCAGTAGCTGCCCAGCCGAATTATATTTATATCCGGCACTCACCAGGTCAGCCTATAGCGAATCCCGATCGGGTTACTGGAAGCGACCAGCCTCCGATGCCTTCTTCAGATTGTTCCACATCTCAGCTCTGCGGTTGGCTGCTCCGCCCGCCGGTTTTCCGTCCTCTCCTATTGGAGCAGGCTCCAGCGATTTGTTCTTTGTCGAGTTTGTAGAGATCGGCAAGTTTCGATTCCTCGGCGTCCATTACGAAGTCAACGTCGATTTCTCTGCGATATTCAGGATCAACAAACCACGGCAGAAAGACAGGCATAAACTCCGACTCGCCGGCTTCGGCTTTGCGCCATAGCGAATGCAGGTCGTTATAACCGTTCGCCGTGGTTTCCAGGATGATCTCGGTGTGGCGCTGGCCGCTATTATTGTCTGGCTGGCGGATTGGACGACCGTCAGCGGGCGACGCGCGACGGTGGTCGACATTCTCAATCGGCGTCTTGCCCGTGGCGAGATCGACAGGCCCGAGTACGACGAGAAACGCAACCTTCTTGGTCGGTAAGAATGCGACCACGCATCCCTAACCTGTGGCTCGGCGCTGAGACTGATTTTGAGGACCATGCGGTGCAGGGCGCAAGCTTAGTTGCCAGCTTGCGCCCTTGCGCATGTAAACGCTTTACGGCGTGCAGGCTCGCAGCCACCAGCCATGGCACCATTGGCCCTTCTGGCACAGCACTGGTTGACCACCGATTGCGACACCACAGAAACATGTTGCAGTCGCTTGCTGGCCCTCGGTGCATCTCGGGGTCGTTTGCCTATGCCCCTTCGCCTGAGCCAATCCAACAGACATGCCAACTGCAAGTAAGGCTACAGCCAAAGTCTTCAGCATTGTTTCTTCCTCCCTAGGTTAGGCGGTCAACGTTATTTGAGCCAAAATGAGCAATTCATGAACAGTTTGGGGGCGATGCCAAAAACCGGCCTCCCGCGGACTTCCGCGTCGCGTCGGACATGGGTATCGTCCCCTGCGACGTCTTCCTGCGCACGTCCCCCCTTTTATGAAAACTTGATGCGGAAAGAGCGTTCCTTCCTACAGGTCGGTGTCCGGTGGCTGAAATTGCCGCACCGTTGCGGATGTCGCATCGGCGTATGATCGACCTTAGAGCGCCCGCGCATGAACTCGCCTGATCTTTTCGTCAGCATTGCAGCAGACCACCTTCCGTCCAACCAGCGGCTACGCAGGGGTCGCATCAGGAACAATGGTTGTTATTCCACCGTTATTCCCACACACACGCTGCTTCACGGAGTCCAGCCATGCGATGTTTATCAGTTCCGCTGCTGGCGCTGGCGAGCGTAGTCTGCCTGACGCCCCCAGCTGCAATCGCTGAGAACAATCAGAAAAACCCATCTCACTCGGGCGATGTCATTCAGAGCATTCCACCGCCGATTTCGCAGAAGACGACGCCGCCCCCACTTGATCTTTCCGACGATCAACGCGCGAAGATCAAGCAGATCCTGCAGGGTCAAGATACTCAAGTCACCTTCGGGCTTAAGAGCACACAATCCGCAAAAAACTTTAACCCCACCGTCGGAGCGACTGTTCCGTCAAATTTGAAGACATATGCGCTGCCGCCCCCGCTGATCTATGAAATGCCCAAGCTCGAGCAGTATACCTATCTGAAATTGAAAGGTCAGGTGCTCATTGTGAACCCGATGACCAGCAAGATCGTCGAAATGTTTCCGGCGACCTAATTGCGCTGTCTATTAACCCCTGTCGCCGTTAAGCAGACACCTGTGCCGGGGTAAAAGCAAATTCTCAACCTTGATTTGAATTACGGCAGCGTGGACCACTCCACCGCAGAGCAGAAGCAGGGCCGCACCGAATGTGCGGCCCGCGTCCGGCAGCAGACGTCGGCCGGAACTTCTCACTTCAATCCCGCCGCGACCTGTCACCGGAAATCGAAAGGGGAAAAGCCATTTTACTTCAGTTGGTTAAGTCGAAAACGCAGATCTGTGCTCTGGGTCACATGTCGCGTCAACTAAATGAGCTTAATTGCAGACGAACAATCATGGGCGGTCAGAACCGCTCTGTGGCCGGTTTGCGCGGGAGATGACTATGACAGTGGGTGAACAACAAAAGCGTTTCACGCCCGCAGCCTTTGCTGCGCTCGTGTCGCATTCACCGATCCTGATTTCATCGTCAGCCTGGCACACGCGTTTCCCGCGCGGCTATGAACGTGTAGACATAAGAATTCTGGAATGGATTCTTCGCCGGCCGCAACAGATTGGCTCATGATAATCCACCGACGATGCGGCGCACTGTCGTGCATCATGAAATTTCCACCTTTGCGTCGGGTTCTCCTCCGAAGATTTCATCTCAAACCGTGGCTCGGTCCGGATTCTCCCGATGAACGGGACAAGGAAGGAATTCGTTGTGAAATTTTCCCGTTGGCAAAGAATCAGGGCACTGGTCCTTGTTGGAGTTGTGGGCATTGGTTCGATTGCATTGATCTACTTTATCCCCGCTCCGCCGTCGAAGGTTGTCATGGCGACGGCGTTTAAAGGCGCATCTTTCGAATATTACGGGCGGCAATATCAAGAAATATTCGCGCGTTCGCACGTCGAACTGGAACTCCGCGAGACTGCCGGAGCGGTGGAAAATCTCAAACTGCTGCAAGACTCACATTCCGATGTGCAGATTGCATTCGTCACTGGCGGGCTTTCCGATGCAAAACACACGCCCGGGGTGCTGTCGCTCGGAACCGTCTACGATCAGCCATTCTGGATTTTTTATCCGTCGAATCAGCAAATTGATCAACTCGCACAACTCAAAGGCAAACGCATTGCCGTTGGGCCGGTAGGAAGCGCCACGCGGCACACGGCCGAACAGGTCCTGGGCAAAGGCGGGGTAACTTCTGAAACCGCTACATTCCTGCCGTTCGCCGGATCGGCCGCTGACAAGGCTCTTGCAGAAGGGCAAGTCGACGCCGTCTGGATAATCGGCGTGCCGGAGGCAACCGCTGTCCAGTCGTTTCTGAGAAATCCCAATGTGCGGCCGATGAGTTTTCCCATGTCAGAGGCCTTTACGCGGATTTTCCCGGATCTCGCTCGCATGACCTTGCCGCAAGGCACCGTTGATATCGAGCGGATCATTCCGGCCAATGATGTGCAACTTATCGGGACCAAATCCAAAGTTCTGATCCGCAGCGATCTTCATCCGGAAATCGTCCAGCTCCTGCTGCAAACCATGAAAGAGGTGCATGGCGGGTCGGATCTTTTTCATCGCGGCGGGGAATACCCCAGTGGCTCCGATTCAGAATACACGGTCGCTCCTACTGCGATCGATTTTTACAAGAACGGTCCTTCGTTCATGCAGCGGCATTTGCCGTTGTGGCTCTCCGTCCACGTGCAAAGAGCAATCGCCGTTGTCGTGACTGGACTGGCGATCGGTTTGCCGATGCTCCATTTTGTGCCTCAGGGCTATAATTGGATGACACGCCGGCGCCTTCTCCACTGGTATGCCCAGCTCAAGGCACTGGAGGCTTCGTTCGAAACAAGCGAAAGCCATGCACATCTGCTGGAGAAACAAGCGGAGATCGAGAGTATCGAGGAGGCTCTCAGCAAAATCAGTTTCCCACTGACATTCTCAGACCAGGTTTATAACCTGCGCAGCCACATTGATTTTGTTCGGCGTAAGATTGCGTCGCGCTTGCGGTACTCAAGACAGATCGCTGCAGAATAAATTAGGCGCCACAGGAAATCCCTGAAATCCATGCAATCAACAGGTGTCGCCAAAACCTATAGTTTGAGCGCGATACGACTCGAGGTTTTCCGTCTTTGAGGACGATCAAAGAACCGCTTTCGTCTTCAGGGTTATTTCGAGAGCCTTGCGGAGGAAATGCCCGTGTCGAACTTGCGCGCTGTTTTGGCTATCTTCATCGGCTTGGCAGCCACCCTTGCGCTTTGGTTATTTGGAGTTCTGCTCGTTAGTGGGTTCCTATTGCACTGACTAGAGCGGCGGCGCTACGGGCGCCCGCGTCTAAGCGGCAACGGCCCCGGGAAACAGAAAAGGCGTCTACCTACATTGGCGGGACGGAAAATTTCCCAGAAAATGGCGGGGACGACTGCCAGGGAGGGTCGGATGCCCAGCACACTGCACGATCTGAGCTTTGAACAATTGGCGGCGGCTTTGGAATTGCGAGAGGACTCGCAGGCCCATCTTGCGGCAAAAGCGGAAATTACCGTCCGTCAATTGAGGGCATTGCTTGAAGCGGCGGAAGCACAGAAGCGGGCGGCAGAGGCTCAAGAGCGAGCCGCGGAAGCGAGCGCAACAAGTGCGACCGCCGTTCAACGCAGTTCGCACTTGATCTTGGCCTTTATCGTCGTGGCATTTGCTTCCGTCTTTGTCGCTATGGTTTCGGCAATCGGGTCTGCATATTCGGCATATTATGCCTATATCTCAGCCATCCATCCGCGATAAAGCCAGCTGAGAGAACGAAGGCGGCTCTGTTTTCGGCATTCGATCCGCCTGGAAAGACACGATCCCGAAGATCATGTGGTTTTTACGCGCGCGCTTTACGCTCTCTCAAAAACCGAACGCGAGAGTCGTCTGAGCGCGTTCGAGCGCCGTGAAGACGTCTTCTTGGTCAAGCCGGGAGCCGCACGCCACTGGCAGCCGTAGGGCCAGTCGATCTTCGGGCACGCCGCAGCAAGTGCGTGCAGCGCCAGCGACAGCCGCCGCGGCGATTGCAACGACGCTCACGACGATTTTGTGCGCGGACATACTTGTCTCGTGCCCTCTTAACCGTCCTCGAAGGTTGTTTCGAGAAGGCTCACTCAAAACAGAAATGTGATGCTGACGATCAGGATGCTGGCGGCGGCGATTATCAGTATTTCAGAGCCATCAAAACTTCTGAAAACGCGCAACATAGGGCACCCTCGACGCGCCCCCAAACACCCCCGCATAGAAGTCTTATTTCCGTATTGCGCGCGTTAATTTGATTTAAATCAAAATCAAAAGGGTTCGCAAAGCTAAGCAGAGAACCGCGTGGCGATCTCGCTTAGTTGCGGGCGAGGCCGATCCACGGCCGGAGCCTGGGCCGTTCCGATGTGAATAAAGCCAGCGATGCGCTCGTGCGGCGCTAGGCCAAGCGCATCAAGCGCGCCGCGATCATAGGCGTACCAGCCGGTGATCCAGTTCGCGCCGTAGCCGAGCGCATGCGCGGCAAGCACAAGGTTCATGGCGGCGGCTCCCGCCGACAACACCTGTTCCCATTCGGGAATTTTCATGTGTGGGGCGGCGCGACTGACAACGGCGATAACAAGCGGGGCATGGGCGAGACGCTTGCGCTCGAACTCGACCTGTTCAGGTTTAGCGTCCGGATATTTGGCGCAAAACGCGGCTGCAATGGCAGCGCCGGCTTTAAGCCGGGCATCACCCTCGAACACGATGAAGCGCCAAGGGGTCAGCTTGCCATGGTCCGGCACCCGGCAGGCGATCGTCAGAAGCCTGTCGATTTCGGCAACGGACGGGCCAGGGGCTTTCAGTTCGGCTACTTTAGTGGAGCTTCGCGTGGACAAAAGTTCAAAGGCATCGGGCATGAGGTTTCTATTAAAGCAAGACAGCCGGCTGCGAAACTGGCGGCAAGAACCGTTTGGCGTGACCGATACTAGGGGATTGTTTCGGCCAAAAGCTTAAGGCCGGCGGCGGCAAAGGCGTGCATGTTGTCGAGCCGCTCGGCGCGGCCGGTCTGCTCCGCTCTACAGGACCAGCAACCGCAAGGCAGGTGTGCCCCACCGGATCGCCATAGCGGTTGCTGGTCAGTCCGGTAGCGCCGGTTTCCCCAAGGCCCCAGTTCGCCGCGAAGCGCGCCTGTGCGCCGCGCACAAGCAACAGCGCGTGACCCTCGGTCGCGGGCCGGAATTGCGCGAGTGCAGCTTTGTCGAGACCGAGCAGCATTATCTTGGACGGCCGGGTATAGGCGACGGCGCCGCCGAGGAAATAGGCCGACGCGCCGGGCAATGCGAGCAGCACTGCCGAAATCAAGCCGCCGGGCGAGGATTCGGCGATCGCAATGGACTCCCGACGCGCTTTGAGGCGCGCCGCGATCATCTCGGCAAGCGGTATCAGGTCGTTCATTAGGCGGGATCCTGTGGTGGCGCTTGAAGCGGAGCACGTTTTGGGGCTGGACAACTATTACTTTTATATCCGTGGCTTTATGAAATCCTTCGATGGATTGGCGTGGCCTATACGGCCCGCTGATCCCTCGTGGCTTTCTATCGAACGTATTCAATCCGAAGTTGGTTCTATTTTTTTGTTTCCGTCGTGCCAACATTCGTTGGGCTCGCGCCCGGTCATCCGGACTATCCTGTCCAGATGGCGGTCTTCGGGGCGATCTACCTGGGCATAGCCACCACCGTGCATATGGCGATTGTGCTGCTTGCGGCACAAATTGCGCCCTTGGCTGCTGCAAGGACCGCACCAGAATATGATCCGGCGAATTCTGGCGTTGGCCCTCGTTGCTGTGGCGCCTGGTTGATTTGGGCAACTAGACGCTGACGGTTGTGCTAGTCCCACCAGTGCCCCTGCCGCCGCACTTGTCGTGCATGCATAGCTCGGTCATAGCTCGTCCGGTCCCGGCGTCCTTCGCGTGATCAATGGCAGCGACACTGCAAACTCTCCTTCTGTTACTGGCTGTGATGGTCATCGTGGCCATCGTTTCCCGGCGGATCAACGTCGCTCCGACGATCCTGCTCGTCATTGCCGGCATCGGTCTTGCCCTTGTGCCCGGTGTGCCGCGGATCGAACTTGCACCGGAATTCGTTTTGCTCGGAATCCTGCCGCCATTGATCTATTCGGCCGGCGTCGCCATGAGCTGGCGCGAGTTCAAGTTCAACCTGCGGCCGATCGCGTTATTGGCGTTGGGATGCGTGATCTTTACCGCTTGCGCAGTCGCGCTAGCGATGAATTGGCTGCTCGGCATGCCGATTGCCGTCGCCTTCGTGCTCGGAGCAATCGTCGCGCCGCCCGATGCTGTCGCTCCGCTGGCGATCGTGCGCCAGCTCGGCATCCCGCGGCGTCTGCTTGTGGTGCTCGACGGCGAAGGCGTCGCCAATGATGCAACCGCGCTCATTCTTTACCGCTTCGCGGTTGCCGCGGTCGGGACCGGCTTGTTCTCAATCTGGGAAGCAGCTTCGACTTTCGTGCTCATTGTGGTCGGCGAAATCGCGTATGGAATTGCCATCGGGTGGCTCAGCCTGCGCTTGCGGCGGTGGGCCGGCGATCCTCGCGTCGAAATCACCCTGTCATTGATGACGCCCTATGCCGCGTTCCTGGTCCCCGCCCATCTCGGCGGATCAGGCGTGTTGGCGACGGTGGCAGCCGGGTTATTTGTCAGCTGGAACGGTCCGCTGCTTATTCCGGCGGCAACGCGGCTGCAAGGTATCTTCTTTTGGGATTTACTCGTCTATCTGCTCGAGGGAATTGTCTTCCTGGTGACAGGCTTACAAATTCGCACCCTCCTCGAGCGCACCGAAATAGCTCTTCTAAACCAGCTGACAATGGCCGCGCTGCTCGCGGTCGTCGTGGTCGTCGTTGCGCGCTTCGTCTGGGTTTATCCCGCGGTCTATCTGCCACGCTGGATGAGCGCGCGAGTCGCGCGGCGCGATCCGCTGCCGCCATGGCAATGGATATTCTTTCTGGCATTTGTCGGCGTGCGCGGCGTGGTCTCTCTTGCGGCGGCCTTAGCTGTTCCGCTGGCCACAGCCGCCGGCGCACCGTTTCCCTACCGCGATCTCATCCTTTACGTCACTTTCGTACTCATCGTGGTGACGCTGGTCGGACAGGGACTTCTGCTGCCCGCCATCGTTCGCGCCTTGGGCTTGACGCGGCACGCCGCTGACGAGCGTAAGCGCGAGCACACAGCCGAAGCTGCGGCGCGCTCGCAAGCGCTTGAAGTTGCGCAAAAGCGATTGGAAAGACTTGCAGCCGAAGGCAAGGCCTCGCCGGAAGTTCTGGCGCTCATGCGCGCTCATCATGAATATCGCTCCGGACGATTACCGAATGTGACGGCGGACGGCTCCGACCTCTCTGCGGTGGCAGCTGGAATACGCTCGGAGCTCATCGCCGCCGAGCGCGAATTCATTTACCGGCTCCTGCAAACCGGACAGATCACTGACGAGGCTCGCCGTCGCATTGAGCGCGAGCTCGACCTGGAAGAAGCCGGTATTGCAAGCACGCAAAATGGCGGCGTCGAGCCGCCGCTTTAAGGGTTAGTCATTTTCGTAATAGCTAAATAGATCAATAAGATAAACAAAAAGCCACCGCGCTAGGTACGCTATAGGTACGCCCACTTCGGCCCTCCCCTCGGCGTCCATTCACACAAAAAGACCGCAAATTGAACGCACCTTTTTAGGTGCTGGGGTGCGTGATGTCGGGGACCTCGCCATGAGCGACGACGACGAAACCCATCTACACGTAGCGTACGCCAGTTACTGGGATATGGACGACGCTTTCTGCTCCCGTATGCGTATGGCCATAGCAGCGGGCCTGGAGAATGCGCCGATTGGTGTCATCACAACGCCTGGAACCCAACACCCCAAATACGTCCCAGCAGCACAGC
>Ga0306921_10007727_pt1 | contig 11316 bp, 9 predicted proteins | sample sta12Cox44000080_FD_203760 | JGI IMG/M metagenome (GOLD analysis project Ga0306921, IMG submission 203760) | Lab enrichment of tropical soil microbial communities from Luquillo Experimental Forest, Puerto Rico - statoxic.12C.oxic.44.000.080 (v2)... | ecosystem: Environmental > Terrestrial > Soil... | reverse complement strand
TGATGGTCCGCAATTTGCGAACGGCGAGAATCGGCACCGGGATCAGGAAATTGCAGAAGACCATGGCCCAAAACAAAGGCGCGTAGGAGCCATGCTGGGTTGTCCAAAAGACGGGCATTTCGCCTGCTTGGTTGCCGTACCACGTAGTGAGCCGCTCGGAGAAGACGAAATAGAACCAGAGCAGGCTCATCACCAGGAGCAGCTTGCCCAAATTCTCGAAGTGAACCGGCAGCAGATATGCCTCCAAATGCAAGAACTTTCGCAGCAGCGCCATGGCCAAAATTAGCGCGGCAATTCCGCTGAAGATCGCGCCCGCAACGAAATAAGGCGCGAAAATCGTAGAGTGCCACATGGGCACAGGCGCCATGGCAAAGTCCCAGGACACGATGCTGTGAACGGAAACCGCTACGGGAATCACGGCAATGGCCATGATGTGCATGGCGGTTTCAAGTCGATGCCATTGTTTCGGAGTGCCCCTCCAGCCGAGCGACAGAACGGTATAGATCTTCTGTTTCCCACCAGTCGCACGATCGCGAACTAAAGCCATATCCGGGATCATAGGGAGCAGAAGAAACGTCACGCTACTGAGCAAATAAGTGTTAATGGCGAAAAAGTCCCACAGCAATGGCGAGCGAATATTCGGCCAGATACCGCGCTCACTGGGATAGGGAAATAGCCAGAAGGCCAGCCATGGCCGTCCCAAATGGACGATCGGGAATGTGGCGCCAATGGTCAGCGCGAAAACCGTGATCACCTCGGCGCATCGCGTCACTGGCCTCCGCCAAGTGGCATTGGCCAGCCGGAGGATCGCCGAAATCAGCGTGCCGGCATGGCTGAGCCCGATCCAGAAAACGAAATTGGTGATGTAGAAACCCCAAAACACGGGCCAGCGCAGGCCGGACACGCCTAAGCCTGCGTACACCTGATAGAAAAACGCGCAGAACGCCGCCACGGCCACGCCGGCCAGCAATGCGGCACCCAGAGCGTAGCGTCCTGACATCCCTCGGAGCGGACGCAGCAGATCTTCGGTGATTTGCTCAGGCGTTTTCGCTCGCATGCCAGGAATCCCGTTGGAGGTAAGTGACCTTGGGCCGCGTGCCGAGTTCTTCGAGCAACTTTGTCGAGCGCCGAGAATTGGCAAGCCCGGACGCTTCACTTTCTGGATCGTTGAGATCGCCGAAAACTAAAGCGGTGGGGGGACAAGACTGCACACAGGCGGGCCTAATTTCGCCATCTTTGAGTGGTCGTTTTTCGGCCTCGGCCTGGACTTCCGCGGCTTTGATGCGCTGCACGCAGAATGTGCACTTTTCCATCACGCCAACCGAGCGCACCGAAACATCCGGATTCAGTTGCAGATGGAGTGGCTTGTCCCAAACCGGATTGTAAAAGTTGAAGAAGCGGACATTGTACGGACAGGCGTTCGCGCAGTAGCGGGTGCCGATGCAGCGGTTATAAATCTGCCCATTCAATCCTTCGGCCGTGTGGTAGCTGGCGAACGTTGGGCAGACCGGCTCGCACGGCGCAGCGTCGCACTGCTGGCAAAGGACTGGCTGGAATTTTACTTTTACGTCGGGAAACTCGCCTTCATAGTATCGTTCCACACGAATCCAGTGTTTCGCGCGGCTGCGCGCTGCTTGGTCTTCGCCGACCGTCTGAATGTTATTTTCAGCGCGGCAAGCTACGACACAAGCTTCGCAACCCGTACAGCGATCAAGATCAATCACCATGCCCCAATGATGGGCCATTGTTCGAACCTGTCTTACCTGTGCTCGAGCTCCGCTGAAGCTTCCCGCAAACTTGCGCCGAATAAAGTAGGCTTCCCGCGGCCGGCCACAGATAGTTTCACGCGCGTGGCCGCCCAGGCGAACGAATGAGTGCCTTCGATCGAGAGCGGCGACAAAATTGAAACCGGATTCGCGCCACGCCTGCTCGCGTAACGAGTGAAATGTTCGTGACCCTGCCCCACAGGCATAGCGACCACATCAGGCGAAATTCCGGGATTTATGAGAGCGGGCGCTCGCAGCTTGCCGTGTGGCGAGGAAACCTCTAGCAAGTCACCTTGCTGGATCGAGAGTTTTTGAGCAGCCCGCGGATTGAGCTCGACCCAAGTTCCCCACATGACGGTGGTAAGAGGATCGGGCACTTCCTGCATCCAGGGAAGATTGGCGAGCGAGCCGTCAAAAAAAAGCTGTGAGGCGAAGGGCACGAAGTGAAATGGATAGTCGTTCGCCTCGCCATCGAAGTGTGGCGCCGCCGCCTTGCCGGCAGCGCCAGGGGCGCCTCTGGCGGAAACCGGAGCAGCATTCGACTCGGCACTCCACCAGCCGCCCTGCTCTTGCGCTTTGGTCCAGAACTGGTCGGCATCTTTGGCTGTCTTACTCCCCTTCTCTTTGTAAAGCGCAGCGAAGGAAGCCTGAATCGCTTCGTCGTAGGTTCTCCATGGCAAGGCTTTGGCCAGATCGCCGCCGAGCTGATGAGCAACATCGAGAAGAACGTCCGGCGTTGCTCGCGTATCGTGCAGTGGTTTCATGGCCGGCGGCGCGACACTCACGATCGTCCTTGTGGAGCCCGAGACGGGCAGATCGTCGAGCCAAGATTCCAAGGGAGAATGATCGGGCAGGATGAGGTCCGCCAGCGCCGTCGTCTCGTCCATGAAGTTGCTGAAGCTCGCGATGAACGGAACTTTGTCTAGCGCAGCGCGCAGGCCCCACGCCAGAGGAGCAGTGAACACAGGATTTGCACCGTAGAGAAGCAGGACCTTTACCGGGGCCGCGCCAGAATTCAGCTGCGAAGCCAAGATTTCAAGCGAAAGGCTCGATTCCTTTATGGCTGGCGCAGGGCTGAAGGTGATTCCGCCCGGCTGGCCCACACTTCCCAGAAGAGCGCTCAGCGCATTTACGGCAAGAGCATTGAAAAGGCCGTTGGTTTGCGCTGTAGCGGCATTGCCCGCAACGGCCACTGCGGGATCATGCGCCGCCGCTTCGCGAGCAAGGCGAGAGATGGTTTCGGCCTTTACGCTCGTTTGCTCCGCGATTTTTTCCGGCGCGTAGTCGGGCAGCCCCTGGGACCAGCCGTCGATGAGCGAACCGGCGTGTCCCGCCGCGGCAGCGGGACGCAACTTTTCCGCCATGATCACGTGCGCGAGAGCCAGAGCGAGCAGGCCTTCCGTGCCGGGCTGAACGAAAATCCATTCATCAGCGCTCGCGCCAGTTTGGGAGATACGCTGTTCGAACTGAACGAACTTCGCGCGCTGACCAGGGCGTCCGGTGCGCATGTGACCATAGCCGATGGCCTGCGCGACAGGCGAGTTCCAGGTTCCGAGAAAATCCGCGCCAAAGGAAAGTACGTAATTGGACTGGGCTAAATCTAGGGTTGGAGGCAGGGCCTGTCCGAAGCTTGCGGCGTTCGCCGCGCGGATCACCTCATCTCCAAAGAACGCCGATTCAACAAAGAGTGGTTTTTTGTAATGATTTGCGAACGCGTCAAAAATTGTTTTCTTTTGTCCGCGAAGTGGGGGAGTAATGAGGGCCAGCCCGCTTTCTTGATTGCTCAATTGCAGATCCGAAAGCTGGGAAACGAGCTGCCGGAGGGCGGTGTCCCAGGTCATCTCGCCAAACTGTCCTTGGCCGCGCGGCCCGACACGTCCAAGCGGCCCTTTAAGCCGGTCAGGGTGATAGGTGACCTGCAATCCTGCCTGTCCGCGAGGGCAGAGTTTTCCCTGGTTGATGGGGTGCGCGGGGTTGCCTTCCAATTTTTTCGCCAGCCCCATCTTGAGCAGGCCAAGGCGCCCATCGCGGGTGACCTCCGCTTCACCTTGCATGACACGCACGATCAGACCGCAGCACGCCGGGCACAGCGTGCAGATGCTCGGTTTAGAGGTGGCGATTCCCGGAATTAGATCCTCTTCCGGAATGAACCGGATCAGCTGATGATCGGGATTGCCGCAGCCCTCCAGAGCTGCTGTCGCCCCCGCCAGGCCCGAAATTTTCAGAAAGTCTCGACGATCCATAAACGCGTTGTGCAAATTCGCGCGAGAAGGAAAGCTTCATCACGCGCATAAGGCCTTTCCGCAATTAGAAATGACACGTCACGCAGTCCACCGAAACGCTCTTCTGTTGATGGCAATTGATGCAAAAACCCATGGTGAGGTCGACTTTTCTCTCGGCCACCGTTTGTTGCTTCATGTCGCCGTGGCAAACCGAGCAATCCACTCCTGCGCGAATGTGCGGCGCATGATTGAATTTCAGGTGGGCGGAGGGCTCAAAATTATAGACGCGCTGCCAGGGGACGTCCTCGCCTCGCGCTTTGTAGCCAGCCAGCCTCTTGATTTCAGGTTTATCGGTGGCGATCACCTGGTGGCAGGTCATACAAAAATTGACACTCGGAATACGCGCGTCCGGCCCCTCATCAACCCCGACATGGCATTGCGTGCATTGCATGCCGTTCGCCAGATGTACTTTGTGGGTGTACGCGATTGGCTGGACAGGGTTTGAGCGAACCCCCAAAAATTCGCGAACTGCGTCGTAAACCGTAGGATGCGCGGGGGTGAAGACTTCCGCAGCTGCTTGCTGAGGCGACGCGTTTGTTCGCTGCGCCGACAAACGCGCTCGCGCAGCCGCCAGCGCCAGAGTGATGCACCCCAGTGTTGCGACGAGGTAAGAATAACGGTCCAAGCTGCCTAGCTTCAAAACTCCCCCAACGATTCCGAAACGAGTCCAGGGCTCAGGCCTATCCAGCCACCGGTTTCACAGATAGGTGACTGATACCCGTTGTCGTCGCTTGATTTCGGTGACCGGCGTCACTGTGTCACGTGATCGGCCGACCGCGAACTTCTGCTACAGTCGCAACGAATCTTATGGCTAACTGCGCCTGCAAACGCCATGCTGCTCTCTCTTGGCTATCCTCCTGCCCGTATTAGGTCGGATATATAGTCGAGATGTAATTCTGCAAATGCTCGATCGTCTCTTCTTGCTCCGAGATAATCCACCTCACCAGGTCGCCGATGGAGACAACTCCCAGCACTTTCTCTTTTTTCATAATCGGAAGATGGCGTATGTGCCTTCTCGTCATGATGTCCATGCACTGGTCCACTGGTTGATCGGGAGTAACGAAAACAACGGGGCTCGACATGATGTCGTTGACCAAGGTGGATTTTGAGGATTTTCCTTCGAGAATGACCTTTCTCGCGTAGTCCCGCTCGGAGATGATTCCAACAAGATTCTCCTCGGAAATCACAAGCAATGCTCCCACTCTCTTGTCCGCCATTTTTTCAATGGCCTCATAGGCTGTCTGATCTGGTGCAACGAACCAAACCTCACTCCCCTTCCGTTCCAGAACCGATCCGATTTTCGTGCTCAGTTTGATCAGGTACTGTCCAGGCCAAAGGGACTTCAGCTCTACGACGAGTTTCACAGCGCCCTCAAGCTCATTGCGTGAGGCTACGTGTACGGATTCTCCCTGTTCCAGTTTCCTCGACACGTGGTACATGTCGCAGCCCGCACCTCAATCTCCGTTCACGCTTACGCTTGTTGGCTGTAGGAGACCGTGACGGAAATCACAGCTCGATGTGACCGTCAACACAGCGGGCCTACCGACGTCGACGATCATGTCGCCCTGGATCACGGTTATCGTGATATACATCACTGTATTGGGGGCCGACCCGCGCAACTCCGCGTCCCTGAAGCGGGTGCGCGGGTGATCTCGAATTGGTCACGCCAAAAGGAGGAGGTATGACCGCATTCGATCAGCAGGTGGCAGCGGCCGAGCAATGGTTTCTAAGCCCCCGCTTCGCCGATATCGTTCGCCTCTACTCCGCACGTGAGGTGGCCGAGCAACAAGGTACGATCGCAACTGACTATACTGTGGCGCGTCGTACTGCCGAGGAGTTCTACCAACTGCTACGCACTCTATTCGGGCGGCGCAAGCAGATTACGACCTTCGGTCCGTATTCGCCGAGCCAGGCAGTTACGCTCAAACGGATGGGAATAGCGGGCATTTACCTCGGCGGCTGGGCCACTTCCGCCAAGGGTTCGGTCTCAGAGGATCCGGGACCAGACCTAGCAAGCTACCCCTTGAACCAAGTGCCAGACGAGGCAGCCAGTTTAGTTCGGGCCCTGCTCAGCGCCGACAAAAACCAGTACTTCGCACGGATGCGGCTGAGCGAGGAGGAGCGCAAGGCCACTTCACCGATCGATTTTCGGCCATTCATTATCGCTGATGCGGACACCGGCCACGGCGGAGATGCACACGTGCGGAACTTGATCCGCCGCTTCGTGGAAGTCGGGATTCCGGGCTACCACATCGAAGATCAGAAGCCGGGAGCCAAGAAATGTGGTCACCAGGCTGGCAAGGTGCTGGTAGCACAAGACGAGCAGATTCGGCGACTCAACGCGGCCCGCTTCCAGCTAGACATCATGCGCGTCCCCGGCATCCTGGTAGCCCGAACGGATGCGGAGGCAGCGACGTTTCTTGACAATCGCAGCGACGAGCGAGATCAGCCCGCCATCCTCGGCGCAACCAATGTTGACCTGCCAAGCTATCGAGTTGGCTATCTGGCAATCTTGCGAAAGTTGTTCGAGCTGGGCGTCGAGGTCCGCGGACACCTGCTATTCGCCGTCTCGGAAGCTGAGCACCGAGCCGCCTCGGCTTGGCTTGACCGGGTCGGACTCACCTCCTTGATCAAGGAGACCGCCGCGGGTCTTAGGCAGGCGTCCACAGCAGCACTGGAAGCTGCGCTTGAGAACATCGATACGCGCTACGTCGAGATCTGGCAAACCAAAGCCGGGCTAAAGTCTTATGGCCAGGCGGTCGCCGACGCGATGAAGTCGCGCACCGACGAAGGCGAACGCTTCGAAATGAGCATCGAGGAATGGCTGGCGTTTTCAAAACGCGCTTCCTTCTACGAGATCCGCGAGCGGGCCAAGCCTATGGGCATACAGGCCATCTGGGATAGCGAATTGCCCAAGACTCCGGAAGGCTTCTATCAAATTCAGAGTGGGATCGATTATGCCATCAGCAGATCGCTGGCTGTGGCGCCCTTTGCCGATATGCTGTGGATGGAGACCAAAACCGCGAACCTGGAAGATGCCACGAAATTCGCCCACGCGATCCACGCCGAATATCCTTACAAGATGCTTGCATATAATTTGTCGCCCTCCTTCAATTGGGATACGACGGGCATGAGTGACGCGGAAATGAGGCGTTTTCCAGAAGAACTTGGAAAGCTCGGCTTCGTTTTTAACTTCATAACTTATGGCGGACATCAAATCGATGGCTTGGCCGCCGAGGAGTTCGCGACCGCACTCAAGGAAGATGGCATGTTGGCGCTCGCCCGTCTGCAACGCAAGTTCAGGCTCCTTGAGTCACCCTATCGCACACCCCAGGCGCTGGTGGGAGGAGAGAGGCTGGACGGGGCGCTCATGGCTTCATCCGGACGTACTGCGGCAACCAAGGCCATGGGCAAAGCCTCGACGCACCACCAGCATTTGGTTCAGACCGAGGTTCCACCCCAGCTGTTGGAAGGGTGGCTGGGAGAGTGGAGAAAGCAGTGGGATCACCCGGCGAAGATTCGAGTCGAGCTGCGTCCGCATACTGCCGGCTCGGAGTTGCTGGAACTGAACCTCCTGGATGAGTCAAGTGATCAAAAGCTGGCCAACATCATCTTCGGCGCGCTGCAGGATCGCCGCGGGCGAAATATACTTTCAGTGCGCGACCAAAACACGATGGCGCCGCTTCGCAAAAAGCGATTAGTGATGCTCGCCCAGTTGTTTCTGATTTACCGCTATAAAGCTAGCGCCGTCCACTACCTCACACCGAACGAAGATAACGAGTCCCAAGCGCAGAAAATGAAAATTATGGGGATCTTCTCGGAGGTGCAGACTGAAGTCGGACAGATTATCGTCGCGAATGTCAACAGGCAGTTTGTTGAGGAACTGCTTAAGCCTGACCGGGCCGCCTTGCTAGGGCTGATCCGCAAAGCACCACTCCGCCCGGTCGAGTCGGCCACGGCAACCCACCATCCCTCTGGATGACGTGGACCTGGTCACCGGCCGATCGAATTAACCCAGCGAACTGACTTTCTCTGGCTCGACCTTATACAACACACGGACTTCTCCCGGTTGGCGGTGGGGGTATTCACGCTGACCAAGATATTTCTCCGACAGGCTATTGATGTGCTCATCCGCGCCTTTTTGGGTGATTTCGACGACGCGTCCGCGAATGGCCAGATACCGGTAGGGGTTGGCCGGATCGAGTATGGAAATCGACACGCGCGGATCCCGCCGCACGTTCCTATCCTTTACACGGCCAAGTGCCGAATTGAAGCGGATATACTTGCCGTCGTAGTCCACCCAAACGGGCGTGACCTGCGGGCTTCCATCGCTCATGATGGTGGCCAGATTCGCGAACGCAGGCTTCTCGAACAGCTCGAGAAATTTCTCAGGAATCACTTGCGCCATGGCCACCCTCCTACAAAATTGCCGTGTCATAACTGGGCCTTTTGCCAGCGTAGCGCAAAACCGGGACCCTTAGTCCGCTAAAAACGCCTCCGCCCGCCACCCGAATGGTGTACTAATCCTTGAATGCCACATGAGCTATGCGGTGGGTGCTTCCTTGCTGGGCTGCGACGCAGAAATTGAGGGAACTGCTTCGTCGAATGCAGGCACGCGAACAGGTGTAAGGAAGCTGACCAGTCCGGTTGTCGCGAAATTGACGCACAGAGCAATGAAGCCGGCGTTCAATCCCCTATAGGGATCCTGCCCCGTCATCATCAGAAAAATGGCAATAGACAGCCCCGTGACCAGCCCCACAGATACACCGGCAGTAGTCACGCGCCGGGAGAACAGGCCCAGAACAACTCCCGGGAAGAGCTGGGCAACGCCTGCGTATCCTGCCAACAGGAGAGAAACGAGACTTGTCGAGCTGTGGATCGCGAAGAACAGCGCGCCCGAGGTCAGAATCAGCACCATAACCTTCGCCAGCCCGGCGACCTGCTGGTCCGTCATGCGCGGCGCCACGATCGGCCGCCACAGGTTCTTGGCGTACAACGTGGCTCCCGCAAGCAGTTGAATTGCCGCCGCCACCATTGCCGTGAGCGCGCCTGCTCCCCCAACCACTCCCAGAAACCAGGCAGGGAAGGATTTCCGCACCATAGTCAATAGCGAGAGATCGCCGTTGCTCATGCCGGGCAAAACGAGGACTGCGCAAAGGCCCACAATAAACATCAAAGGCATGGTGATGCCGTAGAGCGGCATGATCACGGCGTTGCGCCGCAAAACCTTTCCGCTGCGCGCTGTAAAACTCGCCGCAAAAAACTGCGGCCACATGTAGCAGCCGAACGAACTGAGTAAGACACTGGTAATGTACCAACTGTGGCCGAGGTCCTTGGTGGCTCCGGGCATCACCAGGTGCAAGGGTTTCGCTTGCGCCAGGACTGCGAACATGGGCCCGATGCCGCCGAAATACATTCGCGGCACCGCAAACCCCACAAATACTGCGGCGAAGAGCAGCAGAAGGTCCTTGACGATGCTGGCCCAAGCCACCCCCCGTACTCCGCTGACAAATACGAATGCCGCAACCAGTGCAAAGGCGACGATCATGGCGGGTGTGTGTCCGATCGCTCCATAACTCGCAACTTCCACGATGAGGCCCAGGCCTGTGATCTGCATCTGCAAGTAGGGAATCAGACACACAACTCCTACCAAGGCGACAAACGCCGCCAGAAACAAGCTGCCGTATCGGACCTCGAAGAAATCGGCTTGCGTCTGAAGCCCGTGTTTTCGGCCTGCGTCCCAAATAGGCGGCAGAATGTAGAACGAAATTACGTACATGAGCGGCAGGTAGCCGAGGATGTACAAGACCGGGCCGCCTCGTGAGTACGCCCAGCCGCTAGCCCCGAGGAACGTAAAGGTAGTGTAGATCTCTCCAGCCATCAGCAGCCAAACCAGCACGAGGCCGAACCCTCTTCCGCCGACCGTCCATTGTTCGAGGTCCATCTTGCGGTGGGATCGAGCAACGAAACCCACCAAGGATCCGGTCGCCACGATGGCGGATATCAGGCTGAGGGCGACGATCGTAGGACTCAACTGGCTCCGCCTTGAGCGCGGTTACTTTTTGAATCGCGCGATATTTCCAAGCGGTATGCGCCCCACATGCACAGAGGTGTAAGCAGAAGCCAGGCGATCAGCCAGAAGAAGTTGAACGGAAGACCGAAAACCATGGGATAGACACGGTCCCACAGGGCAACAGAGAAACAGGTGGCGGCGAACGGAATCAGACCCAGAAGAAGTGCACCGAGCGAAGGCCTTTTCACGCCGAGCCTCCTTGCAGGACAGTGGCACGATCCTAGCAGGATTATGAGGAGCGCGGGGATAATCCAACCGCGCGATCTTCCATCGCAGACCCGCCCTTTAAAGGGATTGGCGGAGCCTGTGACCGGCCGATTGGGAAGACCGACGCTGCACGCTGTTGGAGTATGATGCGGACGACCAGGTCTACTGGGTCGATGCATTGTCCCGGCAAATCGATCCCCGCGCTTTTCCCTGGGCCTCAACTTACGAGGCGCCGCTAGAGCAGCCAGGCATCCTCAGCAGAGTCTTCGAAGACGCAATCACAGCAAAGCAGTTCGCCACCGCACACAGGGCACTCTTCGAAATTGCAACTTGGCACGTGAAATTCGCCCTTTAGAACTCGGCAATCAGGGCACCCGTTCTTATTTGCTCCCCAGCCGTCGTGCTCGTCGCCGTAACGAATTCGAGGGATGGTCCGACCCTCCTGCGGAAGGGACACAATTTGTTGAGCAGCCATAATCTTCTCAGGCCAGCCCTCAATCATGGGAACGCCGTGGTAAAGCACGATCTTGGGTTGGGTCATGATAAGTGCACTCCTCGGCGCCGAGGATTATACGCCGAACTTCTGCCCTGAGAGGCCCCCTGATGTGAAAGATGGCAAGCGCACAGGTTGTGGGGTTCTTCTTTCTGTGATTTTGCGCTGCCAAGCCGCTTCTGCCGCCGTTCGGGTGTGAGACTCGGAGGCCCGAAGCACACAGCTTCTACCTTGCCAGGTGAGATTCTCTCTCGAATCACAGTGCCTCGAGGACCCCGCGGCTCACGCCAGCGAAGGTTATTCAGTACAATCCTGACTGACGGTTGCAGTCAACGACGGCCAGGAGTATCTTACGGGCAGAAGCGAACTCGATACTGGAAAATGGACTGATCACCAGGCTGCGGAAGTTCTGTTGAATCGTTCGGTTATGGAATCTCTGAACAGAATTCAGGCCAAAGAATGAAACCAACCAAGAAAAGAAATAATGGCAAACCG
>Ga0306921_10007725_pt1 | contig 11317 bp, 9 predicted proteins | sample sta12Cox44000080_FD_203760 | JGI IMG/M metagenome (GOLD analysis project Ga0306921, IMG submission 203760) | Lab enrichment of tropical soil microbial communities from Luquillo Experimental Forest, Puerto Rico - statoxic.12C.oxic.44.000.080 (v2)... | ecosystem: Environmental > Terrestrial > Soil... | reverse complement strand
GTGAATGCGTGAGTGATAATGCAAATAATCGTAAATACCGTTTCGCCAGCTGTCGCCCCAGCCATTTTTGTCAAATAAGTCTTCCATAACGGCGGCTGCCGCCGAAGCGAAACATACCGCACTTGCATTGCCGCAGCAGCCCCGCGATCTGATCGGAGGTCAGGCGCTGCCAACCGCTAAGCCGCTCGGTCGATTTCTTTATGTCTTCCAGCAAAGCCATGGCTTCAGACCCGTTACAGGCGCTCAATTCGCGCTTAATTCGGCCGCCTTTCCAACGGCGGCGTCAACGCATTTGTTCCGAGGACCAACGTACGACCCAATGCAGCGTTAGAGGCCGAGAAGCTTCTTGGCGTTGCCTCCGGCTAAAGCCGCGACGGTCGCGGCGTCAAAATCGCCGACTGCTGCGATGTGACCGATCGGATCATATTCAGCCATGTCATAGGGGTAGTCGGTTCCGAGCAGGACGTGATCCGAGCCGTATACTTCCACCAGCGCCGCGAGCTGATGCGGCGTGAACACCACTGTGTCGACATAAAGCCGCTTGAGATAGGCCGTGGGGGCCTGCGGCAGCGCGCCGTGGCTATCGGACCGCGCGCCCCAGGCGTGGTCGATGCGCCCCGAATAAGCACCAAGATATCCACCGCCGTGCACGGCAAGGATTTTGAGCCGCGGATGATGCTCGAGAACGCCATCGAAGATCAGATAGTGCAGCGCGATCGTCGTCTCCAGCGGATTGCCGATGACATTGTTGAAGTAAAACCGGGTTAGCCGGGACGCGTCGGTAAAGCCATTGGGATGGATCATCACCAAAGCTTCGAGTTCTTCCGCCTTCTGCCAGAACGGGGCGAATGCCGGATCTGACAGCTCTTTGCCGGCGACATTGGTAAGAATTTCCACGCCGGTAAAGCCGAGTTTGCGAATGCAGCGTTCGAGTTCCTTGGCTGCTTCCGCGCCGTCGGTCATCGGCACCGCCCCGAAGCCTTTCAGTCGCTCGGGCTTCACTGCACAGAATTCGGCGATGCCATCGTTGACCATCTGCGTCGCCTTGACGGCGATTTCGAGTGGCACGGTGTAATAGCATTGCGGCGGTGGCGGCGCGATCAACTGAACATCAATTCCCATGGCGTCAAGGTCCGCCAATCTGTGGTCGTGGCCGGCTCTGGCCCGAATGTCGGCTTCCTGTTTCTGGCTGAGCGCCCGGGTCTCGGCGTTGGCGAAATGCGCAAGCGGTATTGTGGCCCAATCGAGATATGGCTCGACAAATTTTGCCGCCGTCGGCACCGCGACGTGGGAATGAATGTCGACGGTTACGCTCTTTGGCCGCAGCTCGCGTCCGGGGCGGCGGCCATGCCGGCGCGCGGCAGTGGGAGCGTATTTGTTCCATTGATCGGGCATGCGAGGTCCTCTCTTACCCGCGTGTTCGACGCGGATGCCATCGGTTTGGCATGAAATGGGAAATTCGGTTTAGCGCTGCGGCCCGCAAGGCGTGAGGTCGCGTTCGGCACGAAAGACATTACTGTAGAGGTTTGCCACCCACTGCCGACCGCTTGAGGTCAGATTGAGATAACGAATTGCGCTTTGAATGTGCGGCGATACGCTGTTCCAGTAAAATTGCGGATAAAGGTCGGTTAGATCGGCTGGCGAACTGTAGCCGAGCTGTTTGTTCATTCCGACTTCCTCGAACTCGTAATAGAGCGCATTGGCCTTGCGCAAATAATGCGGATCGCCGAGTTGACCGATAAGGTCGGCGGCGCGCATTAACTGGCCCTCTTCGTTCTCGCCGTTGACGGCGTTATGCGCAGGGAAGCGGGTGAATTCGATAGCGTTCGCTATTCTTTCGGCATCGAGTTGTTTTCCCTTGCCGACGCGGTCCATCACGAACATCTTTGAGCGCTCAACGTGGTAAGGCAACAACGCGGCGTCCGAGGAACCGCGAGGCAACTTAACTTTGTTGCCCTTGATGTCGACCACAAAGCCCTCGTCGCCGTCGCCGCTGAGAATTCCGCGAACATAGCCGATATCGTGCAGCAAGCAGGCGACGAGAAGGTGCGCCACATCGCTGGCATAGGTCGGTCGCAGCAAAGCGCGGCCCTTCATAATGTCATAGCCGACGAGCGTAACCAGCATCGTGTGCTCGACATTGTGATAAAGCGCATCGCTGTTGCCGATGCACTCAAGCGCAATTCGGGCAATCGACGGGATCAATTCGGCCAGATGCGCGTGGGTTGAACCAAAATTGCGGTTCAAATGCTCGGACAGGAACGAGCCTAGGGCCTCAGCCGACAATTCCGGTACTGTAATCAAGGAGCACCCCCTCCGCACCCTGTACCGGCCATCGTGACGGCGAGTACCGCAATTTGCAACATCGATTGTGCCGTCAGGCCACGCACCCGCGCGCCCTTGCCTTGGCCGATCGGCCCCATTCGCACCGGCGGCCCGGTTCCATGCGGTAGCTGTCTAAGGGTATAAGGTGCTGGTAGCCTCGCCCGGCGCTCGCAGGCTTTGGCCGAGCCGATCAAAAATACGATCAGAAAATTCCGAGATGCTGGCGAAGATCGCTGCCGTCGCTCTTGAGCGCCGCAGCAGTTGAAACCACAACGACGCGGCCGCTGTTGAGAATTACGACCTCATCGGCGATATCGAATACCAGTTTCGGGTTCTGCTCCACCAGTACGATGGAAAGCCCGCTTTCCTTGAGCTTGCGAATGGTCGCCATGACTTCGGTGACGATTTGCGGCGCCAACCCTTCGGACGGTTCATCCATGAGAAGCACGCGCGGATTGGCCATCAGCGCGCGGCCAATGGCGAGCATCTGTTGCTCGCCGCCCGACAGATGGCCCGCCAGCTGGCTGCGCCTTTCCGCCAGCCGCGGAAACATGACGAAAACCGTCTCGGTCGTCCACGGTGCATGCCGTTGGCCGGCATAGCCCTTATGCGCAGCGACCATGAGATTTTCGCGCACCGTGAGGCTTTTGAAGACCCTGCGGCCTTGCGGCACCAGGGCTACGCCGCGCGCAGCGATCATTTCCGGCGGCAGGCGAGTCACCGACGTGTCGAAGACCTCGACGCTGCCGGCGCGTGGCGGCAACAACCCGACCGTGACGTTCATGCAGGTCGACTTGCCGGCTCCATTGCGGCCGAGCAATCCGAGCAGACGCGCTTCGCCGAGTTCAAATGAAACCTTCTGCAGCACATGACTGTCGCCGTAGAAGGCGTCGATGTCGGTGAGCCTGAGCGCGCTATTCACCAAGATAGACCTCCCTCGTGCGCGAATCAGCCACGACTTCGGCGCGCGTTCCTTCCACGATCACCTCGCCGAAGTGCAGCAGCGTTATTCGGTCGGCGAGGTCGAGAGCGACATCCATATCGTGTTCAATCATTACAATCGTCACCTCGCGCGGAATTGCAATCAAGAGTTTGCGCACATCTTGCCGTTCGTCGATGGAAAGGCCGGCAAAGGGCTCGTCCAGCAGGACCAGTTTCGGATTCTGCGCCAGCGCCATAGCAATTTCGACACGGCGGCGCTCGCCATATGACGTCTTGGCCAGCGGCCGTTCGGCAATGTGCTCGAGCCCGACGCGCCGCAGAGCGTCGCGCGCCTGGACGGCGAGATGGTTCTGAGCACCCAGCGGCGCCGCGGGGTTCCAGCGCAGCGGCGACAACCCGAGCAAAGCAAGCTTGACATTGTGCTCAATGGTATCGTGGGCGAACAAGGTAATGATCTGGTAGGTCCGCGCCATTCCAAGATGCGTGCGTTTGCGGGTCGGCACCCGCGTAATATCGCGACCGAACAGATGAACCGAACCGCCATCCGGCGCCAGCTCGCCAGTGATCAAATTGAACAGAGTGGTCTTACCCGCACCGTTTGGGCCGATGATCAAGCGGCGTTCGCCCTGTTGGACGTTGAGATTGACGTTGCGGGTGACGCGCAATCCACCGAAGGATTTGGTCAGCTGGTCGACGACCAGAGCGTTCATTGCCGCCGTCCCGCCGCCATCGGCAAAGTCGGATCGGCTTTGGCTTTGCCGCGCCAGATCGAACGCGTCAGCCGCACCATGCCAGGAACGAGGCCTTCCGGCATGAACACAACGATGGCGACGAAGATCGCGCCCAGCATGAAATTCCAGCGTTCAACATAGGCGCTAACGACGTTTTTCACGATGACGACAAGCGCCGCGCCGACCACCGGCCCGAGCAGCGTTCCGGCCCCGCCGGAAATCACCATGAGCAAGCCTTCAGCCGAGGCGGTTAGCGCCAGCGCCTGCGGACTGATGAATTGGTTGTAATAGACGAACAAGACGCCAGCGATCGCGCTCAGCAAGCCCGAGAACATGAAGGCCCAGAATCTAATCATCCAGACATGATAACCGAGCGCATTCATTCGGCGCGGCTGATCGCGCGTGCCGCGCAGTGCCGCTCCAAACGGCGAACGAACGAAAATTCCGGATGCAACGATGGCGACGATGAATACGATCAGCGTCGCCAAATAAAACGCACGCGCGTTGCCGAGCGCGATTCCGAACGGCGCCGGCCGCGCCGGCACCGTAATTCCGTTATCGCCGTTGGTGAGACTGATCCAGCGATAGGCGAGACCCCAGATGATCTCGCCGAGCGCAAGCGTAATCATGATGAAGGTGATGCCGGTCGAGCGCAGCGACAGCGCGGCAAAGCCTGCCGTAGCCGCTAGGCTCGCCACAAGCGCCGCCGCGATCGCGAGCACATGGCCGTGTCCCGCCACGAGCAAATAGGCGACGACATAGGCGGCGATTCCAAACAGTCCAGCATGGCCGAGCGACACCAGGCCGGCATAACCAACCAGGATATTGAGCCCGAGTGCAAAAATCGCGTACAGCAAAATCTGGCTGGCGATATTGACGTAATAGACTTCGCCGATTGCGTAAGGCAGGGCCGCCAGAGCAACAACTGCGATCAGCGCGGCAATGCTGCGGCCGTGAATGCTCACAGGATCTGGCCTCCGAACAGACCCTGTGGCCGCAATACCAGAACCAGCACCATCGGCAGAAACAGGATGAAATAGGCAAGCTCTGGCAACAGCGCCTGGCCGAAATTATAGATAAAGCCGATGAGGATACTGCCTACGAACGAACCGAGCAGGCTTCCGGTGCCGCCGAGAATGACGACCACCAGCGCCAACGGCAGCATGTCCTGATCGATTCCCGGATAGACCGACAGGATCGGGCCGCCGATCAACCCGGCAAAGCCGGCAAGGCCGGCGCCGAGCGCAAATACGATCGTGAACAGTTGTGAAACTCGGATGCCGACAACGCGCGCCATCTGCGGATCGTCGACGCCGGCGCGAATCATAGCGCCAAGCCGCGTGCGTTCCAGCATCAACCACAACGCAAGCGCAAAGATCACGGCGATCGCGATCACCGCGAGCCGGTAGAGCGGAAACACCGCCGCGCCAAAACGGATGAAGCCATTGAGTCCAGGGGGCGTCGCTACCGAAATCGGATCGCCGCCCCAGCCCATCAGGCACAGATCGGCCACCATGAAGGAAACACCAAGCGTGACCAGCACCTGCGCCAGCTGTTGGCCGGCGAGACGCCGCAACAGCAGTCGCTCCATCAATGCGCCGAGTACCGCGATCTGGAGCGCGCAGACGATCGCCGCCACCCAAAAACCGAATCGGATGCCGAGCGCACCCGAGAGCAGCGTGGTGCCGAAATAGGCCCCGAGCATGAACATCGAGCCGTGCGTCAGGTTGGGGATGCGCATCAGCCCGAAGATCAGGGAAAACCCGGCCGATAGCAGAAACAAAAGGCCGCCGAACGTCACGCTGTTGACGGTGAGCAGCAGCCAGAATGTCATAACCGCTGCCCTTCCGTTGTGTGCTCGATCAGCACTTGGTCAGTGGCGGATAATCGCGCGAATAGACCGGATGCGCGAGATACTCCTGTTCAGGCCAGATCCAGAACTGACTGACGTTCTCATAAGTCTTGATGGTCTTGTTCCAAAGTTTCAGCCCATATTTGGCGCCTTCGGTGCCGATACGCCGAATGTAGAAAGTCCCGACCACGTTGCCGAAGTGATCGAATTTCAGCGGGCCGCGCGGCGTGTCGGTCAAACTGACCGCCCGCAGCGCAGTCATGAATTTGTCCTTGTCGCGCGCATCGCCGCCTGTCGCTTTCAAGGCGGCATCCACGACCTGACAGTTGACATAGAGTAGGCCCGCATACTGGCCGGGAATCGTATCAAAATTCTTGAGCATGCCATTGATGAAGCGCTGATTGGCGTCGACCTCAAGATCGAGCGTATAGGGAATGCAGCTCACCAGTCCAATGGCCTCTTCGCCGAAGCTCTTGAGGAGAGCATCATCACCGCCGGTTTCTCCGGTGACCACCGGATATTGAAGGCCGGCATTGGCATAGGCCTTCATGAAGCGCAGCGGGTTTGAGCCGGCAAAGCCCTGACACACGCCGTCGCAATCGCTGATCTGCGCCACGTAGGGCGTGTAGTCCGGCGTTACCAGTGGCGGCCAGAGTTTATTGACTACGCAGCCGCCCTCCTTTTGCAGCGACGCCTGGAAGCCGCCCATCTGTTCGTAGCCAAAGGCGAAATCCTCCACGATGCAGAAAATGCGTTTGAGCTTAAGTTCGGTTGCCGTGTAATGCGCCATCGGATGCATCGCCTGCGAGGAGGTGGCGGAAGCGCGCAATAAATACGGATTGGGTTTGCGTTGGGTCAGATCATCCGCCGCCGCCAGGCTGAGCGTCGGCATTTTCTGCTCGCGGATGTAATCGTTGATCGCATAGAGCTCGAACGCGGCGAGCGGGCCGAGGATGACGTCGACCTTGTCGCGCTCGACGAGTTCCTGCGCCTTGGTCTTGGTGCCGGCCGGATTGCCGCCAGTATCCGCCGAGAACAAATCGACCTTGCGGCCACCGATCATGTAGTTCGTTTCTTTCAGATAGGTCAGAACACCCTGCTCCATCTGAATGCCGCCCTGCGCAAGCGGCCCGGTTTTCACCGTGAGGAGCCCAAGCCGAAACGGCTCCGCTTGCGCCACGGCCGGTGCCGGGAAACGCGTTAACGCAACCGCTGCTCCGGCGACGCTGCCGGCCAACACGGTGCGGCGGTTAACTTTGCGAGTCTTTGGCTTGGCAGGCATTTCCCGTCCTCCCTTTTCCCCGTCTCGTTCCCCGTCTTGCCGGCCGCCGCGAAGGGCGAGCCTGCGGCCGGCATTTCTTAAACTGCGCCTGTGCCGCGTCGGCGGCTATCATTGGCGAGGCAAGTCGCGCTGTAAAGCCCGCTATTGTCGCGTTTTTTTCAACACTTCTTCAGCGGCGGATAGTCGCGCGAATAAACCGGATGAGCGACAAATTCCTGCTCCGGCCAAGTCCAGAATTGGCTCACGTTTTCGTAGGTCTTGATGGTCTTGTTCCAGAGTTTGAGTCCGTATTTCGCGCCCTCGCTATCGCAACGGCGGATATAGAAATTGCCCACAACATTGCCCAAGTGATCGAATTTAAGCGGCCCGCGTGGCGTATCCGTAAGGTTCACCGCGCGAAGCGCTGAGATCATTCTTTCTCTGTCGCTGACGTCGCCGCCGGTTACCCGCAGGGCGGCATCGGCCACCTGACAATTGATGTAAAGACCGGCAGCGTAAAAGCCGGGAATGACATCAAAGTTCTTGCGCATGCCGTCGATGAAGCGCTGGTTGCGCTCGGTTGGGACATCCAGCGAATAGGCCGAGCAGGAGACAAGGCCGATCGCTTCATCGCTAAAGCTTCGCAGCAAGGCGTCGTCGCCCCCCGTCCATCCGGTCACAACCGGATATTTCAAGCCGGCATCGGCATAGGCCTTCATGAAGCGCAGCGGGTTGGAGCCGGCGAAGCCCTGGCAAACGCCGTCGCAGTCGCCAATCTGGGCGACATAGGGCGTGTAATCGGGCGTCACCAAAGGTGGCCACAACTTGTTGACGACACAGCCACCGTCCCTTTCGAAGGCGGCTTGAAAGCCGCCAAGTTCTTCGTAATCGAAAGCGAGATCCTCACCGATCGCCAGCACCCGTTTGAGTTTCATTTCGGTGGCGGCGTAGTTACCCATCGGGTGCAACGCCTGGGATGCGGTGGCCGAGGCGCGCAACAAATAAGGATTGGGCTGCCGTTGCGTGAGATTGTCTGCCGCGGCCAAGCTGAGCGTTGGCAACTTTTGTTGCTGGATGTAGTCGTTGATGGCGTAAAGCTCGAAAGTCGCGAGCGGCCCAAGGATTAAATCGACTTTGTCACGCTCGACCAATTCCTGGGCCTTGGTTTTGGCGCCGGCCGGGGCGCCGCCGGTATCGGCGGAAATAAAATCGACCTTGCGCCCGGCCATTGTGTAATCGGTCTCCTTCAAAAAGGTCAGCACGCCCTGTTCCATCTGGATGCCGCCTTGGGCAAGCGGCCCAACCTTCACCGTAAGAAGGCCGACTTTGATTGGCGGCGCCTGCGCGATCGCCGGCGCGGGAAAAGAGCCGATGGCGGCAGCCGCTCCAGTGGTGGCGAGAAGCGTACGGCGGGTGACTTTGTGAGACATCATTTCCTCCCGAGCTTGCGCCTTGCATTTTCTTCGTGCGCTTTGTTGGCGCTTCAATTGATCATTTGGGACGCTTTTCATTTCGCTTCGGCGGAATGATCGGAAGCAGCAGATAGGATTTTGCCGCGGCGCCGAAGTGCAGCCCGGTAACTCCGCCAAAAGCCTGCGGCGGCCGGTCGCGCGGATCGTCGTGCAGGAACGGTCCGCAGCCGGTGAGTTCGTTCTTGAAATTCGACAGCCGTCCGCCGCTTCCTCCAGGATAAACGTAATCCTTGCCGCGAATGGTCAGCGCGATGCGGTTGCCGGCGGGCACGACGATCGATGTCGGCCAGATCTCGACATCGAGCGCGACGATTTCCCCGGGCTTGAGCGGCTGTTTCTTATTGTGAGTGTGATACGGCCGGTAAGGCTTTGACACTTTCTTGTCGAGCTGCCGATGCGAGGCGCGCAGCCAGCCTTGGCCGACCGGTGTGTGCGGATCAATCGCGCCTTGGAATACCACTTCCTTGAGATCCGGCGAGAATATGCGCAGCACGACGAAAATGTCGGCGTCCGTTGTCGGTGACGACAGGTACAGCTTGACGGCGGACGGTCCGGTAACCTCCGTTTCACGTTCAAGCGGCGCCGTGACAAATGTGACGCCGTCGCCCATGGCTTCAAACCGCAGCACCGATTTTTTGGCCGCGGGCTTATTCGGAGCAAGTCTGCCGGCGGGATCGAGATAAAGCTTCGTCCACTGCGTGCGCTTGAGCGGCCATTCGCTTTCTAGACGCGCCACGAACCGATCGGTGTGCCGAACCTGAAGCAGAACCGGCGGTTGCTTGTCCCAACCGTTCTTTTTGCCGTGCAGGAAATAATCAAAGAAACGCAGTTGCAGATCGCGGCCGTAATCCGTGTAGAAATGCGTCCAATGCTCGATGCCGTGCGCTTCCAACCATTTCTGCTTGGAAGCCGCACGCATGAATCCTTCGAAGTTGCCGCGCGGGTGCAGGCCTTGGCCGCCCCAATTGGCCGCCGATAAGAATGGGGTCTTCACTTTCGACCAGTTCGGCGAGCGTGCTTTGTGATAGGCGTCGTCCAACGGGTGCGCGCAGATTTCAGCACCGAAATCGCTGCGGTTTTTTGCCAACTCCCGGTCCGACAAAAATTCAGGACCGCAGACAAGCTCCCCGTGCACACGACTGCGCTTGCCGCGCTCACCCGCGCCGTATTGCACGGTTTTGACCTGCATGTCGTACCAGTTGTCCCAGAACGTGGACAGAATGCCACCGTGGTGCGTCATGTCGCGATACCAGTCGGCGGCGCCCTCCCAGATGCACATAGCGGCAAGGTGCGGCGGTTGCAGGCTGGCAACGTGCCATTGATTGATGGCGTAGTAGGAAATCCCGTTCAGCCCGACTTTGCCGCTCGACCACGGCTGTGCTGCGGCCCATTCGATACAGTCGTAAAAATCTTTGGTCTCGCGCGGCGAAAAATGATCGATGTAGCCGGGCGAGCACCCGCAGCCCCGCGAGTCGACCCGCACGCAGGCGTAATCGTGCGGTACCCATTTTTCCGGATCGACCACCTCCCAGCTCTGATAGAGATTGCTCGATCCGGCGGTGACGTCGGGGTGCCGGTCCGCCATGCGCTGCCAGGCGCTCGGATAACCATCCTGGAAAGCCAGTCCTTTGGCGTAAGGTCCATAGCTCAAGATAACCGGGTATCGCCCGTCGGCAACGGGGCGAAAAACGTCGGCGCGCAGTACCGGCCCGTCATCCATCGCAATCGGCACGTTCCAATCGATCCGCATGCCGTCACGGGTTTCACTGCGTTGCTCAAGACTGCTGCGGTCGCCGGCCACAGCCGCTATGCGCGCTTCGCCTTCGAGCGATGACATTCACAACTCCTCTCGCGCTCCCGGTTTAAGAAGACGTTGGCAACTCGCCGCTCACGCTGCCTTGGCGCGCCCTTTTGGCCGTTTAATGCCAGCCATTTTTTCCAGTACCGCACACACCGCCGCAGTATCTTCGGCCGAGTGACCGCTCTTGAGAGCTTTTGCATAGATCGCTTTGCTGGCGTCAAACATTGGCGTCGGAACCGCAATTTTGCGGGCGTAAGATCCGATCACGTCCATGTCTTTCTGCCAGACCGATATTTTCATCGTCGGGTTGCCATAACGATTTTTCACCATCATCGGCGCTCGCAGCTCGAAAATTCGCGAATTACCGGCGCCGGTTTTGATCAAGTCAAAGATGAGCTGCGGTGGCAGCCCGCCTTTCATGCCTAGCACCATTGCCTCGGCGCTGGCGACATTATGAATAGCGACCAGAAGATTGGCGACATATTTCATGCGGCTGCCGTTACCGAATGCGCCGACATCGTGGACGGCGCGCGTGAAGCCGGAAAACAACCCGCGCAATTTCCGTATCTCGCGCGAATCGCCGGAAGCGTAGACAACAAGATCCTTGGTCAACGCCTGTGCGCCGGTGCCGCTGACGGGGCAATCGAGCATGCCATGCCCAGCTTTGCGCAGCACGGCTTCTGCCTTGACCTTATCCTCCAAGGCAAATGTCGACATCTCCACGACGATGCGCCGCGGCACGCCGGACTTGGCGATCGCAGCGGCCACCTCGACGAGCGCCGATGGCTTGGGCAGGCTCGTAATGATGGTGCGGGCCTGCCGCACCACATCCTCGGTATTCTCGGCAACGTCCGCACCGCGCTTGGCCATGGCTCGCCGCCGCGCCGGCGCGACGTCGTAGCCGACGACCTGCCAACCGGCCGCAATTAAATT
>Ga0306921_10007724_pt1 | contig 11317 bp, 9 predicted proteins | sample sta12Cox44000080_FD_203760 | JGI IMG/M metagenome (GOLD analysis project Ga0306921, IMG submission 203760) | Lab enrichment of tropical soil microbial communities from Luquillo Experimental Forest, Puerto Rico - statoxic.12C.oxic.44.000.080 (v2)... | ecosystem: Environmental > Terrestrial > Soil... | reverse complement strand
GCGCGGATGTAGGGCCGCAATGAGCTACAATTCCGGCAAGGCGATGCCGCCTCATGCCTCAATTCGGGAGCGCAGCGCAGGTGCAAGCCGCACTTGCGGGCGTCGCAGGCGGCGAACGGTTTCGCATGAGCAGCCCTAAAGACTTGGCTTGGCAATCATCAACCAGATGATCGCGACGACCGCTGCGAATGCAGGAAACCCCAATAGCAACCATAGGCGAAACAAACGATGGTAGGCACGGGGAAGAGGCTCATCCGAACGCGCCGCCTCCCGCGCGAGGTTCCGCATCCGAAGTTGAATCCAGACAACAGGAAGCCAACATGCCCCGGTGATGAGATACAGGAAGAAGCTGAGGCCGATCCAGCCGCTAAACAGCGGTAGCCCTGCCAGATTTGCCAATGCTGCCCCGGTTGCGGGCTGCAGCACCACTGCCGCTGCGGTAAAGACCGTATCGGCGACAACGACATACCGGCGGTGTGTGCGACCAAGGCCGCGTCACGTGTGCGATGGGCCATCAACATGAAGAAGGCGATGCCGACGCCGGTGCCGAACAAGACGGCGGCCCCAATCACATGCGCGAGTTTCAGCGAGGTGTAGAGACCCATCAACGCTCACCCGATTGCCAGCGCTACGACACATGCTCCGGCCGAATGCACGGGTGTCTGCCGTGCTCAAGAGTCCCCTCCTGACCCTCCCCCCAGGCCGGAGAGAGAGCAGATCGCGCGGTGGCGAAAGTTGGCGACGGATCGATCGCGATCGTCGACCTGCGGCGCGGTTCTCGAAAGAATGCACCGATTGCCGGTGCCCGCGCCTCATGGAGATCGACGCAGCGATGCGAATATCGTGCCCCGGTCAAATCCCAGCCGCGCCAGTCGGAAGCTGATGCTGGTCTTCAGCACGCCCAATCCATAGGTCACGCTGCGACGAAAGTTGATGGAAGAGGCTTCAGGAAAGTACCTCGCCGGACAGGATATTTCGCCGACCCTGTATCCCATATAGATCACCTGGGACAGCATTTGATTGTCGAATATGAAATCGTCCGAATTGCGTTCCAACGGAAGGCTTTCGATAACCGCTCGGGTAAAGCCACGATATCCGGTGTGATATTCGGACAGCTTGTGCCCAAGAAAGGCATTCTGAACCAACGTCAGCACACGGTTCGCAATATATTTGTACAGGGGCATGCCGCCGGCGAGTGCGCTGGTGCCGAGAATGCGCGAACCGAGGACGACATCGAACAACCCGGAACACAGCATGGCTGCCATCGGCAGCAACAGCTTCGGCGTATACTGATAATCCGGATGCAGCATGATGACGATGTCGGCGCCGCGTTCCAGGGCCAAGCGATAGCAGGTTTTTTGGTTTCCGCCGTAGCCCTTGTTGAAATTATGTCGAACGGCAAAAATGCCCAGTTTCTCCGCCAGCCGCAAAGTGTCGTCGGTGCTGGCGTCATCGACCAGGACGATGTCGTCGACGACATCGGCCGGGATCTCGCTTAGCGTCCGTTCGAGAGTCCGCACTGCGTTATAGGCAGGCAGCACGACGCAAATTTTGCGGTTTTCGATCATGCGACAACTCTACCGATCCGTTTGCTCGACTGGCCGATCGCTGCCGGAGCACGGTGCCGGACGAGAAATCACTGCGTGGAAGGCTCGCAACATCTGTAGGGTTCCCAGGGCCCGGTCAAGTCGTCGCCATGAACGCGGTCGCAGGGTCATCGCGGAATGCGCGAGCGTGCGCGCCGAGCGTCCTCCTGAACCACGATGGAGGGCGAATCCGAAATAGAGCGCATGTTGCGGCGCAGCACGCAAGACCGGATCCCCAAGTGGTGCATCAAGTGATTGGTCTTGCCACTGCCTGCCTGGCGGTCGCGCACATCGGCGCCGTGCTTCATCGTCATTTCGTGCGCAAGAACGCGGTGCTCATGCGGACGATCGTCGCTGATGCCACCCGCATCTCGCATGGGGAACAATCGCGGCGTGGTGGTATTGGACCCGCGGCCGGCGCCGCTGGACCTTCGCACGCCAGAACCCCTATGGGGTCCAGTGGAACGCGTGAAGGCACGCTTTGAGGCGAGATTGCGACGCCGCGCCGCGGCGGCTTGCAACGGCAGACATTCCCTTGCCAGTCCGATGCTGCTCGGGCATATGGACGCTACGGAGATGTGGCCGAGTGGCTGAAGGCGGCGGTTTGCTAAACCGTTATAGGGTCTAAAGCCCTATCGAGGGTTCGAATCCCTCCGTCTCCGCCAGTTCTAGAATCGATCCCAGTTCCTCAAAGCGGACATTTGATCGCGGCCAGGTGTCTCCCCGCTTCCGGCGCGAGGCCGCCAAGCCGCACTCCACCTCAGTGCCTGAGCCAAGCTCGGGCGGCACGCTGGGCGGCCGCGATCTCGGTCTGCGACATCTGCGCGGCGATTTCCCGCCGCAGGCGCGCGGCATCCGCATTGCCGCGGGCGGCGGCGAGGTTGAACCACTTGTGCGCGGTCACATAATCGGTCGGCATGTCCGCGCCGGTCGAATACATCATCCCGAGCCGGAAGAACATGTCCCCAGATGCTTCGCCGGTGCTCCCGCTTTCGATGGCCGCAAGTTCCGCTCGTCCCATTATGGCCTCCCAGCCCCCTTCAAATACGCCGGTGTGCCGGCGTGCGTTCCTTCAACTCCGGTTCCGGAGTGTCTCGATCATCAGCGGAAATTTTGAATCGCGCTTTAAGCAATGCGATGAATCGGAGATGAACGGGGTCGGACAAGAACGCCTATGCAATGGGTCGTTAATCAAGAACAGGCCTGAAAAACCTGCGCTTGTGGAATCCGGTCAGCAGGCGCTAACCGTCGCGTTCAAGGGGGCGGTAACTATGCGCCAAGGTGATCCGACGCCCCTCTCGAGGGCCGGTGACGCCCACTTCGGCCGCAGGCAATGACGACGGTATCGGGCTTCTGCGGAGGGAACAGCAGGGCGGCGGATCGCGCTGGTCTGCGCTCCCGCTCAGGCGCCAGAAAAAACGGCGCCATCATAACCCTCGTACAGCGCAGCGAATGGTCGCCGTTCGGTCGAGGCGCAAGACTGAAAAAGCGAGAGGATCGCAACGCGAGGGTGGGGTTGCGAGGCGTCGGCGAGCACTCCGAGGGAAGGAACTCCATCAGCGGCTCCGCTGACGACAAGGTGCGAGTGCCGCACCCTGTTCCCGAGTCGACCGAGTTTCGGTCGGTCCAATCTGCACTGGCGCCAATTTGCATTGGCCTCGGGAGGATCAAGCCTCAGTCTCGCCGACGCCCTCCGTCGCCGACCCCGGCGTCACCACCGACCGCATCGCCCTATCGCAGCGTGATGTCGCCGGGTTGACCAAAAGGTCGTCGATGGCTCGGAGCGTGGGCTCCGCGTTACTTCTTCTTTACGGCCTTCCGCTTCGCAGGAGCCTTCTTCTTCGCAGCGGGTTTCGCCTTCGCTTTAGCCTTCGTTGCTTTCTTCGCCATACTGCCCTCCTAGCCAAGTTGAGCTGGCGGTGTCGCATCAGTGCCTACGCGAATCGTGGGCACTGCATTTCGATTACTACAGCACGACGAAAAAAACAGCTTCCGGATTAAGGAAACGTGTATGCGGCGGCTTTGCGGGCATCGCAGCATGGATCGTCGCGGCGCCGCGGCAGCGGCACCGCCGCCTCGCGCGCGCCGTCGCTGCGACCGCGCGATGCGATCGCAGCGAATCGTAGAAACACCTGCGAATTGGGCATTTCATCCATGTCTGAAAATTCGTGCACAACCCGCGACGCACGGCTTGACAGCGTTTTCGACGAGGCGCCGAAGGCGCCGCACGGCGTCGCCGAGCGTGCCTTTCGCCACCAAAAAAAATTCTGCGTACATCTCCGTGAAGGGCTCGTTCGAGGCGCATCGGGAGCACGCGGAGGAGCGAGATTCGCGCGAATCGGCTCTTCCGATTCGCAAACGCGGGTGCTCGGACCGATCTCGCAAGCGCTTGACGAGGCGTTTCGGCGGTCTTCATCGCGCCGATTCCCGCCGGCGCGAGGGGGCCAGAACGCCGCGACGGACAGCGCCGTGCGCCGTGATCAGCTCGCCAAAGAGCGATCGTGCGTGGGTCAGAGACCGAGCTTTGCCTTGAGGAGATCGTTCACCGCTTGCGGGTTCGCCTTGCCGCCGGACGCCTTCATGACCTGGCCGACGAACCAGCCGATCAATGCCGGCTTCGCCCGGGCCTGCTCCAGCTTGTCGGGATTGGCGGCGACGATCTCGTCGACCAGCTTTTCGATCGCCGAAACGTCGGTGACTTGCTTCATGCCGCGCGCCTCGACGACGGCGCGGGGGTCGCCGCCTTCGCTCCACACGATCTCGAACAGGTCCTTGGCGATCTTGCCGGAGATGGTGCGCTCGGCCATGAGGTCGAGAATCGCACCCAGCGCCACCGCCGACACCGGCGAAGCGCCGATGTCCCTGCCTTCCTTGTTGAGGCGCCCGAACAGTTCGTTGATGACCCAGTTGGCGGCGAGCTTGGGGTCGCGCACCGATCCGTCGCCGCGCCTCACCACCGCCTCGAAGAAGTCAGCGCTCTCGCGCTCGGCGACGAGGACGCCGGCATCGTAGCCGGCAAGACCGAACTCGGACATGAACCGCGCCTTCTTCTGGTCCGGCAGTTCCGGCAGCGCCCGGGCCAGCGCCTCGACATAGTCGGCGGTCAATTCGAGCGGGAGCAGGTCGGGATCGGGGAAATAGCGGTAGTCATGGGCCTCCTCCTTGGTGCGCATCGCCCGGGTCTCGTTGCGCACGGCATCGTAGAGCCGGGTCTCCTGGGCGATGGTGCCGCCGTCCTCGATGACGCCGATCTGGCGCCGCGCCTCGCAGTCGACCGCCATGCCGACGAAGCGGATCGAATTGACGTTCTTGATCTCGCAGCGGGTGCCGAGCGGATCGCCGGGCCGGCGCACCGACACGTTGACGTCGGCGCGCAGATTGCCCTTCTCCATATCGCCGTCGCAGGTGCCGAGCGCGCGCAGGATGGCACGTAGCTTGGCGAGGAAGGCCTTCGCCTCTTCCGCGGAGCGCAGGTCGGGCTTCGACACGATCTCCATCAGCGCGACGCCGGAGCGATTGAGATCGACCAGGGAGACGGCGGGGTGCTGGTCGTGCAGCAGCTTGCCGGCGTCCTGCTCGAGATGCAGCCGCTCGATGCCGACGCGAATGGCGCCATCGGGCATGTCGACGACGACCTCGCCCTCGCCCACCACCGGCGACTTGTACTGGCTGATCTGGTAGCCCTGCGGCAGGTCGGGATAGAAGTAATTCTTGCGGTCGAACACCGAGCGCAGGTTGATCTTCGCCTTGAGCCCGAGGCCGGTGCGAATCGCCTGGGCGACGCATTCCCCATTGATGACCGGCAGCATGCCCGGCATCGCCGCGTCGACCAGCGACACCTGCGAATTGGGTGCGGCACCGAAACCGGTGGCGGCGCCGGAAAACAGCTTGGCCTGCGAGTTCACCTGGGCATGGATCTCCATGCCGACGACGACTTCCCAGTCGCCCGTGGCGCCCTTGATCAGCTTCGAGGTCTTGACCGGAGCGTTCATCGTTGTCCCGTCGGTTTTACGCGTCGTGGGGGCAGGCATTGCGCGGTCCCTCGATGCCGTCAAGGGCCAGGGTACTGGACGCTACGGACGCACATGCCGAGTGCTGCTCGGGAACGACCAACACAGGCTAGAGCAGCGCCGCGATGATAGCGTCGCGCTCGGCGTCGAGCGCGCCGGCGGCAACGGGATTGCCGGCCTGGCGGTACCAGTAGCGCGCATTGGGCGCATCGCCTTCGACGCGGTGGAGATGGGCATGCACCCAGGCGCAGTCGGCATCGTCGTGCTTCATGACGATCTCATGGGCGGCGTTCCAGTCGTCCTTGGCGGCCCACCACAAGGCTTGCAGCGCCGGCGCGCAACTGGCCGGAGGCGCGGGTTTGGAGAGCGATCGCTGGAACTCCGCCGGGGTCATCTTGCATCCCCTTCGTTGCCGCCTGGGACGGCGTCACCACCACTGCTGCGGCGAGAACCGCCCGGCCGCCTGCTCGATCACCTCGCCCAGCGCGAACAAGGTTTCCTCCTCGAACGGCCGGCCGATTAATTGCAGGCCGAGCGGCAACCCCTTGGCATCGAGACCGCCGGGGATCGAGATGCCGGGCAGGCCCGCCATGTTCACCGTTACGGTGAAGACGTCGTTGAGATACATCTCGATGGGGTCGCCGGCGCCCTTCTCGCCGATCGCAAAGGCCGCCGACGGCGTGGTCGGCGTCAGGATGGCGTCGATCCCGGCCTTGAAGCAATCCTCGAAGTCGCGCTTGATCAGGGTGCGCACCTTCTGCGCCCGCAGGTAATAGGCGTCGTAATAGCCCGCCGAGAGCACATAGGTGCCGATCATGATGCGGCGGCGGACCTCGGCGCCGAAGCCGACTGCGCGCGTGCGCTCGTACATGTCGACGATGTCGCGGCTGGCCTCGCGCAGCCCGTAGCGCACGCCGTCATAGCGGGCGAGATTGGACGAGGCCTCCGCCGCCGCCACGATGTAATAGGCCGGCAGCGCGTATCTGGTGTGGGGCAGCGACACCTCGACCATCTCGGCGCCAGCCGCCTCGAGCCACGTCGCGCCGCGGCGCCACAGCGCCTCGATTTCATCGGCCATGCCCTCGACCCGGTACTCCCGGGGCACGCCGATCTTCATGCCCCTGACCGAGCGCCCGAGCGACGCCTCGTAGTCCGGCACCGGCACGTCTACCGAGGTGGTGTCCTTAGGGTCGAAGCCCGCCATCGAGCGCAGCAGGATGGCGCAATCGCGCACCGTGCGCGCGAACGGCCCAGCCTGGTCGAGTGAAGAGGCGTAGGCGATGACGCCCCAGCGCGAGCAGCGCCCGTAGGTCGGCTTGATGCCGACGATGCCGGCGAAGGATGCGGGCTGGCGGATCGAGCCGCCCGTGTCGGTGCCGACCGCGCCGGTGCACAGGCGGGCCGCCACCGCCGCCGCGGAGCCGCCGGACGAGCCGCCCGGCACCAGCCTCACCTCCGACCCCCGGCGCCGCCATGGCGAGGCGACCGGGCCGAAACAGGAATTCTCGTTGGACGAGCCCATGGCGAACTCGTCATTGTTGAGCTTGCCCAGCATCACGGCGCCGGCGCGCCAAAGATTGGCGCTGACAGTGGATTCGTAGGTCGGGACGAAGTTCTCCAGGATGTGCGAGCAGGCGGTGGTGCGCACGCCGGCGGTGCAGAACATGTCCTTGACGCCGAGGGGGACACCGGCGAGCGGACCGCCCTCGCCTCGCGCCAAAGCCGCGTCGGCACGCGCCGCCATCTCTCGCGCCCGCTCCGGGGTCTGAAGGACAAACGCATTGAGCGCGCGGGCGCCGGCGACCGCGGCGATATGGGCCTCGGTGAGTTCCTTGGCGGAAAATTCGCGCTTGCGCAGGGATCGAAGCGACTCCGCAAGAGAGAGCGACGTGAGCTCGCTCATTCGGCCTGCGTCTCCTCGCAGGCAAAGCGCGGCGGCGCAGTGCTCGCTCCCCCCTCTTCAGGGGGAGTGCTGCGCAACTCGCATCGCGAATTATCGCGCGGGAGGGTGGCTGCTGACTCGCCACGAGGACTATCTCCCTCCCCGACCCTCCCGCTTTCAGAGAGGGGGGGCGGAGCAGCCTGCGGCCCGACTTCCGCCGCGGCGCGCGCGCGCGCCTCCATGGCAGCGAACCACATGGCTTCCATCTCGCAGGCCATGCACATCAGAGGTTCTTCTTCTGCGGCGGCGGGGGCGTCTCGTCACACATGAACGGCCGCGTGGTGACTGCAACCGGCGCCACCGGGCGGATGTCAATCGCCCAGGAATTGGCCGCGACCTTCTGAGCCGGACGCCAATACTTGCCGCCCGCCTTGTTGAAATGGGCGACGAATTGTGGCGGGAACTCCTCGCATTCTTCGCACATCACTCCACCACCTTGGGAACCACAAAGAAATCGTCCTGGCGCGCTGGCGCATTCGCCAGGATGTCGGCGGGGATGCCGCCGTCGGTCACTTCGTCCGCGCGTTGCCGCATCTTCATGGGCGTCACCGAGGTCATCGGCTCGACGCCGGCGATGTCGACCTCCGCGAGCTGCTCGACAAAGGCCAGCATGGCATTGAGTTCGCCCCGCAGATGCTCGAGCTCGTCGTCCGCGACGGCGATACGGGCGAGGCGCGCGATGCGCCGGACGGTGGCATGGTCGACGGACATCGGGGCTCCGGAGGCGCGCCAAATGCAGCGGCGGCCGGTCCAGCCTATAGCAGACGCGCTTTTGCCGCCGCAACCCGTCGCGACCGGCCGCGCAGCCTTATTGCGGCCGCGGCGGCGAAAGCGCTATTGAGACGGTGAGAAATGGGCTTGATCCGATGCAATACAAGCCGCCAAATCGTTCCGCCTCCGCCCTCGACCTGATCGAGACCGAGATCATTGCGGAACAGGCGTCCGCCCTCGGCCGCCTCGGCCGCGGCCTGGAAACCGCACTGCAGGCGCTGCGGGACTTCGACGCCGCGCACGCGGCCGCGCCTTCGGACGCGGGCAGGAGGCACAGAGCCGCTTTGGTGGCCGAAGCCGGCTACGCCTTGTGGCTGTTCGTGGTCCAGCGCGAAGCCTGCGGCCTGCGCGACAGCCGCGCCGTCATGCGCGACTACACGGTGCCCACCGAAGTGCACGTCCGCATGGGCCTGCCGCCCCCGCAGCCGCAGGGAAAGCGGCGGCGTTCTTCTCCCTCCCGCCCTGACCGTCCCTGAAGCCGGCCTTTGGATTCGCACATCTCGGTCGACCACTCGTCATATGGAGCCGCGCCTGCTTCTTCCCCGCTTGCGGTCGCAAGCGGGAAGAGTCCGTAGCCCGGGCGAGCGAAGCGACCCCGGGGAACCCCCCATTTTCATGCGGGCTACGGCACTCCCCGCAAGCGGGGCGAGGGAGCAGATGCGCAGGCCTGTGCCTCCGCCACGGCGACGGCGGTCATGTTGACGATGCCGCGGGCGGTGACTGAGGGCGTGAGGACATGGGCCGGCATCGCCGTGCCGATCAGGATGGGCCCCACCGCGAGCGCGTCAGCCATCACCTTGAGCGACTCATAGGCGACGTTGGCGGCATCGAGGGTCGGCATGACCAGCGCGTTCGCGGCACCCTTGAGCCGGGAATGCGGATAGACCCGCTCGCGCTGGACGGGGTCGAGCGCGGTGTCGGCATGCATCTCGCCGTCGACCTCGAAGTCGACCTTGCGCTCCCACAGCATCGCCGTCGCCGCCCGCATCTTACGGGCCGTGGCGGTGTCGTAGCTGCCGAAATCCGAATGGGAGACAAGTGCGATCCTCGGCTCGATGCCGAAGCGGCGGATGTGGGCGGCGGCGAGCACTGCCACCTCCGCGATCTCTTCCGCGGTGGGGTCGGGACGCACCTGGGTGTCGGCGAGGAAGATATTGCCCTTGGCGGTGATCAGGAGCGACAGCGCGGCGAAATCGTCGACCCCCGACGCGGTGCCGATGAGGTCGCGGATGTGGCGCAAATGCCCCATGAAGCCGCCTTCGACGCCGCACAAGGCGGCGTCGGCGTCGCCGGCGCGCACCATGGCGGCGGCGATGACGGTCGCGTTGGTGCGGATCACGGTGCGCGCGGCGTCGGGAGTGACGCCCCTGCGGCCGGCCGCCTCGATATAGAGGTCGACATATTTGCGATAGCGCGGATCTTCCTGCGGGTTGATGAGGACGAAATCGCGCCCCGGCCGGATCGACAGCCCGAAACGCTGGAGCCTCGCTTCGATCACCTGCGGCCGCCCGATCAGGATCGGCTGCGCGAGGCCTTCCTCGGCCACGACCTGGGTCGCCCGTAGCACCCGCTCGTCCTCGCCTTCGGCATAGACGACGCGCTTGGGCGCGGTCTTGGCCTGGGCGAATAGCGGCTTCATGATGAAGCCTGAGCGGAACACGAATTCGTTGAGCCGCTCGCGATAGGCGTCGAGATCGGCGATCGGCCGGGTGGCGACGCCCGATGCCATGGCGGCCTGCGCCAGCGCCGGCGCGATCCGCAGGATCAGGCGGGGATCGAACGGATTGGGGATCAGCGAGCCCGGCCCGAAGGTTGGCGCTTCCCCGCCATAGGCGCGGGCCGCGACCTCGGAGGGTGCCTCGCGCGCCAGCGCGGCGATGGCCTCGACCGCGGCGATCTTCATCGCCTCGTTGATTTCGGTGGCGCCGACATCGAGCGCGCCGCGGAAGATGTAGGGAAAGCACAGGACGTTGTTCACCTGGTTGGGGAAGTCCGAGCGTCCCGTGCAGATCAGGGCGTCGGGACGCACCGCGAGCGCCTCATCCGGCATGATTTCCGGGGTCGGATTGGCGAGCGCCATGATCAGGGGGCGCGGCGCCATCCGCGCCGCCATCTCCGGCTTGAGCACGCCGGGCGCCGACAGGCCGAGAAAGATGTCGGCACCTTCGATCACGTCCGCCAGCTTGCGCTCGTCGGTGTCCTGGGCATAGACGCTCTTCCAGCGGTCCATCAACACCGGCCGGCCCTGATAGACGACGCCTTCGATATCGGTCACCCAAATGTTCGATCGTCGGGCGCCGAGCGAAACCAGGAGGTTGAGGCAGGCGAGCGCCGCGGCTCCGGCGCCGGAAGTGACGATCTTTACCTCCTCGATGCGCTTGCCGCAGAGCGACAGCGCGTTCTTGACAGCGGCAGAGACGATGATGGCGGTGCCATGCTGGTCGTCATGGAACACCGGGATCTTCATGCGCGCCTGCAGCCTCGTCTCCACCTCGAAGCATTCCGGCGCCTTGATGTCCTCCAGGTTGATTCCGCCGAAGGTCGGCTCCAGCGCTGCCACCACGTCGACGATGCGGTCGACCTCCTTGGCGTCGATCTCGATGTCGAACACGTCGATGCCCGCGAACTTCTTGAACAACACCGCCTTGCCCTCCATCACCGGCTTGCCGGCGAGCGGACCGATGCTGCCGAGGCCGAGCACGGCCGTGCCGTTGGTGACGACGGCGACGAGGTTGGCGCGGGATGTCAGCGTGGCCGCTTCCGACGGATCGGCGGCGATGGCGAGGCAGGCGACAGCGACGCCGGGGGTGTAGGCGAGCGCCAAGTCGTGCTGGGTGGCGAGCGGCTTGGTCGCCTGGATCGCGAGCTTTCCCGGTTTCGGCAGGCGGTGATAGGCGAGCGCGCTCGCTTTGAGATCGTCGGTTACGTTGTCGCTCACGCCGATTCCTCCCTGGTCGGGCGGCACTTTAGCCGCACCATGCGACAGCGAGAAATCGGAAATGTCTCAG
>Ga0306921_10007720_pt1 | contig 11320 bp, 11 predicted proteins | sample sta12Cox44000080_FD_203760 | JGI IMG/M metagenome (GOLD analysis project Ga0306921, IMG submission 203760) | Lab enrichment of tropical soil microbial communities from Luquillo Experimental Forest, Puerto Rico - statoxic.12C.oxic.44.000.080 (v2)... | ecosystem: Environmental > Terrestrial >... | reverse complement strand
GCGCAGTGCGGGAAATCCGCACGCTGCGTTCGACGTGGAGGGGGCTGGAAACGTGGCACGGCATCGGCCTAAACCGACGCGCCAGTCCTCGACCCTACCGATGAGCGGGATGTGGAAAGGAGCTATGGTCGAGCCACTAAGGCACCGCCAGACGAAAGGGGGCGGCAACAGACATGCCCGGCCTAACACCACCGCGCCACATCCCGACTCTACGCAACTGAGCCAATTCGCGCGGCGTCGGTGGATGACCGCAATGGGGGCATGAAGAGAGCGGTTCCCGCCAAAAGCCTTAGCGCCGATGGTGGTTTCGAAAGCGATCCTCTACGGTTGATGATCAAGTCACGCAGGCTGTGGGTCAGGATCTTGGATTTCGACCGCTAGGTTGCGCCGATGCTGTCGATTAGTGGCGCGCGGGTCTCGGCGAATTCCTCGACGACATCGACGAGCTTGTCGCCGTCCTGCTCGTCGAGTGCGATCGACAGAGCGAACATGCCGCGCTTGGCAAACCAGATGCCGCGCGACACGAGATCGAAATAGAAGAGATCCCGCAGTTTCGCATTGCCCCGTTCGGCGTCTTCTTGCGAGCGGATCGGCCCATCGGTCATGTGGACCGAAAGCATTGAGCCCAGCCCGGTGAACCGCATTGCGATCCCTCGTCGCTGCACGACCGCGTTGAGCCGTTTGCGCAGCCCTTCGCCCCAATCATTGAGGGCGCGCGCGCGGGGGGGCGTGTAGAGTTCGGTCAGCCCAACGAGCCCGGCATTCATCGTCAATACGTTGTTGTTGAACGTGCCGGCGTGCTGGAACGCGTTCGGCCGGCGCGGGTCGAAGCGCTCCATGATGTCGGCGCGCCCGCCGAAGGCGCCAAAGCTCATGCCGCCGCCGACATATTTGCCAAGTGTCGTCAGGTCGGGATAAATGCCATGCGCCTCCTGCAAACCGCCCGGCGCCAGCCGCGAAGTCATCACCTCGTCAAAAATCAGCAACGCTCCGGTCTCGTCCGCCATCGCCCGCAATCCGGCGAGAAAACTGCGCTCGGCCGGGATGCAGCCGGTGGTGCCCTGCATCGGCTCGATCAGGATCGCTGCAAGCTCGGCGCGATGTGCCCGGACCAGCGACTCGACCGCCTCGAGATCGTTGTAGCGACCGACCAGATATTCAAACGGCGCATTGAGCGGGCTGCCGTGCCCACGGAAGTAAAACACCCCGCCGTGGTAGCCGCCCTCGAACACCAGAATTTTCGGCCGGCCGGTGATGGCCCGTGCAGCACTAACCGCCATCAGATTGGCTTCGGTGCCGGAATTGGTGAAACGCACCAGGCCGATGGACGGGAAGCGAGCACAGATCGCCGCGGCAAAGCGCGCCTCGGTCGTGTTGTGAGCGCCAAAATTGAGGCCGCCTTCGAGCGCCTGCTCGATCGCCCGCCGGATCGCCGGATGCGAATGGCCAAAGATGCCGGCAGTAAACTCACTGAGAAAATCGACATATTCGTGCCCGTCGAGATCCCACAGCCGTGCGCCCTCGCCGCGCACCATCGTCAGCGGAAACGGGTCGACATGGATCGCCGAACGGGTATTGCCGCCTGGCATGGCCTCGCATGCCGCCTGGTGCTGCGCGAGGCTCTTTGGGTTGCGCGCCCGGTAAAGCTCTTCCGCCTCGGCGAGCGCCGCCGCGATGTCGATATTTGCAGGACGGGCTACGGCCATCTACTCTCTCCGCTAGCGCTTTACGCCGACAGTCACGAGGTATTCGCGCGGCATTGCGATCCCGAGCTCGCCGCGAAAGCGTTCGTGATATTCGATGAAGTCACGCGTAAATTCCGCGCGTCGCCGGGGTTCGAGGGTGGCGGCTACCGTCTTCGTCGGACCAAAGCCCGCAATGAACAAATCCCAAGCCGCTTGCCCGCTAGGCACGCGCAGGGTCGTCGTGCCGATCTCGAATTTGAGATCAAAGGCATTCGCGAGGAGCGCCCGCACGGGTTCCCAGCGACGCCAATCGAAAGGTGAGGGCGGGACGGGCGACGACGGCGGCGGCACATAGGGCTGCATTACGCCGAACAAGCCCTCGACAGCGCCGCCCGGTTGCCATGTCAGCAACCCGATCCTGCCGCCTTTCCTGCAGACTCGTGTTAGCTCGCTTGCGGCATCCTGCGGGCGAACGGCGAACATGATGCCAAACGTGGATGTGACCGCATCAAAGCTTCCATTTTCGAATTCGAGGGCTTCGGCATCGCCGACCCTAAAGTCGATCGAGGGGGCCAATGTCTTCGCCGCTTCGATGACTGATGCACCAAGATCGACCCCGATGACATCCGCGCCATGGGCCGCCAAGCGCGGACGCGCCGTCCAACCGGTACCCGTGGCGATGTCGAGAAATCGCTCGCCAGGCTGCAGCAGAACCCGACGGACCAAATGCTCGATTGCGTCGGACGTGTGCTCGCTGATCTTGTCGCAATCTCGGCCGCCCGCGCCCCAAACCACCGCCGATTGCTGATTATGCGGTCGAACGCTCTGCACGACGACTTCTCTGACCGCTGTTTGAGTTTGACGAGGCTCACCCCGGATAGGCGCGGCGGCCGTGGTCGCGCATCCACAAGCGGACCAAGTGCCGCTTGGCCTCGGGTTCCGGGTAATCCACAAATGCCGTGCGGCTGTGCCCCAAGGCCCGATTGTCGACAAACTGCATCTGCCCCGGTTCGAGGTCGAAATCGACCGACAGCCCGTCTTCCTCGACGATGTCAAACATCGCTGCAATTGCCGCCGCACCTTCGTCATCGATCGGCTGGCCGCGGAGCGCGTAGCCGCTGTTGATCTGGTGCACGCTGAACCGTGCCTTCAATTCTCCGGGGTTCTCGAACACAGGCGCGGCAAAGACCGAGCTTTCGCCCGGATGAAATTCGCGCTGCCGGTCAAACCAGAAGGGCTGATACAGCCGGGGCAGTTCGTTCGGGTGCCTCGTGAGCAAGGCATTGTGCGCGGAGTGAAAACTGATCACCCGGCTGTGCCCGCCGCTCATCGCCTGGCGCAGGCAGAGCAGACCGACATAGTCGGGCGGCGTGTTGTTGTAGGCGTTGTCGTTGTGAAAACGGATCTCGATGTTGGTCTTGTCGGGCCGCACCCCCGAGCCGGGAAGCGCCTCTTGCCGGGTGTCGAGAACATCGTAGATCAGCGTGCCGTCGAGCTTTTGCGCGACCGGACGCGAGATCATGCTCGACAAGAGCCAATAGACCGCCGTCGCCTCGCCCGTCTCTATCTCGGCGACGGGCAGGCGGTCGACGATCGCAAGGCGCACACCGCGCTCGAGAATTTGCCGCACCCGAGCCATCTGCTCGCGGCAGGCCGGCATCGCGAAATCCTCGGGGCGCAGCACGATCGTCGGCAGCGGGAACGCCCGCAGCTCGCCGACCGCGCGGCGGATCTCGTCGTGGCAGGCAGCTGAGAGTTCGACCCGATAATCCTCCGGCCGGACATCACGGCCGACCCAGGCGCTCGGCCCTTCGTTCATGGTCATACCGGTCATTTAGCCCTCCCGGGGATACGCGTCCGAGGCCTATCATAGTCGGCCCCGGGCGGGTTGCGGAACAACGGTGTGACGCCGTCCTTAAGCGGCGTCAACCAGGACCAGCTCGGTGTCTTCGAGCGCGTGCACTTGTACCACCGCCTCCTCGCGGATCGCGGCACCGTCACGAGCATTGAGTGCCGTGCCGTTGACCTCGACCGAGCCTTTGGCCGGCACGAGATAGCCGTGGCGTTCCTTCCCCAGAGGGTATTCGGCGGTCTCGCCCGCCTTTAATGTCGCGCCGAGAACCCGTGCATCGGTTCGGATTGGTAAGGCATCGCTATCGCTCGGGTCGCCACTCGCCAGCGTGACAAAACGGCCGGAGCGGTCGCCCTTGGGGAACGGCTTGGCGCCCCAGCTCGGGGCCTTGCCGTGGCTCGTCGGCAGGATCCAGATCTGGAAGATCCGGGTCGTACCGGGTTCCAGATTGTATTCCGAATGACGGATGCCGGTTCCGGCGCTCATCACCTGCACGTCGCCGGCTTCTGTACGGCCTTTGTTGCCGAGGCTGTCCTGATGGGTGATCGCACCCTCGCGGACATAGGTAATGATCTCCATGTCGGCATGCGGGTGCGGCGGAAACCCGGTGTTCGGCGCGATCGTATCGTCATTCCACACCCTGAGCGAACCCCAACCCATGCGCTCGGGGTCATGGTACTCGGCAAAGGAGAAATGGTGCTTGGCGTCGAGCCAACCGTGGTTTGCTCCGCCGAGGCTATCAAAGGGTCTGCGTTCGATCATCTTGCTTCTCCGATTCATCGAGGCGAGGTTTCGTCTCGCCTATAAGCCCTAGATCGCATGTATCTGGTTCGTTAAAAGAGGAAACGATAGAAACCCACCGTTTCCGATATGGGTCTTCCGGATCTCGAAGCCTGGGCGATCTTCGCCAAGGTCGCTCAAAGCGGCTCCTTTTCGCGTGCGGCCGTCGAGCTCGGCCTCGCCAAATCGACGGTTTCGAAGGCGATTACCCGACTGGAACGGCGGATCGGCGCTGCCCTCCTCCACCGCACCTCACGCAGGGTGGTGTTGAGCGAGGTCGGCCGCAACCTGCTCGCTCACGCGTTGCAGGTATTGAACGAGGGCGAGGCCGCCGAGGTGGATGCCGTCGCGCAATCCGCGATGCCTCGCGGATTGGTGCGCCTCGCCGCTCCGATGTCGTTCGGTCTCGGCCATGTGGCGCCGATCCTGCCGGAGTTCCTGACCTCGTACCCGGAAGTGACGGTCGATCTCCATCTCGGCGATGAAATGAGCGACCTCATCGGCGGGGGGTTCGATATCGCTCTACGGATCGCCGCTCTGCGGGATTCCAGCCTGATTGCGCGGCGGCTGTGCCAGGTTCGGCGACTCGTCGTCGGCGCGCCAGCGTATTTCGACCGGCGGGGTCGCCCGACCCATCCGGCCGAGCTCGCCGACCACGATTGTCTTGGCTACGCCTATCTGCCTTCGCCCGAGGTCTGGCGCTTTATACGTACCGGAGGCGGGGAATCGGAGGTAACGCCGGCCGGTCCGCTGCGCGCCAACAACGCCGATGCGCTCTCGCCGGCGGTGCTGGCAGGTCTCGGTCTGGCGATCCAGCCCGAGTTCACGGTGTGGGAATATCTGGCGGCCGGGCGGCTCGAGCAGGTGCTGCCCGACTGGTCTCTGCCACCTGTCGCCCTGCACCTGGTCACGCCGCCTGGCGGGCTGCGTCCGGCGCGGGTCCGCGTGCTGATCGACTTCTTAGCAGGCCGGCTCGCGGCCGCGCCTTGGGCAAAATAGCCCTTCGATTGCACCCTAATTTTCGGTTCGCGAAATTTCCGTTGATATTCGGTTGTTACGGTCGCCTCAATTCGTTGATCCATTGAAAAATTCGGTTGATCCAGGGAGTAACGAATTTGTGACCTAATCCACTGAAATAACGCCATATTATGCTTGGCAATCCGGGCGTTTTTGCGGCGAAACCGCGATTTTCGTTGTATTTCGGCAATTTTGCGCCCGCGCGCCCGGGGGGACCGTGTGAGAAAATAGCGCGCGCGACTATGGCGCGACGACCAGCTTGCGACATGCCGGTGGCAAGTCCGCCAACAGCAATGGCTTGCCGGGCGGCCCCGGCGGCCGGCGGGCCTCGGGAGTGAACCACCAAGCGAGCTCCTTGCCGCAGCCGTCACCCGGGGGCGGAGGCGCCTGATTCCGGCACTCCGACTGGCCGGTCGGGCAGGAAAGGCGGACGTGAAAGTGGTAGTTGTGGCCCCACCATGGGCGGAGCTGGGTGAGCCAGACCCGATCCGGCCCGGCCTCCTTGCACAGCGCCCGCTTGATCGCGGGATTGACGAAAATGCGCGCCACCGCCGGCTCGTTCGCGAACGCCTCGAGCAGGCGCCGGTGCTGCGGCGTCCAGGCCGCTTCGTCGACCTCACTGCCGTCGGCCGCGACGACGTCGGTCGCCAGCATCTCCTCGCGCTCGGCGGCGGTGAGCCGGCGGTTCGGCATCGGGGTCAGCCAGATGTCGGCGTCGAGGCCGATCTGGTGCGAACCGTGCCCGGTCAACATCGGCCCGCCCCGCGGCTGCGCGATATCTCCGACCAGCAGCCCGGGCCACTCGGCCTCTGCCGGCAGCTTTTGCGCCAAGCGCTCGAGCAACGCGATCAGGAACGGGTGGCCCCAGGCGCGGTTGCGCGACGGGCGCATGACCTGCCAGTTCGGTCCGTCGGCGGGCAGTGCTACGGCGCCTCCGAGGCAGCCCCGCTCATAGGCGCCGATCGCCTCCGGCGGTCCGGCGACCGGTGTCGTCTCGCGCCCGAAGACGCGCTGGGCCGCGTCGGGTGGCAGGTGCGCGAGCACGGCCGCGCGACGTGCCGCCTCTTGCGCCGTGTTCTCCTGCGCCGTGGCGCCGCAGACCGAGAGAGCGAAAATCGCGGCGCAAAAAGCCGTCGAGCGCATCGAACCTGCTGGCCTCTTGTTCAAGAAAGGGTAGACCATGGAAAAAGCGCGAGGAATAGAGCCGCAGCCGGCGTCCCGAGGGAGAGGATTGTTCCGATCGCGCCGATAAATCGGAAAGGGTTCTGCCCCGGTTCAATCCGCCATGGCCTCACCGAGCTCAAAAGTCGAGGTCGGCGTAGTGCTCGGGCGGTGGGACGCCCGGGATGTGGTCCGCAAGGATCGGACGGAAGCTCGGGCGAGACTTGATCCGCGCATACCATTCCTTGGCAGGTTCGTGGGCGTCCCAAGGCACGTCGCCGAGGTAGTCGAGGCTCGACAACTGTGCGGCGGCCGTGATGTCAGCGATTGAGAAGTGATCGCCGGCCAGCCATCGGCGACGCTCGACGAGATAACCGATATAGTCGAGATGGTGTGGAAGGTTGGCATGACCGGCACGGATCGCCTGCGAATTCGGCTGCCCGTGCCCGAGAAAGCGCTTCATCATCTTCTCGCCGAGCAAATTTTCGGTCACCTCGAGGTTCATCTTGATGTCGAACCAAGCGGTCAGGCGCCGCACTTCGGCCCGGTCGACCGGGTTGATGCCGATCAGCATTTTCTCGCGATAGACCTCGTCGAGATATTCGATAATGGCGGCGGTCTCAGCGAGCACGGTCCCGTCCGGCTCGATCAGGACCGGCACTTCGCCTGCCGGGTTCAGGGCGAGGAATTCCGGTCGCCTTTCCCAGGTTTTCTCGGTCTTCAGCGTGAAATCGAGGTTCTTTTCCCTGAGCACGATGCGGACCTTGCGCGAGAAGGGAGAGAGCCAGAGGTGATAGAGAACGCGCATGCGACGGATTGTAACGATCAGCGCCGCCTGTGAACACGCCCGATCGTCGCGATAACGGTTCACTGCGAGGGAGCTTGGGGCCGGCTTGCTGGCGGAGTCGCCGACAGCGAATCGGATCATTCCACGCGGCGTCGCGGACGCGTTAGTCTCTGCACTCCGCCGACCAAAATCCGGACGGGCGGATTCCGCCGATGCCATTGAACGCACTTCACCACATCACCGTTCGGACCGACGACCTCGAAGCGACGTGCGAGTTCTATCGGGACATTCTCGGTCTCAAGGTGGGCTTTCGCCTGGATCTCGACTTCCCCGGTTTTTGGCTCTACTGCGGCGATGTGCCGGTAGTGCATTTGGTCCCGCGGCAGAACGCGATCGGCGGCGGTCCGTCGCCGGATACCGGACCCTTTGACCACTTCGCCTTTCTCGCCTCCGATTTTCAAGGAGTAAAGTCGACGCTCGACAACAAAGCCATCAAATATCGCGAAACCCACATCGCACGCCCGCCGATCGATCAGCTGTTCTTCCCGGACAACAACAACGTGATGGTCGAGCTGAATTTTCCGCGACCTGACCACGCGTGAGGGCCGATCTCCGCCGCTGAGCTAACCCTGCGCGTGGAGCACCTTACCACCAACCTCCACCGGCTTGGCGGCGATCAGCACAAAAGCGATGACGCAGGGTACCGTGCCGCGATTGACCCAATTGTGGATCGTGCCGCGTTGCACCAGCACGTCGCCGGCTTCGAGATGGACGGTCGAGCCGTCGAGCTCCATGTCGATCTCGCCTGACATCACCACAGCATAATCGATCGAATCAGTGCGATGATTTCGGGGGCTGGCTCCGGGAGCGAGCTCGAGGATGCGAAAGACGGTGCCGTTGTCGAGCGTCGTGCCGGTATGGCGCAGCCCTGCATCCTCCTCTCCGGTGTTGTCGACAGGAAAGCCTTGGCTCGTCCAAACGACGTAAGAGGTCGCACCCGGCCGCGACGAGACGAGGTTCTTTGCGATCTCGTCGATTTTGACGATGGCACGGCCGGAGGCGTCGTGGCGGGTAACAACGCGTCGGAATTGCAAAGCCATGATGGATCTCCTCCTTGGCTGATGCGGGCATATCCTGCACACAACATACAAAAGGTTCGCGTCTTTCGAGAAGTTCGGGCAAACCAAGACCATGCAGCTGCGCGTCCGCTCGATCACCTATCTCGCCGAAGCCATCAACGGGTACGAACTCGTTGACCCACGCGGACGCGACCTGCCGCGATTTGCGGCCGGCGCCCATATCGACCTGCGGCTCGGCGAGCTCCTGCGGCAGTACTCGCTGTGCAACGATCCCGCCGAGCGGCGGCGTTATTGCATTGCGGTGCTGTACGAAGACGAGAGTCGCGGCGGCTCGCGCTATCTACACGACACCGTTCGGGTTGGAGACCTTGTCGAGGTCTCGGTGCCGCGCAACAACTTCCCGCTCGATGCAGCTGCCGAACGACATCTTCTGATCGCCGGAGGGATCGGCATCGCCCCGATCCTATCGATGATCGCAGAACTGCGGCGGCGACGCGCCGACTTCAGACTCCATTACTGCGCGCCTTCGGCTGCGAGGACGGCGTTCCGTGACGATCTGGCGCCGCCCGCCGCCGAGGGGCGCGTCCACTTCCATTACGATGGCGGGGATCCCGCTCGCGGACTCGATATCGCGGCAGCACTGCGCGATCCCCCGCCCGGAACCCATCTCTATTATTGCGGTCCAGCGAGCTTGATGTCAGCGGCGGCCGAAGCGGCGAAGGAATGGCCGGTGGGCACCGCGCACTGCGAATATTTCACGGCGCCGCCGGTCGGGCCCGTCGTCGAGGATCAGCCGTTCCGCGTCAGGCTCGCAAAACGCGGCGTCGAATACCAAGTCCCGGTCGGCGAGACGATCGTCGGCGTGCTGCGCCGTAACGGCATCGCCGTTCCCACCTCCTGTGAGCTCGGTTATTGCGGTGCCTGCCTGACGCGGTATCTCGAGGGCGAGCCCGATCATCGCGATCAGGTACTCAGAGAATATGGTCGCGAGCGCTATGTGCTGGTCTGCCGCACCCGCTCCAAGACGCCTGTTCTCCATCTCGATTTATAAAGGCGCTACCGGTGCAGGGTGCTGCAACACTGCCAGACGATAAACCATCGACTACACGATAATTTACCATAAAATATAGGCATAAGTTAACTTTATTATATAACAGTTGCATTTCTACACTCAACAGCATATTCAAAACGCCTTTTGCTCTCCGTTTCGGAGACATGCGTGGAAGATTGGGTCGGCTGCGGTCGCGGTTGTTCGTCAATGGCACACATTCTAGAGTTGCTGGTATCGGGCGGCTGGTGAGCGCTCGGCGCGGTACAGACATCTGGCGAAGCCTGACCGCGGGATCCTCGAATACCGCTGGCATCGGGCGATACCGGCCGACCCGCGAAGACTGGTACGATACAAGTTGGAACCCGACTGCCGGTTGCTCCATCTCCAGCCCGGGGTGCGACAATTGCTGGGCGATGCGGGTAGCCGCCCGACTCGCCCACATGGGCGGGGCCACGGCCACACGATATGCCAGGCTCACCAGGATCGAGCGAGCCGGTCCCGTCTGGACCGGCGAAATTCGAGTTCGTGGCGACTTGTTGACTTGGCCGCTGTTCCGCCGGCAACCGCGCCGTATCGCCGTCGGCTTGATGTCGGATCTGTTCCACGAGACCCTGACAACTGCGACGATCGATCTGCTGCACGCCGTTATCGCCGTCGCCCATTGGCATACCTTCCTCGTGCTCACCAAGCGATCCCGGCGCATGCGCGAATACTATGGCGACCCGGAAACGCCGCGCCGCGTCGCCGGGGAAATCGACAGGTTGTCATCGGTGATTTTGCCGATAGACGGCTCTCGCCGGAGCCCTGTGACAGGACGGGCAAAACCTGCACGTCGCCTGAGCATCAGAAGCGCCGGTCGCGCGCGAGCCGTCGGCACCCCCCGTCACTGGATCGCGGGGTTCTCGCGGGTTAAATACGGAACTCCGACCACGACTTCGGCGGGAATTCCGCCGGTTGGGCTCGAACCATGGCCGCTGCCGAACCTCTGGCCCGGTGTTTCGGTCGAAGATCAAGATCGGATTGCGCGCGTCAGCGACCTGCTCAAGACGCCCGCCGCAACGCGCTGGGTTTGCTTCGAACCCCTGCTCGACCGGGTCATGCCCGAGGCGGTACCCGTTGGCGACGGCTATTTTGACTCCCTCGCCGGCGGTCATTACACGATCGACGGGCGCGGCCGGGCGGTCGCTATCGACGGACCCGAATGGCAACCGCTCGACTGGGTGGTCGCAGGCGGAGAGATCGGCGCCGGGGCGCGCCCAACGTACCCGGACTGGCTGCGTGTACTCCGCGACCAATGCGTTGCAGCCGGCATCCCCTTCTTCTTCAGGCAATGGGGCGAGTGGGCTCCGGCGCTGGGGGAGAGGCCCGTCCAAACAGTAGTTCGCGTCGGCAAACGCGCTGCGGGCCGCCTTCTCGACGGCCGTAGCTGGGACGAGATCCCGGGAGCGGTGCGCGCGGGATGAGAAACCTCGCCAGATAAAGTGTTCGGCTCACCTGAGGGCTCTTGGCAACGGTGTCGTTCGCAAAACGACCGGCTCCGACAATTGCTGGCTTGCCCGCGCATTTTCACGCTCGGTGAAGATCACCGCGGGCGGGCTGCGACGCAATGACCGAAAAAGATCCGCGATGCGCGGATAACCTCGCTATTTCGGATAGAGGCGCTGATAGACTCCTGAGGCCCCTGTCCTGCTGCAAATTCGGCTGCACCCACCTCATGGCTCGATGCCGTCGAAAACTTTTTTCCAAGATGACCCGTCAACGCGTCCGCCGCGGCGTCTTCCGCCCGATCGTTGATCTGCATGCCACGTGCGCCGTGACAAGGCGGCGCTTTTCCAGTGGGCGCAAGCCCCACCCGGCGACCGCTCCAGCCGGAAGCAACCGGGGCAGGCATGGAGGTGATGAAATGGC
>Ga0306921_10007719_pt1 | contig 11320 bp, 6 predicted proteins | sample sta12Cox44000080_FD_203760 | JGI IMG/M metagenome (GOLD analysis project Ga0306921, IMG submission 203760) | Lab enrichment of tropical soil microbial communities from Luquillo Experimental Forest, Puerto Rico - statoxic.12C.oxic.44.000.080 (v2)... | ecosystem: Environmental > Terrestrial > Soil... | reverse complement strand
CTCTGCCATCAATCGCGTTCAACGACCGTCGATGGTCGGCACTCGAAAGCGCGTTGAAGGCAATCCAGCGCGATCCTCGGAGCGGTGCAGCCAGCACGGCCACCGGCTGCTGGACTACAGGCACCCCCGCACCATCTACAGTTCCTTGGATAATCTCGCCGTTCTTGCGCGTAACGGCAAACGAGAACCGATGATGCAGCTCAGTAGGCTGACGCGCGCCGGGCTCGAGGGCAAAATTAATGAACATCATTGCGGCGTGGCCCTCACCAAGCGTTCGCGTACCGGCGAAGCCGGACGGGGAATCTGCGGACGATAGCTCTTCGACGGCAATGAGCGCCTTCTCAAGTCCCTGCCCGCGATAGCTGGCCAATGTTGTTCCGCCATCCCCGAACACTTCGACTCCGGTCAGCTCAATTGGGAGCGGCGCGTAGTTTGTGAGGTGCAGCTCGTAAACGAGCCAAGTGCGACCCTCTGACGCAACGGGTTGGGGTGGCGGGCCGGCGACGATGTCCACTGGAAAGCCAGAGTGCGTCTGAGCTATGCCGCAAACCGGGACGAGTGAGATGATGAAGGCGAAAACGACCACTCGGATCAGTGGCACGCCCATCACACTAAACCGGTGCACCATCACGATTTTCCTTTCTCAACAGCAAGATCGACTTCAGTTCACGGAGCTAAGGTCTGCCGCCACCTAATGCCCCAAAAGCGACAGGGGAAAGGGGTAGGTGTGCCCACGTCATCTTCCGATTCGGCTGTCTCGGCGCGCCAGGAACGCCTCGAAGAGTCTGGGCTGGCTCACAGCATACTGCGTGCCTATCTAGTGCGGTGACTGCCACGGATTCCCGAATTGGGAATCAACCCTGCACACTGTCGCCAACGGTACATTGCGGACGACGGATGGCTGGCGATAATCCTCCTTACGCTCATCTTCCCGCGACGAGGGTTTTGAACGAAATCGCCTTCTTTTGCCCATAACGACCCGAGGCTAAAATGAGATGCTCTGGAAGAAGAGCTAATCATGTTTGAGCGATACACTGAAAAAGCGCGTCGGGTTATCTTTTTTGCGCGCTACGAAGCCAGCCAATTCGGCTCTCCATACATCGAGACCGAACACCTGCTTCTCGGACTGCTGCGCGAAGACAAAGCCCTGACCAATCGCTTCCTGCGCTCCCATGCCTCAGTCGAGTCCATCCGCAAACAAATCGAGAGCCATACCAGCGCACTAGAGAAGACCTCCACCTCAATCGATCTTCCTGTGAGCAGCGAGTCCAAACGGGTGCTGGCCTATGCCGCGGAAGAAGCGGAGCGCCTAGCCAACAGGCAGATTGGTACGGAGCACCTGCTGCTAGGACTGTTGCGCGAGGAAAAATGCCGTGCGGCGCAGATTTTGGTGGAACGGGGCTTGCGGCTGAGCCAGGTTCGAGAGGAACTCGGACGACAGCCGCACGATGTGGCGCTAGGGCAAAAACGGCCTTCCGTGTTCGATGAACTCCGCCCTTATGTCAGCGATCTGATGGACCAAACTCAGCCGCTGATTGGGCGCGAAAAAGAACTTGATCGTCTCATGGAGCTTCTGTGCCAGTTCGGTGGGAAAAATCCTGTTCTGGTTGCAGAGGTGGGGGTTGGCAAGAGAACGATCGTCGGCGGATTGGCTAAGCGCATCGCGGGCGGCCATATTCCTCAATCGCTCGTGGAAAAAGGCATTCTGGCCCTCGATCTACCTCCGCTTCGAGTAGTAGAAAAGGATGGTTCGTGGCACGAAAGACTGGATCGTGCCCTGGTAGCGGCGGCTGAGGACGGAAAAATCTTTTTTGTGAACCGGATGCGTGACAGGCCTGGAGGAATTTCCCAGGTCGCTTCGTTTCACGTAACCGATCTGCTGCTGCGGCCGATCATGGCGGGCAAGATTCGTTGTATTGGCACATCCACGCCGGACACATTCGCCAAGTTGCAGGCAGACAAGCACTGGCTCGCGGAATACTTTGAACCCATAGAAGTCACTCCGGCCGCTGAAGAGACCGCCATCAAAGTGCTGCACGGCATCAAAGAGGCTTACGAGAAATTCCACAATGTCTCTTATACGGACGAAGCCATTGCACATGCCGTTCTGTGCGCCAAAAAGTACATCAAGAATAAGGGTTTGCCGGGAACAGCCGTCGATATCATCGACGAGGTTCCTGCCGCTAAGGTAGATGAGGCAGCAAATGGACCGTGCTCCGGGTATCGATCATGACGCTTCATCTGCCAAGCTGCTGGTTGGAAAACAGTACGACGGGTGGTGCGAAGGTGTGACCCTTACAGGTGAGTCGTTCCGGCGGCTGATGAAAATCCTTTGACAGCGCCGCTTTGGAGCTCGACAAGGAAATTCCGGTAGAGTTAGTCCCATGATCTCAGAGGCCCGACCACCGCAACCGGTTTCACCAGACGAGGCAGTCCAACTCGCCCGAGGCCTCTACGGGTTGGAAGTCAGCGCCAGTTCTCTGCCGGGGGAATATGACAACAATTTCCATCTCCTAACCGCCGATGGCCGCGCTTTTGTCCTAAAAGTGATGAACTCAAGTCGAGACCGGGCATTCATTGACATGCAATGCGCGGCGCTGACACACCTTTTACAACGTGCTCCCGAGCTGGCGCTGCCGCGGCTTCAGTTGACACGATTAGGTGAGACATTTGCGAAGGCGTCTTTGCGCAATAGGGACGAACGCTTTGTGTGGCTCCTTAGCTTTCTTCCCGGACGGGTTCTGGCCGAGGTGCGCCCGCACCCACCCGAGTTGCTTCGCAGTTTAGGCCGCCTGCTCGGCCATATTGACCTTGCTCTTCAGGATTTCTCCCACCCCGCGGCCACACGCGCGCTGAAATGGGATTTGGCGCAGGCCGAGTGGATTCGCCAATACCTCTTCCATATCGAAGATCCGTCGCGCCGGGCGATGGTTCAACAAGTCCTGGAGCGGTACGAGTCGCAAGTCGTCCCCCAGCTTCCAACACTACGGAAGAGCGCGATCTACGGCGACGCAAATGATTACAACGTTCTGGTTAGCAACCCAGGCGCGCCATCACCCGAAGGAGTCGGCGTCATTGATTTCGGCGACATGCACCACGGGCTTGTCGTTGCCGAAACGGCGGTCGCAGCTGCGTATGCCATCCTCGGCAAGAGCGAGCCACTCGCGGCGGCAGCCTCGCTGGTGGGGGGATTTCACGGCGTGTTTCCTCTCGAGGAAAATGAGCTGTCGGTGTTGTTTCCGTTGATCTGCATCCGCCTTGCAGTAAGCGTCGTAAACTCGGCTCAGCGCAAGACGCTTGTGCCGGATGATCCCTATGTCATCGTTTCTGAAGCTCCTGCATGGGAAGCGCTCGCTCGCCTTGCCGAGATTCACCCGCGCTTTGCGCATTACGCGTTTCGCCAGGCTTGCGGGTTGCCGCCGTTGCCGAAAGGACAACATTGGCAGCAATCGTTGGCGACTTATGGAAAAAGCGAAGCATCTGTTGTGGACTTGGATCTGCGCACCGCGCCGTGTCTTGTATTCGATCTGAGCGTCGCCAGCACATTCCTAGGGGCTGATCCGAAAACCGCGGAAACGCCTGCACTGACAGCGGCCATCGAGCGCGAGTTGCGGATCGCCCACTCTTCCCTGGGTATTGGCCGGTATGATGAGCCTCGCCTCCTGTATACATCACCTCTGTTCGGGGAAAGCCAGAGCCCCGTGGACGAGCGCCGCACTGTGCATCTGGGAATGGACCTCTTCCTGGAAGCTGGCTCCAACGTCCGTGCGCCGCTGGATGGCACCGTGCACACAATTGCCGACAACGCCGCGCCGCTCGACTACGGGCCAGTCGTCATTTTGAGACACCTGACTTGCGATGCCGTAGAGTTCTTCACTCTCTACGGCCACCTTTCTAAGGAAAGCATCGCAAAGCTCTCCATCGGCCAGCCCGTACCCAAGGGCCAAGCGTTCGCCAGGATTGGTACGGTCGCTGAAAACGGAGGGTGGCCGCCTCATTTGCATTTCCAGATTATTGCGGACTTGCTGGACCTGAATGAGAAGTTTCCTGGCGTAGCTCGTGCGTCCGAGCGCGCGATTTGGACCGACCTATGCCCAGATCCCAATCTGATGCTTGGCATTCCTGTTAAGCGCTTCCCTTCGCAAGAGCCCAGCTTGACCGACACCCTACTCGAAAGACGTTCGCTGATGGGGCGTAATCTCAGCATTTCCTACCAGCGTCCGTTGAAAATCGTGCGCGGGTGGCGGCAGTACCTGTATGACGATACAGGCCGGGCTTACTTGGACGTCTACAACAATGTGCCGCTGGTAGGTCACAGTCACCCCAAGGTTGTGGACGCCGTGCGCAAGCAGTTGGGCCTTCTCAACACAAATACCCGTTACCTGCATGACAATGTCGTTCGTTACGCAAAACGGCTCACGCAGAGATTGCCCAAGCCACTCCAGGTTTGTTATTTCGTGAATTCTGGGAGCGAGGCGAACGAGCTTGCCCTCCGCCTCGCACGGACGCACACCAAGTTCGATGACATAATCGTTCTAGAGCGTGCATACCACGGCCACACCAATACGCTGATCAACGTCAGCCCCTATAAGTTCGATGGGCCCGGTGGTAGCGGTCGCAAACCGTGGGTTCACGTGGCGCCGATTGCCGACGATTACCGCGGCATTTACCGAAGGGGAGAACTCGACCTCGGCGCCAAGTATGCCAGCCACATCGCGGAGATTCTGCATCGCCTCCAGGTCGAAGGCCGTGGAGCGGCCGCATTCATCGCGGAAACGATGCCTAGTGTGGGTGGGCAGATCGTCTTTCCACCCGCTTATCTCGCAGAAGTCTATCGTCATGTTCGGGCTGCGGGCGGGGTTTGTATTGCGGACGAAGTACAAGTCGGTTTCGGGCGACTCGGCACTCATTCCTGGGGATTTGAAACCCAAGGCGTCGTTCCCGACATCGTGGTGCTCGGCAAGCCCATCGGAAATGCTTTCCCACTGGCCGCGGTGATCACCACGCCAGAGGTTGCCGCCTCCTTCGATAACGGCATGGAGTTCTTTAGCACATTTGGTGGCAATCCCGTGTCATGCGCCGCCGGCCTGGCGGTATTGGACGTACTCGAAGAAGAGCAGTTACAACAGAATGCTCTTCGCGTTGGCAACGGCTTGCTCTGCAGGCTGGAACAGCTGCAAGAGCGGCACCCGCTGATTGGCGATGTCCGTGGCTCCGGGCTCTTTCTCGGTTTGGATCTGGTGCGGGACCGCGCAACGCGTGAGGCAGCAACCGAGCAAGCTTCGTATATCTGCAACCGTCTCCGGGAGCGCGGAATCCTTACGGGGACGGATGGTCCGTTTCACAACGTAATTAAGCTCCGCCCCCCATTGATATTCTCTGACGCGGACGCTGACTTGTTCGTCACTACTCTCGAGGCGATCCTCGACGAGGACCCTTCTCAACCAGGCATAACTTAGCCAACGGTAACGAAGACGCGATCCACCACCGTCGGCTGGGCGATTTCCTGTTTAATTTCTGGGCGAACTGCAGGGGTGCCAAAGAGGGCGGGTGGCACTGAAGCCGTGGGACAATGAATCCCCAACCAGATGAATGCCAAAGGTCCTGACAAGGCGAGCACCGAGGAAGTCTCCGGCCTGATCGAGCGCGTCACCTTCCACAACGAAGAAAACGGCTTCTGTGTGCTTCGGGTAAAAGTCAGAGGGCAGCGTGACGAGGTAACGGTGCTTGGATCCCTGCCTTCCGTGTCCGCTGGGGAGTGGCTGGAGGCCGAGGGCTGGTGGGTTAGAGACAAAGAGCACGGGCTCCAATTCAAGGCGAGGCTGATGAAAACCGTGCCGCCGACGACGGTCGAAGGCATCGAGCGTTACCTCAGCAGCGGCCTTGTCAAAGGCATCGGGCCGGTTCTCGCCAAGAAACTGGTCGGGCGGTTCGGAGCCGAAGTCTTGGGCCTGATCGAAAACCGGATCGCGGAACTGCAATCCGTCGATGGGATCGGGCCAAAGCGCCAAGAGCGTATCGCGCGTGCCTGGCAAGAGGCAAAACAAGTCCGTGAAATCATGTTGTTCCTCCACAGCCATGGTGTGAGCACCAGCCGAGCAGTGCGAATCTTCAAGACCTATGGGGAGCAGGCGATCGAAAAAGTGCGGAGTAATCCGTACATACTGGCGAAAGACATCTATGGTATCGGCTTCGCAACCGCCGATCAGATCGCGCAGAAGATTGGAATCCCTCGGGATTCGCTTGATCGGGCGCGGGCGGGCATCGACCATGTCCTTCTCAAAGCAACCTCAGACGGACACTGTGCCCTGCCGCTGGAAAAGCTCAAACTGACGGCGGCCAAGCTGCTGGAAATGCCGGAAGCGACGATTGAGCAGGCCCTGTCCCAGATGCTAACCAGCGGATCCCTGCTGCTGGACGAGATCGACGGCGATGCCCTGATCTTTCTACCCCATCTGAGGAAGGCGGAAGAAGGCATCGCGGCCAAGATCAAGGCGCTGGCACAAGCGCCGATGATCTATCCGCCAATCGATTTCGAGAAGGCCGTGACTTGGTGCCAGCAGCGGACAGGCAAGACGCTGGCTTCAAGCCAGCGGGAAGCGCTGAAGACCGTTCTGCACAATCGGGTGGTGGTAATCACCGGAGGGCCGGGTGTTGGCAAGACGACCTTGGTCAACTCGATCTTGACCATTCTGAGGGCGAAGAACGTGAAGAGCCTGCTGTGTGCGCCGACCGGTCGGGCGGCGAAGCGGCTCACGGAGACCACCGGCATGGAAGCCAAGACGATCCATGGCCTGCTCGAAATCGATCCCGGAACGGGCAGATTCACCCGCAATGAGTCCAATCTGTTGGCCTGCGGTTTGTTGGTGGTCGATGAGACCTCAATGGTGGATGTGTTGCTGATGCATTCGCTGCTCCGTGCTATTCCGCACCGCTCCGGACTGGTTCTGGTGGGGGATGTGGACCAGCTTCCTTCGGTAGGACCGGGGACGGTGTTGCATGATCTGATCGAGAGCGGGATTGTGCCGGTGGTTCGCCTCACCGAAGTCTTCCGCCAGGCGGCCAACAGCCGCATCATCACCAACGCCCACCGGATTCGCCGTGGTCAGATGCCGGACATGAGTGGAGCCGACCCCATTTCCGACTTCCATTTTGTGGAGCGGGAAGATCCGGAGAAGATCGCCGCAACGCTGGTCAAGCTGGTGCAGGAGAGGATTCCGGAGCGGTTTCGTCTAGATCCGATCCGCGACGTTCAGGTTCTTTGCCCGATGAACCGCGGCTCGCTCGGCGTGCGCGAACTGAACACGGCTTTACAGCAGGCGCTGAACCCGGCCAAACCCGGCCAGGCCAGCGTCGAGCGGTTTGGATGGCGGTTCCAGATCAGCGACAAGGTCATCCAGACCGAGAACGACTACGACAAGGACGTGTTCAATGGCGATATCGGAATCGTCGATCGAATTGATGCCGTTGAGCAGCAGGTCGCAGTGCGCTTCGATGAAAGGCTCGTTAAATATGACTTCGGGGAACTAGACGAGGTCGCCTTGGCCTATGCGATCACGATCCACAAGTCGCAGGGATCGGAGTTCCCGGCTGTGGTAATTCCACTGGCAACGCAGCACTACATGCTGCTGCAACGCAACCTGGTTTACACGGGGATCACGCGAGGCAAGCGGCTGCTCGTGCTGATTGGGCAGCGAAAGGCGCTCGGTATCGCCGTCCATAATGACCGTCCGCAAAGGCGGTATTCAGGGCTACTCACGAGTCTGAAAGGCAGGAGGGGCATAGACGGGAGTGCCATCGAATCGAAAACCGACAGCCAATTGAGGGTGATATCGTAATCGCCTGACAAGAAACCCCCGAGATACTAATGAAGACCTTCGCACAAAACGAGCCGCTGACCGACGCCGAACTCGATCATCTCGCGGAATTCCTCAAGAGTTGCAAGAGCGGCAAAGGAATGAACCTCGAGCAACTCGATGGGTTCTTCGCCGCCCTCATCGCGGGACCGGAGAGCGTGATGCCGAGCGAATACTACCGAGAGGTTTTCGGAGGCGAGATTGCGGATGCCTGCGAGTTTGGCAGCCTCGACGAAGCCAATGAAATTCTCGGACTGATGATGCGGCACTGGAACACCATTGCCTCCACCCTGCACAAGGGCGAGGTCTACCTGCCGCTCCTGCTGGAGGACGCGGACGGCGTGACGCACGCCAACGACTGGGCTCGGGGCTTCATGCAGGGCATGGACATGCGCCACGACGGATGGGCAGAGTTGGTCAACGACGAGGAGCAAGGCGGGTGCCTGATCCCAATGATGATGCTCTACCACGAGCACGATGAAGACCCGGAGATGCGCCCCAAGCCAATCAGCCTAAAGAAGCGCGAAGAAGTCATCGTGCACATGGCGGCTGGACTCGTGTCGGCTTATCGGTATTTCAGGGAGCATTCTCAAGCCCAGATGGGTACCGCTTTTGCACCCCAGCCTCGGCGCAAGGCTGCCAAGGTCGGGCGGAACGAGCTGTGCCCGTGCGGCTCGGGCAAGAAGTACAAGCGTTGTTGCGGCGGGGCGACCATAAACTGACCTGTGCTCTTGATTCACCGAATGGGCGCGTCCTGTCCTGCTCCGTTGCCTCAGTTAGACTGGTCGCTGCCGCAGGAAGGGAAATCCCCCCTTTTTCAGAGGAATAAGCACCAGTGTTATGTTTCACGGGGCAAGACGGATGCAGCGCCGTCAAGACAGGTACACCGCGGACATTGTTTCGGCAATCGGGCCTTCGCTTGCCGCTAGTAGTCGATCCGCTTCGAGCCTGGTCGGCTTCTCACCGAAAGCGGAAGCAAGAAGTATCGAGACCGCACGTTTGAGTATCGGGGGATCGCCGTAATCGTCGCCACCTTCCGTCGGTCCGCGCTCTGCACCTGAATCATGTTGTACGGAGGCAGAATCGAGACCGTGTAGCTGCCCGCCGGCAGGTTGATGTTCGCGACGCCGAATGCAAAGGGTACGGTTGCCGTCAGCAGTGGCCGCTCTTGCGCCTGAAGGTAGAAAGAGAGGGCTGTCAGCAGCAGGACAATGGTGGTCAGGGTGTGTATGCGCTTCATGGGAGTTTCTCCTTTTCTCAGTGCCGGTGAATCCGGCTGACAGCTCGCACTTTGCTCCCGGCGAGCCGAGCGCACAATGTTCTCCGTCCGGCTTGCGTCTGGGATTTATATGTCCTACTAAGTGACAGAAACTAGGAGGCGAACTCGATTTGCTGTACAGCCGGATTGCGATAGAGCGTTGCGTTTCGTGACGTTCGGATACGTCCAATTCCGACAGAGGCAGCCCGGTACTATTCTTGGGGGCCCAGCGGTTTAGAGGCGATCAGATTTCGGGCACACCTCACCCTACCCTGTGCTGAATGGCGAATTAACCCCCCGGCATTCGCGAGCCGTTTACAAGTGTGAAGGCGATTTATCAACAGCAATGGCTATCTGCAGGTCTGCCCATCTACGCTCTGAATCGCTGCCATGAGCTCGACATGCCGGGAAGCACCGACAAGGACGTTCAAATCATGCAGTGGCATCTGCAAGGAAATGACAGTCAACACTGTGCGACATACGAATCGAGACTAGCTAACGCAAACAGCGGAAGAAAGAGATTACCCGAAGGCTGCGACATAACACAAACTTCGGCACATTGAGCGGCGAAAGCGCTCCTTTCCGAATGGACTTTTTTTCAGATAAGGAATTTATTCGTACCGCAGCACCACTATGGGATCCACCCGCCTTGCGCGCCGCGCAGGGATATAGCTGGCCGCAAACGCTACCGCCACCAACAGCAGCCCAACGGTGCCATACGTTCGAGGATCGAGTGGGCTGATGCCGTAGATCTGGTCAGCCACGACCCGCGTGGAGAGGGTGGCGAGAATCATCCCAAGGACCAGGCCGGTGAGAGTCAGCTTGCCACTTTGCTGCATGATCAAACCAAAAATGTCGCGCGGTTGAGCGCCCAAGGCCTGGCGTATGCCAAACTCGCGGGTGCGCTCCGCAACCGAGTACGTCATAGTGCCGTAAAGTCCCATTGCCACCAAAAGAAGGCCGACGCCGCTGAGCACTCCGAGCAGGTTTGCCGCAATCTTTCTACCGAAGAGAGAGGCAGCGATGTACTCGGTCATCGGCTCGGCATCGAAAATTGTGAGCGCCGGATCGATAACGGCTGTCTCGCGCCGCAAGGCCGCAATCGCTTCACTCACTGAGCCAGAAGTGCGCACGTGAAACGTTAGACCATATTCCGGCTGGAAAATCTGTCGGATGGGAATGTAGATGTAAGGCTGCGGATTCTCTGTGACGTGATGATATTTGCTGTCCTTAACGACTCCGACAATGGTGAACCACTCGCCCCAACCGCGGACTCTGCGACCAATTACCGTGCGATTCGCCAGGAAGCGGCGGACGAACTCCTGATTGACGATCATTATCTTCGGCGATCTAGGATCGTCATGCCAATCGAAGTCGCGCCCTTCTACCAGAGAAATCTTCATTGAGTCGAAGTAACCTGGCGAGACAAGATCGCGATAGATCTTCATGTTCTCATTCGGGCGCGGTACATATCCCTCCACGTCTAGGCTTTCCCAGTTTCCTCCATGGAATCCTAGGGGGACTGAGTCGTCGTAACCGACGGCAGTCACTCCGGGCAGTTGCACAAGGCGTTCTTGCAAACGGCGGCAGAAACTGTCCACTTGCTGGGCATTGTAGCCAGCAGTGGAAAAATCGAATTGAGCCAGTGCCACACCGTCGGGTGAGAAGCCTGGATTGATCGCTCGCGCAGCCTGAAAACTCCTTAGGAACAGAGCTGCACCGACCAAGGCGACAACTGCTAGAGCCGTCTCAAAAATTACCAGCAATCCGCGCAAGCGGTGTGTATGAACATCCGAGGTGGCACTGCGCCCCCCCTGCTTCAGGGCATCGTTGACACTGGCCCGCGAAGCCCGTATTGCCGGAGCTAAACCTGCGAGGACTGTGACGAAGGCAGCCAACCCGGCGGTGAAGGCAAAAACCTGCCCATCGAGAGGCGGAGCGAGCATGGTAGGGCTGGCAACCGCGGGAAGGAGCCATCGCAATGCGCTGCCCAGCCACCGGGCCAGTATCAGACCGCAGAGAACCCCCGCCATAACCATGAATAAAGTCTCAGTCAGCAGTTGCGCCACCAGCCGCCCCGGCGTAGCGCCCATGGCCAAACGGATGCTGAGTTCCTTTGCCCGCCCTGCGGCACGAGCCAGAAGCAGGTTGGCGAGATTCGCGCATATGATCAAGAGAATCAAGCCTCCGGCGCCCATCAGGATGG
>Ga0306921_10007718_pt1 | contig 11321 bp, 9 predicted proteins | sample sta12Cox44000080_FD_203760 | JGI IMG/M metagenome (GOLD analysis project Ga0306921, IMG submission 203760) | Lab enrichment of tropical soil microbial communities from Luquillo Experimental Forest, Puerto Rico - statoxic.12C.oxic.44.000.080 (v2)... | ecosystem: Environmental > Terrestrial > Soil... | reverse complement strand
CCACCGGCGTTTTGCATCGCTATCTGCGCGGCGGCCTGGCGGCGGCGTTCTTCGCGCTTCTGGCCGGCGGCGCGCTCGGCGTTGAACTCGAAGACCGCGCGATTGGCGGCGGCGGCGCTCGGCAGATCGGCATTCGCGATCTGCCCCGCCTTTGGCTGTTCCAATTCGGCCAGCAACGCGCCACGCGGATCGGGCGCAATCGCCGTGATCGAGCCGGCGCGCGGTCCAAAGCCGAACCGGTGCAGTGCCAGTGCCGCTTCCCTCGGATCGCAAGCCATCAGCGTCGTCCCTCCAAGACCCGCCGGACAGGCGTACCAATGTTATAGGCGGCCGCCGATCAATTCATTCATTCCCGCTACAGGCGCGGCAGCGCTTGTGCCAGCGCCCGGTAGGCCTCTTCGTCGGTGCGGTCGTAGTGCAACGGTGTGACGACGATGCGGCCGGCGTCGAGCGCTTCGATGTCGCTTTCCGGCCCCTGCTCGCGCGGGCCGCGGCGAAAGCCGATCCAATGGTAGGTAACGTCGCGCGGATCGGTCCGCGTTTCGACATGCATGCCCTGGAGCAGCCCGATACCCTGCCGCGCCAAGGTCAGCGGGCCGGCCTCGGCCGCCGCGAGGTCCGGGAAGTTGACGTTGAGGCAGGTCGTTTCACCCCAGCCGATCGCCAGCAATTGCCGCACGACACCGGGACCGAGGGTCGCGGCGGTCCGCCATCGGACATTCGCGCGATCTGTCCAGGCCTGGCTCAGCGCGATCGACGGGATGCCCAGCATCATCCCGGTCATCGCACCGCCGACGGTGCCGGAAAACACCGTCTCCATGCCGAGATTGGCGCCGCGATTGACACCGCAGAGCAGGAGATCGGGCGGCGCACCGGCCATCAGGTGGCAGACGCCGATCACCGCGCAATCGCCGGGGGTTCCGGTGATGCCAAAGCGTCGCTCACCCCGCTCGGTCACTCTGATCGGATGATGCAGGCTGACGGCGTGGGAGACGCCGCTCTGGTCGTGCTCCGGTGCGACGACCCAGACCTCACCCGCGAGCTCGCGCGCGATTTCTTCGAGCACCGCGAGCCCGGGTGCCGCGATGCCGTCGTCATTGGTCAGCAGCACGCGATCCAGCAAGCCGGTGATGTCCTTGCGTGATGGCTGGATCGCGGGGCCTTGCCGGCTATTCGGCTTTTTCCGGCGGGCCCTTGAGCTCGACGACGTTGCCGTCGGGATCGGTGATGTAGAGCGAGGAACCGTAGCCCTCGGCACCATAGCGCCGCCGGACCTCGCCGACCGCGATGCCGTGGCGCCGCAGATGCGCCGCCAATGCCGGGAAATCGAAGGTGCCGATGCGCACCGCGAAGTGGTCGAGGTTGCGCCCGGCTGCGGCGTCGGCCGATTGCGGCGCGGATCCGGCCGGCACCAGGTCGATCATCGAGGTGCCGGCGCGCAATTGCACGAGCTTGGGCTCGTCGAGCCGGCGCTCGACGTGGCAGCCCAAGACGTCGCCATAAAACCGGATCGCGCGGTCGAGATCGGCGACCCGCAGCACCAGGTGGTCGAGCCCGGCGACCTGGATCGCCCCGGTCTGCGACGCTTCTGCTCTCTCCAGATCTGCTATGTCCGCCATGGTCGGCTCCTTTCGATCGCGGTGGGTCACCTTACCGCGATTTCCGGAGCCGGCGGCAGATTATTGAGACGGCGGCTGAGCGGGTCGCGATCCCGCGCCGCGCGGATGCTGGCTGCGCCAGGCACGGCGCTCGCTGGGCTCGAGAACACCGTCATGGTCGGCATCCATCCGGTCGAATTGCGCCGCCGCCCGCCGCGCTGCGCGCTGCTCGGCGCGTTGGATGTACTGCTCTCGGGTCAGCGCGCCGGAGGAGGAGGGTGCCGGGCTCACGGCTGTCGAGCTCGGCGCCGCCGCTTGCTGGTCGGCCTGGGCCAGGGCGGTTGCCGGCAATAGGGACAGCCCAAAAAGGGCAAAGACCACGGTGCGACGCATTTCTACGACCTTCAGTTGATGTATCTCATCTTCTACCGTATTACGCGTGCAGGCGCAAGCCCGCCGCGGGGTTCGCCCGAGGGATGCATCCGGTTCATGTCGCATCGGCAAAAAAGCGGAGTACGCAAAAGCCTGACCGCTAGGAGTTCGCGTTGCTTCGGGAGTACAGTCGGACCCGATCCTTCGCAGCGGGGAGAAGAAACATGCAATACCGCAGAATATCGGCCGATTGCCATCTCGACATGCCGTGGATGCCGCCCGACCTGTTCGTCTCGCAGGCGCGGCGCGAGTTGAAAGACCGCATGCCTTATGTCGCCGACGGTCCGGACGGGCCGCAATGGGTCGCCAAGAACGGCGCCACTTTCGGGCTCCTCTACGGTGTCGGGCCAGGCGGCGCCAAGCACGTGCCGGGGCAGAACGTTCGCGTCGACATCATGGCCGCGCGCGGCCTCTACGAGGATGCCAAAAACGGCAAGATCCGCTGCAGCGACCCGCATCTGCGGCTCCAGGACATGGAAGCGGATGGTGTGGACGCCGAGATCATCTACGGCGTGCTCGGCACCGCATCCAAGCTCAACGACTCCGAGGCCTCAAACGAGGTTCTGCACATCTATAACGACTGGCTGAAGGATTTCTGCAGCCACTATCCGGACCGCCAGATCGGCCTCGCCTGCCTGCCTTACGGCAGCGTCGAGCTCGCGGTGGCGGAGGTCCATCGCGTCGCCAAGATGGGCCTCAAGGGTCTCGAGCTGTCGTGCTCCTGGGACATGGAGCCGATGTGGCACCCGAGCTGGGAGCCGTTCTGGCAGGCGGTCGACGAGGTGCAGTTGCCGCTGCATTTCCACACCTTCCCGACGACCCCGCCGCGCGCCCGGCAAGAGCCGCCCAAGGTCCGCCGTGCCGCGATGTTCACCGGTGTGTCGGCGTTCCAGATGGGGCTGATCCATATCATCGCCGGGATGATCGGGGCGGGCGTCTTCGAGCGCTATCCGCGCCTCAAGGTCTCGTTTGGCGAGAGCGGTGCAGGCTGGCTCGCCTATGCGCTGCACCGCATGGATTTCGAGTTCGAGGACCGCTTCCGCGACCTGATGAAGCTGAAGCCCTCCGAATACTGGCGCCGCCAGTGCAAGGCGACATTTCAGTTTGACCCGATCAGCGCCAAGCTGATCGACGACATCGGCGTCGAGACGATGATGTGGGGCTCGGACTACCCGCACACCGACGGCATCTGGCCGGAATCCTCACAATATATCGAGGAGCAGTTCGCCGGGCTATCACCCGAAGTCGTGCACAAGATCACCTGCGAGAACGCCGCCAAGTTCTACAACCTGGTCAACTGACATCGGTTGGAGCGGCGCCCTGCACCGGGGCGCCGTTACTTTTACTGCTATCGGCAGTCAATAGCCACCAGGGCGGACGCTGCCGCCGACTTCGTGTCCTAAAAAGGTTGTGGTCTGCCCAGCCGCGGCTATTTTGCTCATTTATGAGCCAGACCGCATTCAATGACCTCATCAGTCCGGGCGAGGATCGAATGCGGCACGAGGCAATTCACGGCTGACCGCGCTGAGCAATTCGCCCACCAAAGTGCGGCTCGCCTGATGCCCCTGCGCGTGCAGGTTTTCAGCCAGCCGCCGCACGCTTTTGCAGGTCCAGCGCAACGGCCAATCGGGGTCGCCGCGGGTCGTCGGTTCGACCAGCGCCTCAAGGTCCGATATCAGCGTCGGGTCCTTGGCTATCGCCGGCTTGCGTCCCGCCCCCGGCCGGCGCGCCCGCCCCGGCGCTAACCCCTGCGGCCGTACAGGCAAGCGCGCGCTCTCGGCCGACAGCCACATCCGGATGATGGCGGCGGTGCAGCCCTTCATCTCGGGGGCGATCTCGAAGACGGTCAACATGCCGTACGCGGCAACCGTCGATGACTGCAAGGACGCCTACATGCTCCTGGCGTTTGGGTCTCAATGCGACCGCCAAAGCATGGGTCTACATCGCCTCGCTGCAGCTCCTCACTAGGAGATTGGCATGAGCGTAGCACAACATATCTACCATATAGTGCAACTATTCCGATTCAGATTCAGACACTTAGTGGTCGCTGCGGCGGGCTACTTACCCACAGCTCCTACACCACCCTGATGGACACGACCCACCACGCTTGTCGCGGTCCATCAGGTCGGCGGCAACAAACCACTTGTCCGATGAAAGACCGTTCCCGCGGTCACCGATGCCTGCCGGTGGCGGGTCCCGCATTCGTAGACCCGCGGCGGCGCTTTCAGCCGCCAAGCCGTCTGCCCGCCACAGCCGGCGCACACAAACCCGCCCGGCCAGCGAAGCCCGGCTAGATACTCGAGACACCGCTCCTCCGTCCCGAACCGCGCCGTAAACTCCGGAAGTACCCTCCCCGCTACAACATTTTGGGCTACCGGACGCAGAGGGAGAAGGCTTTGATGCAATAGGCTAACCAATTAACTTTAATTATTCATCACGAATTTATTGGACTTTTTGTTCATATTTTTTGTAAAGATGTTAACCAGAACTGAATGGTTATCCGAGGCGTACAGAATTTGACGCATGCGTGATGAGAATTTGACTTGATTTTGACAGATCGAGACGCACGATGAGCAGCCCAAACCATTTCAACAGCTGTGGGTCAGACTAAACATGCGGCGACGGTTCCACGGAGGCAGAGATTGCCCGCGGCGCCTATCCAGAGCGCCGCTCCCGTCGGCTGCCGCGAGCCGGCAACACCCGCACTGTGATCGCGGCCCGCCACCGCTCTGAGAGTGCCCTTTAGTTGAGTGACATTGATGAAATTCGTCAAGCGGCAGCCGGGGCAGCTCCCGCCGGCGACCTAGAGGGATGCCGAGGTTTTCTCGGACGTTCGGATGTGTCCGAGGACGAACGAGCCCGCATCTACTGTCGGCTGAGCGAGGCGCTGTACCATAAGGGCAGCCGCGATCTCGCGGTCGAGTGCGCCCGCAGCGCCTTCGAGCTGCAGTCTCAAAAGGAAGAAGTCGCCAATTTGTGCGCCTGGGTGTTCAGCAATTGCGGAGAACACGCGGAAGCGGCAACCGCCTATGAGCAGCTACTGGCGATCCGGCCACACTGGGCTGCCGGACACCGTCACGCGAGCGGCTCTTTTGCCGCAGCCGGGCGTCTCGACCGTGCCATTTCACACGGCAGGACGGCCAGCGATCTCGAGCCCCTTTCGTCCGAGTTCGCCTTTCATGTCGGCTGTCTCCTGGAAACTGTCGGCCGACCCGCACAGGCTGCAGTCTACTTGATGCGTGCCGCGGCAGTCGATCCCGCTGACGCCCGGGTGCTGCGCCAACTGTCGGCAACCTTGTTCGTCTTGGAACAAAGCGAGCAAGCGGTCGCGTTGGCGTTGCGGGCTGTCGCGCTGACGCCCACGGATCCCCTCAACGCGCTCCATGCCGCCGAGCTGTTGCTGCGGACAGATCGCTATGACGAAGCCGCTGCGATCATCCTCGGTGTCGTCGAGATCCATAAAGAGGATGCCGTCGGGTTTCGACTGCTTTCCGCAACGCAGATGCTACGCGGTCGGACCGAGGATGCACTTGTCGCGATCGATCGCGCGCTCTATCTTTCGCCGCACGCGGCAGAATATCATTTCCACAGAGCAAATCTCCTGCATCGGCTGGGTCGCCTGGACGAGGCCGCAGAAGCCTTCGGGCGGGCGGCGGCGCTCGATCCGTCGAACCCCCATCTCAAACGCTCGCAATTGGCGGTCTATTTCGACAGCGGCCGCCTCGTCGAAGCGCTGGCGATCGGCGGGGAATTGATCGGCGCCTCTCCAGACAATCAGGAATATGCCGAGGCCGTCCTCCAGGTATTGCATCGCCGACTGGAAATGCTCGACGCCGACTATATCGTCCTGGGCGAGCGGCCATTGCGCCGGGTGCTGCGGCCGCGGCTGCGGCCAACCATTTTTGCGGCACTCCGGACCCAGCTGCGTGTCGTTTATGCCCTGATGATGCGCGAAACCCGTACCCGTCTCGCCGAATCGAAGCTCGGATACGGCTGGGCATTGCTGGAGCCCGTGTTGCACATCCTGATGCTGTCTCTGGTATTCGCCGTGATGATGCGCGGTAGGCCACCTATCGGCGACAAGTTTTTCATTTTTTACTATACCGGGATCATTCCTTATCATTTGTTTGTCCATACCAGCAGCAGCATGACTTATGCGGTCTCCAGCAACGGCCCCGTGCTGCAGCTGCCGCTGGTCAGCACCTTCGATGTGATCATGGCGCGAGGCCTGGTCGAGGTTCTCACCGACGTGGTCGTGGCGATAATCCTACTGGCGGGTTTCTTCGCAGTCGGGCGCGGTGTCCTGCCTCATGATTTTCGGGCATTGGCAGGTTCGGTCGTCGCCGTCGCGCTGTTTGGTTGCGGAACCGGCTTCGTCAATGCGGTCATCAACGCCTTTTTCAAGTCGTGGGATAAGATTTGGGCGCAATTGACCCGCATATTGTACTTCTGCTCTGGAATTTTCTACGTGCCGGGAATGATGCCGGATTGGATCCGCGATATTCTTGCCTGGAACCCGGTATTGCACGCGGTCGACTGGTTTCGCTCGAGCTTCTTTCCCGAATACGAGCCGCATTGGCTCGACCGGTCCTATCTGGCGATCGTCGCCGCGTTGAGCGTGGCCGCCGGTTTGTATCTCGAGCGCGGATTGCGACGCCATCTCTACGAGCCGCTATGATCGCGCTCGAAGGAGTTTCCAAAGTCTACCGCACCCGCAACGGGCAAAAGACCGTGCTCGACGATGTCAGCGTCACTTTTGAATCGGGCTATAATTTCGGAGTTCTCGGTGTCAATGGCGCCGGCAAATCGACCCTGATCCGATTGATTGCCGGATCGGAGGTTCCTGACCTCGGGGTCGTTCGGCGGTATGCCCGGGTGTCGTTTCCGCTCGGTTTCGGCGGAACGTTTCACGGCGCCTTGTCGGGGCGTGAGAACGTCACGTTTATCGCCCGGCTGTATGGGGCGAAAATGCGCGAGGTGCTCGAATACGTGGAGGACTTCGCCGAGATCGGCGAATACTTCGATATGCCGGTCAATACATATTCGGCCGGGATGCGAGCCCGGCTCGCCTTCGCGAGCTGTCTCGCCCTCGATTTTGATCTCTACCTGATCGACGAGGTGACCGAGATAGGCGATCAACGTTTTCGTCAGAAATGCGCGGCGGCGTTCCGCGAACGGATGCAGCGCGCCGACATTATTCTGGTGACCCACAACATTCACACGCTGCGTCAATATTGCGACAGAGGTGCCATCCTCGCCAACGGCAAAATTACATTGTTCGACGAGATCGGCAGCGCGCTCGGTCGCTATCATCGTTTGGTGCAGGAAAGCCTATAATGACCGCGGTCCCGGCAGCCGAGCCCAAGCGATCACCCGATCGCGCGGCCGCTCGCCGGTTGCGGGCCGAGGGCAGCCAAGCGGTCGTCGCGTCCACTGGCACGACAGTGCTTCCCGTTCCTTCCGGGGGCAGCGCCAGGACCGTCGTCTTCGATCACAGTATGAACCCGATCCCCAGAACACGCCGGCGGCGCTTGGGGTGGATCTCCTTCGTGATCGTCGTCTTGGCACCGGCCGTGATTGCCGCCGCGTATTATTTCTTTATCGCTGCCGACCAGTACGTTGCGGAATTTCGTTTTGCGCTGCGGTCTGCCGAACCGGAGCGCCATGACCCCGGCCTGTTTCTCCAGGAGGCCATAGCTCCATCGCCGATCGGAGTGGATTCCTACGTCGTCGTCCAATACCTCGCCAGCCGCGCAATCATCGATGATCTGAGCGCGACGATCGACCTGCGGCAGATGTTTGCCGGCTCCGACGCCGATTGGCCGGCCCGCCTCGATCTGCCGGTGTCGATCGAGGAGCTGGTTCGCTATTGGAAGCGACAGGTCGACGCGTTTTTCGATGCGACCAACGGGACGATCGTGGTCAGAGCACGTGCCTTCACCCCAGAAGATGCCCTGACCTTGGCCCAGGGCATTCTCGCCTGTTCCGAGCGGCTGGTGAACGATCTGTCGGCCCGCGCCCGCCGTGACGCCCTGCGCAATGCCGAAGAGGAGGTGGGCCGGGCCGAGAAGCGTCTCAAGGCAGCACTTACCCGCCTGCGCGAGTTCCGCGACAAAGAAGGTATCATCGATCCGCGCAAGACTGCCGATGCGACCGTGGCACTGGCCGGACGGGTCCGCGACGAGCTGGTTCGGACCGACACGGAACTAGCCACCTTGAAGCACTACATGCGCGGCGACGCCCCCTCGATCAGAATGCTGGAGGCCCGGGTTCAATCGCTCGAAGCCCAACGCCGGGCGGTCGAGAGCGAGGTCACAGATACCGAAAAGACGCGATCGGCAGCTCTCTCCGGGGTCATGGGCTCCTATGAGCAGCTCGAAAGCGAGCGGACGTTCGCCGAGAATACCTATCAGCACGCGCTGCAGGCGCTCGACCGCTCGCGCATCAATGCCGATCGCCAGCAGGTTTATCTCGCGACATTTGTCCAGCCGACGTTGCCGGAGGAAGCGCTGTACCCGCGCCGGCTGCAATCGTTTGCCGTGGCTTCCGGGGTCGCTTTTGTCGGCTGGCTGATCGGCGCCTTTATTCTTCAGTCCATACGCGACCACCTGCGTCCATAACGTCCTTTGATCAGGTTGATACCGGCACTGGGCCGGCGGAGGAAGCAATCATGACGACGCTCGAGTTTGAATCTCAATCCTCCGTCTTGTCTCCTGCCGCGACCAGTGCCCCGCCGCTGCGAAGCGCCAGCCGTGCCGCTCGCACCAGACTGGCGGTGGTCTCCACCCACGACGATCTGTGCGGCATCGCCGCCTACACCCGTAGTCTCGAACGGCAACTCGGCGACATATTTGACGTAACCGTGTTCGAGCTGAATCAATTCCTGCTACGCAGCAACCATCGCCGTGTACGAAGATTCGCCGACCGGCACATTCAGGCCATATGCCGCGAGATCAGGCACTACGACTCGATCAATCTCCAGTTGGAGCACGGGACCCTGGGCCGCAGCTGCGGCGATATCTTTCGCCGCTTCAATTGGATCGTCGGTGCCTCGCCGCGCCTTTCAGTGACCTTTCACTCGATAATGTTGTCTGAGGGATTTGATTATCCGGAATGGCTCAGGGAGATCTGCCGCCTGAATTTCGCCAAGGCCATCGCCATGAGATCCGCGTATATGCGGGCAAACCGGCTGTCGGCGGGCATCGCCAGACGCCTGCGCCGCGCCCAGCGCTTCAAGCCGGTGGCACTCGTCGTTCATACGCGCCGCGATCTATTGCATATGAAGTACGTTCACGGCATGCGCAACGTTTACGACCATCCGCTCTCCTTCATTGATTGCGGCGAAGCGCAGGAGGTCCGGCGCCGCGCTGCGCGCGCGCAATTTCCGGTATTGGACGCGTTGCCGGCGCAGAGCAAGCTGATCGGGGTCTTCGGGTTTCTCGGGCGGTACAAGGGCTTCGACACCGTCATCCGGGCGCTCCACCACCTGCCCGAGGAATTCCATCTGCTGATATTCGGCGGCGTCCACCCGAACGAGATCAGGCGGCATCAGCCGATCGATCCTGTCGTCTCGTCGATGTTCGACGCCGGATTTATCGATACGAGCGTCGTCGAACGGACACGAGCGGCTGCGGGCACGAGCGCGCCGGCCGTCTCCGTCACTGTCGACGGGTCGATGCGCGACCTGCTCGTCGAGCACCCCAAAGACTTGTCGAGCCGAATTCACTTCCTCGGCGCGCAAAGCGACGCCGACTTCCTGTCAGGGATGGCGATCTGCGACGCGGTGGTCTTTCCCTATCTGGAGGTGGGGCAATCCTCCTCGGGTCCGATTTCGCAATCGCTCGAGCTCGGGTGCAGAGTAATTGCCTCGCGCACCCACACCTTCCTGCAGTTTGCCAAGTATCATCCCGATACGATCGAATTCTTCGATATCGGCAATCACGTCGAATTGGCCGGGCGCATTCTCGCCCGCCCGCAATTCGACCCGCGCAAGCGCCTGCTCGCCTTCAACGTCGAAACCAACAAAGCGACTTATCTGGTCGCCAATGGCGACAGGCGGGAGGGGGACACGCCGGCTGCCTTAGCGCGCATCAAGACCCCGGCAGCTCGGGCGGAATGGTCGGAAAATTGAGCGGCCGTTGTGCCGCGCTTGGCGGTGATTGCGGAGCTGGGCGCGAGCGTTTGCGGCGATGCTCAGAGCTCCTTTTCGGCGAGCTCGCGAAACGCGTCGGGAACCGAACGGGAGGCGCCGAGCGCGACCGACGCGTAGCCAACCGCCTCCCATCCGAAGCGGCCGCGGACCCGGTCGACGGCGCGGTCGGCTACCCATCGCGCCATACCCTTTTTGCTGCCGGGACGGCGCTTCTCGTCTTCGAGACCGAGCGGGAGCTCCAGCTGCATCACCGAGTGTTGCTCCAGGTTCGACACCGATATCGCCAGCAGCGAGATGCTGTGCTCGTCGGGGTGATCCGCCAGGGCGCATCGCACCAGGTCCTCGGCGATCTCGGCAAGGATTGCCGTCGCCGAGACCGGCGCAGGCAAGGTGACCGAGCGGGTGACCGAGCGGAGTTCGGCGAACCGCACCCGCACCGACACAGTCCGGCCGAGCCAAGATTTGGCCCGCAGCCGGCTGCCGACCCGGTCCGCAAGATGGCGCAAGGTGGGTCGAAACACTCGCGCTTCGGCAGGCTTCTTGCCGAGCGCCGATTGTGCTCCGGCCGAGTGCGCGCGACGATGCGTCTCGATTTCGCGGGGGTCGCGGTTCCGCGCCAGGGCCGCCAATTTATGCCCCGCCGCGGGGCCGAGCAGCGGCGCCAACGACCCTCGCGGCAGCCTCGCCAGCTGGCCGATGGTCAGCACCCCGGTCTCCGCCAACCGCGCCTTGGTGACCGGGCCCACCCCCCACATCAGCTCGACCGGCAGATCGTGCAGGAAGCCGAGCTCGGTCGCCGGATCGACAACGACCAGCCCGTCCGGTTTGGCCACTTGCGAAGCGATCTTCGCGAGGTGCTTGGTGCGCGCCACGCCGACCGAGATCGGCAGCCCCAGCTCCTCGCGCACGCGGCGTCGGATCGCTTTGGCAATTTCGGCGGGCGAACCAAAGAGATGGGTGCAGCCCGCGACATCGGCAAAGGCCTCGTCGATCGAGATCCGCTCGACGAGCGGTGTGTAATCACCCAACACCTCGATGGTGGCGTCGCCGAGCCGCTGGTACTCCTCGAAATGGCCGCCGACAAAGATCAGCTGGGGACAGAGTTCGCGCGCCCGCCGTCCCGGCATCCCGCTATGCAC
>Ga0306921_10007712_pt1 | contig 11323 bp, 6 predicted proteins | sample sta12Cox44000080_FD_203760 | JGI IMG/M metagenome (GOLD analysis project Ga0306921, IMG submission 203760) | Lab enrichment of tropical soil microbial communities from Luquillo Experimental Forest, Puerto Rico - statoxic.12C.oxic.44.000.080 (v2)... | ecosystem: Environmental > Terrestrial > Soil... | reverse complement strand
AGAGCGGCCTGGTCGTGAAGGAGAGACGGCGCAACACCGCTGACGTTCCGGATGTCGTGAGCGAGGTCACTCGCCGCGCGGGTTACTCCGGGATCCTCGTTCGAATCGATGTAAAGGGGCGCGGCCGTGCCCTTGGCCACGAGGATAAAATCGCCTGCCTCGTAGTTTGTGGCGATGAAGCGGTCCTGGCCGATTGCGAAACTGGTTTGCGGAAATGCGCCGAGCGCCAGCAGGAGGGCCAGCAAAGGCGCTCGGAATTGGCTCGAAGAAACTCGAATTCCGTGAAACATCGGCTATTCCACGAAGACGCTCGGCGCCCTCGAACTTCGTTCGCCAACGGGAGCATATTACTTCATGGCGGGTTCTTTGACGCTCAGCACGCGATCGCTCGGAACATCTTGAAGAGTTTGCACGATCCCAGAAGGCCAGTGGATTTCGACTAGCTTGACCGCGGTATCCAGGCCGAGACCGAAATGGACCGGTCCATAGCTCGATGAAGCGTAACCGACGCTGCTTGTCATGTGATTGAATTGCGCGCCCGCGGAAGTAACCACCTTGATCCGCGCGCCGATGCCATCGCGATTGCTTTTGGTGCCTTCAAGCGCGATATCGAGCCAGTGCCCGGAGCCTTCGGACCGGTTCATCCAGATTTCGGCATTCTTACCTAATGCGGTGACCACAACGTCGACTCGCCCGTCGCCGTCGAAGTCGCCAAAAGCGCATCCACGGTGGCGAGCGGGCGGCGAAGCTTCGAAACCCGCTTCGGAGGTAAGCGCTTGCCATGGTCCGGATGGCCCGGGATTTCGGAAGACGGTGTTGTACTGATCGATTTCGTACGAAGGTGTGGCGACGGACTCGACATGGCCGCGAGAGACGAAAAGATCCTTCCACCCGTCGTTGTCGAAATCGAAGAATCCCGCTCCGTAGCCGGCCATGCCGCGGGACAGCTTGCGCATCCCGGTTGGATAGGTGACTTCTTCGAAACCCTTGCCCGCTTTGTTCAAGAACAGCGGAAAGGTCTGGTTGTCGAGAGCGACAAAGGCGATATCCGGATACCCGTCGTTGTTGTAGTCGCGAAAATCCACGCCCATGCCGGAGACAAACTCACCCGATTCGACGAGCGCCACGCCTTCCTGAAAGGCAACTTCTTCGAACTTCTGCCCCAAGTTGTGAAACAGAAAATTGTTCGACGTATCATTCGTGACGAAGAGGTCGGGCCGCCCATCGAGATCGTAGTCGGCGACGCCGACCCCCATGCCCTTCCCGACGTAAGCGCGAAGGCCCCACTTTTCCGACACGTCCTCGAAGGTGCCATCACCACGATTGAGGAACAACTGATTGGGCTGGCCCTTGTAAAGTTTCGGGGAGCAGTAATCGAATCCGCCGGCGAAGGTGCAGAGTGTTTCCTTCTGGATATCCCACTGCAGGTAATTGATGACAACGAGATCGAGGAGGCCGTCATTGTTGACGTCGACCCAAGCGGCGGCGGCGGTCCACAAGGGACCAAACTCGGGATCGACCGAATGATTCAAACCCGCTTTGGCGGTTACATCCGTGAAGGTTCCATTTCGATTGTTGCGGTACAGCGTGTTGCCGTGAACTCCTCCGACAAAAAGATCGGGATAGCCGTCGTTGTCGTAGTCGGCGACGGCCACAGCGATGTCATAGCCTGTGCCGGCGAGGCCGGCTTCTTTGGTTATGTCGGTAAACGCGCCGTTGCCGTCGTTTCGGTAAAGATGATTCGCGAACTTCGCGGAATCCTTTTTGAGAGTCTCGATATTGGCGCCGTTGGTGAAAAAGATATCGGGCCGGCCATCCTTGTTGTAGTCAAAAACCGCGACGCCACCAGCCATGGTGGCGGGAGCGTGAGGGGTCTTCAAGGTCTCGTCAGACTCCACACGAAAGGGGATTGGCTGAAGGGAGAATTTGATTTTGGACTGGACGGGAAGGGCCGGTTGAGGGCTTTCCGGAATGGCGAAGAGGAATACAGGCAGGAGAAAAACCAGGAATGGAGAGAAACGACCGACTTGTATGTGGCGAAGCGGCAACCGGAAATCCCTAGTTCAATCGATGCTCAGGCGCAGGCATTTTCGCACACACCCGGCTAAGGAGTGTCCGAAAATGAGCGCGGCACCGAGCGATTGCCGGGCTCCTGCGCTCTGTGAAACAAAACCTGTTTCGGTCGCAGTCGATGCACGCTCCTTCGCGGCGACGAGGTAAACAGACTTCCGAGCGCACTCCTGAGCCACAGAAATGGCTTTTGCGAGTCGAGGTCACCCTCGGCAGGCATTGATTTTGTGTTTCATCGCATGAGAAATTATCGAAACTTCTCGCCGGGAGGGATCGCAGGAACGAATCGGAAGAAGAGCGATAAGGGTCCGGGCTCCGCCCGTTGCGGTGATGCGCCCGATCAAAAGGATAAAACCGGACGCTGGGTCGTCGCAGGGTGCGCGGACGCCCGACTCGGAACGGAGATAAGCTCTTTCGGCGCTTGAGCCTGGCTTTCCCCTTGGGTTTCGCTGGCCTCGGCGCGCTAGCCGGACGCCGCAATTGTTAGCAAGTGCTGTTTTTTCAGTCGGATGCGCGCCAAGGAGCTGTTTCCTCGGGCTGTAAACAGTCATCTTTCCGCTAAAAAAACGATATTGGACATCACAAAATCAAAAAGAATGCTTGACAACGACTTTGGGGGGGAGTAGAAAAACGGACAGCTCACAACGTAAACGTTTACGATTTGCGTTGGGTCATGCCTACAATGGGCGGTTGGTGTCGGTTCACGGAGTCGATTGCAGTAAGACAGGGTGCCTTGGGGTGGTGGGAGCCGTCGGGGTTCGTTGGGTCCCATCTCAAAGCTGTCGCAAAAAAAGTGCTGGCCGAAATTAGGTGAAGGCTAGGGGTGTCGAGCCCTATCCACGAGGTCGTCCGCGCGGGTTTGGTTTTGCCAGATCCATTAGGTCCAGACGGTGGCTTAAGCATACGGCGATTCCAAGTCGCCGGGGGTGGAGGCAGATCATGAACTGTATTACAGCTTATCGTTTTCGAAGTGTTGCACATTTCTTCAGAAGATTCTCCGTCTCTCATGTGGTGGTCTTAGCCTTACTGCTTGTCGGAGTGACTTTCCTCGCTTCGGGGCAAGAAGGCACGCTCGTGGGGACGGTCACAGACCCTTCGGGGGCGGCGGTGCCGAACGTCACCGTCACGATCACGCATGTCGAAACCGGACGCACGCATACGTATACAACCAATGAGACGGGTCAGTACGTCGCGCCAAGCTTGCCCATCGGCAAGTACGATCTAAAGGCGGCGTCGACAGGCTTTAAGCTGGAAGAAACCAAGGGCATTGTCCTGAACGTGAACGACCGTATCCGCGTCGACTTTCAGATGAAGCTGGGCACGGCGTCGGAAACGGTTTCGGTCGAAGCCAACGCGGTTGCGGTGCAAGCCGACACGAGCGAACAAAGCTCTCTCATCAGCGGGACACAGATCTCCCAGCTGGCCACGAACGGCCGGAGTATTTACACGTATGTGACCCTCACAACGGGCGCATCGAATCTTATGCCGGACTTTCAGATACCAACGCCCACAGGTGGCAACGCCAATATCAGCTTCAATGGGAACCGCCCCGGCCACAACCTTTATCTGCTGGACGGCGGGGAAAACTCGGATCGCGGTGGAGCGGGAGCCTCAGACGTCATGCCCTCGGTCGATGCGCTGGCGGAAACACAAACCCTCACCTCGAACTACAGCGCTGACTATGGACTCTCTTCCGGTGGCACCATCAGCTCGGCGGTAAAGTCCGGCACCACCACCTTCCACGCCTCGGCGTGGGAGTTCTTCCGCAACGACGCTCTGGATGCGCGCAACTTTTTCAACACGGCTCCCCACCCGGTGGCGGAACTGCGATACAACGTCTATGGGTTCAACGTCGGGGGCCCGGTGACGTTCGGGCAGCATTACAACCCCGAAAAAAACAAGACTTTCTTCTTCTATAACATGGAATGGCGCAAGCTGATTCAGGGTGGGCTCCTTAATCAGACGGTTCCTTATCAAAGTACCTACGGCGGAGACTTCAATGCCAATCTGCCCAAGAACGTCACAGACAAGGTCGATAACGCCCCCATTCCGTTCTCAGGCTTGCACGCCCCCTGCCAGAGCCAGCTTTCTCCTGCTCTTGTACAAGCGTGGCAGGCTGCCGGGCAGACGACCTTCAGCACGCCGGATGCTAACGGGGGTTGCACCGCCAACGCCAACGTACCCATCTCGCAGAATCCGACCTTCGTGCCACTTAGCGCCAACACCATTCCGACGGCCCTCTTGGACCAGAACGCCCAGGCACTCCTGCATGCTGGCGGCAAGTATGGCGGCATCTTCCCCCTGCCGACCAATGGGGCCCAGTTCCAAGGCGGCAACAACAGTCCCACGGATGTGCGGGAAGAGATCGTGCGCATCGACGAAAACGTGAGCGACAAATTCACCGTCTTTGGTCACTTCGTGGCGGAACAGATCGCGCAGAATTTCGGCACCACCCAGTGGAGCGGCGACAACGTTCCTACCATGTCCAACACCTTCGGCAATCCTTCCTATGCCGGCGTTGTACACACTGCGTATACCATCAGCCCGACCCTGGTGAACGAGGCGTCGTTCAACTACAACGGCAATCGCATTGCCATCACCCCAACGGGATTGTATATCGCGCCGTCGGACTTCACCTTTAATCGCTTCTTTACCGGACCCAATGACCTCAACCGCATTCCTTCGGTTCAACTGAGTGGCTCGACAGGGTCGAATTACACCGTCAACTGGCAGCCTTGGAACAACACGGCCAACAGCTATCAGCTGCGCGACGACGTCTCCTGGACCAAGGGACGCCACCAGCTGAAGATGGGTGGAAGCTGGCTCCTCTACCAGAAGACGCAAGATTGGTTCAAGAACACCCAGGGCAGTTTCCAATTCAACGGTAGCTATACGGGCAACGACTTCGCCGATTACCTGCTCGGTTACGCTCAGAATTACACCGAGGACGCCATCAAGAGCACCGGTCACTGGAACAACGTTTCCTGGGCTTCCTACATCCAGGACAACTTCCGCGTGAACAATCGCCTCACTTTGAATCTGGGACTGCGCTGGGATGGAATCCCCCATACTTATGAAGCCAACAGCCAGATGGCCAACTTCTATCCGAACCTCTTCAACTTTGCGAACCAGGCGGTCCTGAATGCCAACGGCAACACCATTAGCTCGGCCAGCCCGGGACTAGGGCCCAGCCCGAACCCGATTTTGGCGGGCCAGCAATTCTATGTGAACGGCATCCGCATCTGCGGCACACAAGGCATTCCGAACGGCTGCGTGAACGGCGCGTGGAAGAATTTCCAGCCGCGCCTCGGATTTGCCTATGATGTGAGCGGTAACGGCAAGACGATCATCCGCGGCGGATACGGAATCATGAACGAGCGCATCCAAGGCAATGACGTCTACAACAACGCCGGCACCGTTCCGTTGTCAGCCAGCATCAACTTCACGGGCGTGTCTTTGTCCGATCCCAAATCACTCATCGCGGGCGGGACGGTTCCGGCATCGATCCCAGTCAACAACATCACCGTGATGAACCAAGCTGATTATCGGGCGCCGCGAAGCACCCAGTTCAGTCTGGGTGTCCAACACTCCATCGGAAGGTCCGTGCTGTCGGTTTCCTATGTGGGCAGCCGCAACCGGCATCAGAACTACTACACGCAGTACGATCTCGCCCCGATTGGTTCGTTGCCAGATTACGTGAACGGTGTCAAAGGCATCGCGCCTTACAACAGCGTTGTTCAGTACCAGGGGTACCACAACATCCAAATGGCGCAAAACGAAGCCAACGGCGAATACAATTCGCTCCAGGCCGCCATGCGCGGGTCGTGGCTCAACAATGACCTGACCTACCAGGTCGGCTACACCTACTCCCACACGAACGACGCGTTCACGACCGGTGGCACCGCCGGGGACCTCACCAATATTTCCAACCCTTACTTGGGCTGGAAGTACGATTACGGACCGTCTGCCTATGACCGCCGGAATATTTTCTTTACCAACTTCGTTTACCAAATTCCGCTGCTAAAGAACAGCCAGAACCGACTGCTGAAAACAACGCTCGGCGGGTGGGAAATCGCTGGTATCGTCAGCGCGATCTCGGGCGCTCCCCTCGGCATCGGACTGAACGGCCAAAACGTCTCGAGCATCGTTCCGAACACGGCGAACCGACCCGACCAGAGCGGAGCGGGCACGAACAATCCGCACACCGTCGCTCAGTGGTTTGATACCTCCATCTATACGTTTCCGACAGCCGGGACTTGGGGCAACACCCCTCACAACTCAGTCCGTGGCCCTGGCCGCGACAATTGGAACCTCTCGCTCTACAAGAACTTCGTTTTCAGCGAAACACGCGGCAGCATGCTGCAGTTCCGCGCGGAGTTCTTCAACGTGTGGAACCACACGCAATTGCAGGGTGATACCGTGAATAACGGGATCAGCACGAATCTCGGCGCGAGCACCTTCGGCGCGGTTACGAATGCTTATGACCCGCGCACGATCCAATTGGCCTTGAAGCTCCTGTTCTAGGCTTCAAGCACCTATAGCAGCCAAAATGCGGTAGGGCGGATCACCCCCCGCCCGCCGCATTTTGTTTTTGGCTCTCTCCTTCGAATCCCCATGGTCAAATCGAGGACTGGCAGCGGGTCGAATCTATGGGTTGCGTGTCGATTCAGGGTGGATCTTTCCAGCGGCCGCCAACCCATCGAGCCATCGTCGCGCGGTGGCTGCGTCCGGGCCCCCGGGGTTGTTTTTCAGGAATTCGTGAAGTATCTGGGCCGACTCCTCATAACGTCCCACCGCCGTCAAGCACTGCGCGAGAAGTAGGTCCACCTGCGGCGCCGATGCGTGGGGTGCGGCGTGCGCTTGCTGTGCCATCTTGAGCGCCGGTTCATACTGCTCGTGTTGGTAATAAGACTTGGCGAGCGCCCACTCCGTTTCCCAGCCTTGCGCCGGTTCGAGCTGCAGCGACTTCTCGAGCAGCGGGATGGCTTCCTCATATTTCTTCTGATTCGAGAGCGACATTCCGAGAGCAGCCAGAACGCGAGGTTGATTCGGATCGATCTGGTTGGACTTTTCAAGCACCGGTTGTGCCTGGGCCCACTCGCGCCGTTTCATGTACACCATTCCTTGCACGTACAGCACTTCCGGATTTCCCGGTGCGAGCTTCATCGCCTCACTCAGATATTTCTGCGCTTCATCGAGTTTGTCCGCTCCCAAGGCTTGCAATCCCTTCATCAAGGCTTCCTTCGCCTTCGGCGCCAGCACCGGTTTGCCAGGAACTCCAACGCTTACGTTGGAGGTCGAGTCCCGTTGCAGGTAAACATCGACTTCAGCTCGATTGGGAACGGTCAGGGACACGTCTTTCTGTGCCGTTTTGTACCCAGCGGCTTCGACCAGGATCGTGAAGTCCCCCAGGGTGCGCGCGATAAAGAAGGCCCGCCCGTGCGAGGTGAGGGACTGATCGCTTGGAACGCCGTTCTTGTACAGTCTTACGTTTGCTGGCGCGACAATGACCTCGCCGGAGCTGTCGCGTACCGTGACCGCTATTTCTGCGCGGTCGCCCCCTCTCAGGGTGCCTTGATCTCCGCTATCTTGGGCCGCGGCGGGCCCGGCGCTCCAGTACAGACCGACCAGCAGCGGAAGGATGATTCGAACCGGCCGCAACCAAGGAAATTCCTTCATAAAATCGCCGCACCATGGTCTAGCGCCCAGAGTAGTCTCCGCTATAGGAAGCGTCAAGCAGAAGGTTCTTGGATGAGACGCTGGTGCCACGGATAATTACCGAATGGAGAAGCCTAAGAACCGCCTTTGGGAGATAAAGGGTCGACCGCTGCTCCTCGCCCTCCTGCCGCTGGTGTCTCCGGTCTGGACCAAGGGGCAGAGTGCCACGCCTTCTGAAGCCATGGCCCTTGAGCAGCAGGGCAAGCTCGAAGAGGCAGCTCAGGTGTGGATGGCTGTGACCGAGCGCGCGCCAACCGATGCCGCGGCCTTCGCGAGCTTAGGCGTGGTGCTTTCGAAGGAACAGAAATACGGCGAGGCGGCGGCGGCTTATCGAAAAGCGATTGCTTTGAATCCGAACTTGCCGGGCGTGCAGCTGAATCTAGGGCTCGCGGAATTCAAACAAGGGCATTTCGAAGCGGCCATAGCGCCTCTAAAGGTCGCTTCGGAGGCGGATCCACACAGTATGCAAGCAACGACAATTCTGGGCCTGAGCTACTATGGCGCCAAGCATTTTGAAGAGGCGGTCAAATATCTCGGATTGGCGGCCGCTTCCGATCCAGGGAATAGCGAGTTGCACCAGGTGCTCGCGCAGAGCTGTCTCATGGCCAAGGACTACCGCTGCGCGCTCGAAGAATTCGGCAAGCTGCAGCGACAGGACCCCAATTCCGCCGCGGTACACGTCTTTACCGGCCAGGCGCTCGACGGCGAGGGGCGGACGGAAGAGGCCATCACGGAGCTTCAAGCCGCCGTGAAACTCGCTCCAAGAGATCCAAACTTACATTTCGGGCTGGGTTACCTCTACTGGAAAGCCCATAAGTATGACGAGGCGGTTGCCGCATTCGAGGCCGAGCTAGCCATCGATCCGGGAAGCACACAGTCCCTGACCTATCTCGGAGACATCGCCATGAAGCGCGATGAGCCCGAAAAGGCTCTGACCTTGCTTCGACGGGCAACCCAACTCGGCGGCGACAACCGTCTCGCGTACCTCGATATTGCCGCCATCCTGGTGGACCAAAAGCAATATCCAGAGGCTCTTTCCGCACTGCGCCAGGCGGAAAAGCTGGACCCGAACCATTCTGATGTTCACTTCCGCATGGGGCATCTCTACCAGATCATGGGTGACCACGACGCGGCCGAGAAGGAGTTCGCGAAGGTGCGTGAACTCAAGGAAAAGGAAGAACAGGACCTTGCGCCAAAAGGCCACAAAAATCCCGCTCCTTGAAAGCGCCGATCGGGCTTCAATCAGTCGGAGCGAGCCTCGTCCCTCGTGAGCACAGTTTCAATCGCTAGGAGCTCCTCGGAAGAAAAACGGAGATTACCTAGGGCCGCCACGTTTTGCTCTAACTGTTCGACGCGACTAGCCCCAACGAGGGCGCTCGCGAGGCGTGGGTCGCGCAAAATCCAGGCGAGCGCCAGCTGGGCAACCGATTGGCCACGTGAGCGCGCCAAGCCCTCGAGTGCGCGAACCTGCGACAGGCGACGTTCGCTGACGGCGTCTCTTTTCAGGAACCCATGGGGTTTGTTGGCGCGGGAGTCCGCAGGGATACCCTGAAGGTAGCGATCGGTCAGCAAGCCCTGAGCCAGCGGACAGAAGGCGATGCAGCCGATGCCTTCTTTTCCCAGCACATCGAGCAGACCGGACTCGAGCTCCCTTTCGAACATGGAGTACTGGGGTTGGTGAATCAGGCACGAAATGCCTAGATGCCGGAGAACACTCACCGCGCTCAAGGTTTGCGTTGTGTCGTAGCTCGAAATTCCGACGTACAGGGCTTTGCCAGAACGCACGGCTTGTTCGAGCGCGGACATAGTCTCTTCGACCGGGGTCTGGGGATCGGGCCGGTGAGAATAAAAGATGTCGACGTAATCGAGCTTCATGCGTTTGAGGCTCTGATCCAGGCTTGCCAGAAGATACTTGCGGGAGCCCCAATTGCCGTAGGGCCCGGGCCACATATCCCAACCAGCCTTGGTGCTGATGACGAGTTCGTCGCGGTAAGAGGCGAGGTCCGCGTGGAGAATGCGCCCAAAATTCTCCTCGGCGGACCCGGCCGGCGGACCATAATTATTCGCGAGATCAAAATGGGTAATCCCGAGGTCGAAGGCGCGGTGCAGCATGGCTCGTCCGTTCTCGAGGGAATCGACGCCGCCGAAGTTGTGCCAAAGGCCAAGAGAAATGGCCGGAAGAAGCAAGCCGCTCCGGCCACAGCGGCGGTATTGCATACTGTCGTAGCGGCTGCTGAGTGGCGCGTAGGTCACGGATTTTTTCACCGCTTCGAAATGACTTCGAGATGCGAGACCAGCCGGATGCGGGATCCCGACGGCCGCAGCCAAGATTAACGCAAAGTCGCTTTGACGGTGACGGTTTTGGTGCCGGCGGGAGGCACTGGAAGCAATCTTGCCGCCATGAAGCGAATGAGGAGGATTATTGATCGCGAGCTAGTATTCGTTGCCATCAAGAGAGAAGCGGCCTTTGGCAATGCGGTTGGCGTACCGTCCGAATCGTTCCGCCGAAAAAGGGATGAGGGGCGAGATAAGCACGGAGGTTTTCGAGTCCCAGAACCACATCGGCTAGCTTGGCCGCGGAGCCTCGGCCATTGTGAAGCAGGTACGACTCGACGATGGTCCCGCCTGGGAGTCGACCGAAGAGGGACTTCTCGACCGCCGGTTTCAGGCGGGCCACCGTTTGTTCTTTGACGAGTCGAGTCTTGGTGAGGAGTCCGGGAACGATCACGTTCGCAAACGCACCAAGTTTGCTCCAGATTCCCAACCATCCCCCTGAACCAGCATGATCTGCCAAGCACCAGCGAGATTGTGGGCGTTGTGTCACAAAACCGGACAAGAGCGAGCAATCTATGTACGCAATTGAAGAATGGTCTGTTAACGCTTGACTGCGGACTGGAAATGCGATGGTGGAAGCGAAAATATAAGATGCTTTCAGGATCGAGCAGCAGCGCAGGCGGCGAGTCAGGTCCTCGGATTCCGTCTGCTTCGGCGGTAAATCCAAGAGAGCGATTACGGTCCTTGGGGCGACACCGCCACTGGCGATTGGGTTCCGACCGACCTGGGACTGGGAATTGGCAGAACGCGTTGGCACCGCAAAAATTAGGTCTGCCTACCGGGTGGCCCCAATATTCCGACATCTGCTATGGTTGTAGAGTTCCCAAGGCCATGGTTCCTTCTGCGATCCGCATCTGTATTCTTGCTACCGCTGCTCGTTTGGCCTGTCTAGCCTTCTCGCCAGCCTTCGTTGTCGTGCACGCTCAGCTCACCACCGAGGATCGCCTGAAACAGCCTGGGTTTTGGCCCCGGAAGAGCGTCTCCTCGGCCGCTGAATTCGCAGGTGCGGACGCCTGTGCATCCTGCCATTCCTCGATTGCCATTTCGCAGCGTGGCACTCCTATGGCCGCTACGGCCATGCTTGCCAAGCACTCGCCGGAGTTGCGTTCCCACTCCCCCTTGCTTTTCAGCCAAGGCTCTGCTCGCTACGAGATAAGGACGGAAGGCGGGGAGAGCGTCTACTGCGTTACCCGCGGAGCGG
>Ga0306921_10007710_pt1 | contig 11324 bp, 6 predicted proteins | sample sta12Cox44000080_FD_203760 | JGI IMG/M metagenome (GOLD analysis project Ga0306921, IMG submission 203760) | Lab enrichment of tropical soil microbial communities from Luquillo Experimental Forest, Puerto Rico - statoxic.12C.oxic.44.000.080 (v2)... | ecosystem: Environmental > Terrestrial > Soil... | reverse complement strand
CGTGGCGCTCCTGGATCTGTCGACCGGAGAATTCAGCGCCGCTGAATACGCGGGGGCCGACGGACTGCAGGCACTCGCCGACGAGCTCGCCCTGTTGCGCCCGCGTGAGATCGTCGTGCCGGCGGGAGACAACGGTGCGGCGGCCGCGTCAGTCCCGCCGGTCCTCGCTTCCGGCCTGCCGATCACGCCCATCGATGGATGGTCGTTCGAGCTCGCCTCGGCGCAGAAGACGCTGCTCGACCAGCTCCGCGCGGGAGGCCTCGAGGGTTTCGGCCTGGACGGCCATCCGGCGGCCATCGCGGCGGCCGGCGCGCTCGTCCATCACCTGCGCGAGACTCAGAAGGTCGATCTCGCGCACGTGAGGTCGGTGGCCTATCGCCAGCGCGCCGACGCACTCCTGATCGATCCGACGACGCTGAGGCATCTCGAGATTCTGGAAGGATCCGACGGCTCCCGCGCCGGCTCGCTGCTCGACGAGCTCGATCGAACGATCACTTCAATCGGGAGCCGTCTGCTGCGCGCCTGGCTGCTCCGGCCGCTCGTCGCGCTCGAGCCGATTCGCGATCGTCTCGATGCGGTCGAAGAGCTCGCCTTCCGGAACACCGAGCGCGGCAAGTTCCGTGACGCGATCAAGGCCGTTCAGGATCTCCAGCGGCTCGTGGCTCGCGCGGCCCTCGGCACTGCCGGTCCGCGTGACCTGGTCGGCCTGAAGCATTCGCTCGCCGTCGTTCCGCGTGTGCGGACCGTCCTGGCCGACCTGCAGGCGCCACTCATTCGGTCGCTGGTCGCGGAGCTCGACGACCTCGTCGATGTGCGCGACCGGATCGAGTCGACGCTCACAGACGAGCCGCCGGCCCTGGCGCGCGACGGCGGGTTTGCCCGTGATGGCGTCGATCCAGAGCTCGACGAGCTTCGCAGCATCAGCCGCTCGGGCAAGCAGATCATCGCCGGCATGGAAGAGGCGGAGCGTGCGCGGACCGGTATCAACTCGCTCAAAATCCGGTACAACCGCGTCTTCGGCTATTACATCGAAATCTCGAAGTCGAACCTGCACGCCGTGCCTGCCGATTATCACCGGAAGCAGACGATCGCGGGCGGCGAACGTTACATTACGCCGTCGCTGAAGGAATACGAGGAAAAGGTACTCGGCGCGGACGAACGGATCCTCGAACGGGAACTGGAACTGTTCGAAACGTTGCGGAATGGTGTGGCGGCGGAGTCGCCGCGCATTCAAGCGACGTCGCGAGCGCTGGCTGCGCTCGACGTCCTCGGCGCGTTGGCGGAAACAGCGGCCGTGAACAACTACATCAAACCGCAGATCCACGATGGCGACGAGATGGCTGTGCTCGAGTCACGGCACCCCGTCGTGGAACGCCGGATCGGAGGGGGCGGCACATTCGTGCCGAACGACGTGACGTTGAACGGCGTCGCGTGTCAGCTCGTGATCCTGACCGGACCGAACATGGGCGGCAAGTCCACGTACCTCCGGCAGGTGGCGCTGCTCTGCGTGATGGCTCAGTCCGGGTCGTTCGTGCCGGCACGTGAAGCGAAGATTCCGCTGGTCGATCGCATCTTCGCGCGAGTCGGCGCGTCGGATAACATCGCCCGCGGCCATTCCACGTTCATGGTCGAGATGCAGGAAACCGCCAACATCCTGCACACCTCCACGTCTCGCAGCCTCGTCGTTCTCGATGAGATCGGCCGAGGTACCGCGACATTCGACGGTCTCAGCATCGCGTGGGCGGTTGCCGAGTTCCTGGCCACCCATCCAAAGGTGCGACCGAAGACGTTGTTCGCCACGCACTATCACGAGCTGACGGATCTGGCCGACGCGACGCCAGGCGTGGTGAACTTTCATGTCTCGGCCCGCGAGTGGAAGGACGACATCATTTTCTTGCGGAAAATCGTTCCAGGCCGATCCGATCGCAGCTACGGGATCCAGGTGGCGCGGCTCGCCGGGCTGCCCTCAACGGTGATCGCGCGGGCTCGCGAGATCCTTGCCGCCCTCGAGCGCGATGAATTGACCCGGGGCGGCCGTCCGTCGGTCAGTGGGACGACCTCCGATCCGCAGCGTCAGCTTGGACTATTCCAGTCGCCCTCGGCCGACGATACGCTGCGTCAGCGGCTGATGGCGGTCGATGTCGATCACATGACGCCGATCCAGGCGCTCGCGCTGCTTGCGGAGCTGAAGAACGAGGTATGACGCCGACCACTGTTCGCAGGCGAGACGTGATGGCGTCGCTGCGCCAGCCAAAGGTGGCGGTGATGCTCGGGCTGGGATTTTCCTCCGGGCTGCCATTCTTCCTCAGCGGCAACACGCTCGGCTATTGGCTGCGCGACGCCGGCACGACGCTCGCGGCCATCGGCTTCCTGTCCTGGGTGGGACTGGCCTATTCGCTCAAATTTCTCTGGGCGCCCGTCATCGACCGCGTCGACGCTCCGGGCTTCGGGTGGCTCGGTCGCCGGCGCGGATGGCTGATCGTCAGCCAGCTGATGGTCGCGCTGGGACTCCTGGGAATCGCCGCGGCGGGTCTCACGGCCGGCCTCGTGGCGCTCGGTGTGCTGGCGCTCGTGGTCGCCTTCTCTTCCTCCACACAGGACATCGTCGTGGATGCCTGGCGCATCGAGGCCGCCGCCGACTCGGATGAACTCGGCCTTCTGTCGTCGGCCTATCAGCTCGGTTACCGCGGCGCCCTGCTCATCAGCGATGCGCTGATCCTGATCATGGCCAACCACTGGGGCTGGCCGATGTCGTACACGACGATGGCGGCGCTGATGGCGGTGGGAGTGTGCGCGAGCCTCGTCGCCGTCGAGCCGCTTCGGGCGAAGGCGGTGTTCGAATCCAAGGCCGCGACGGCGCCGTTGTCGAGCGCACGCGGCTTCATCGACGCGGTCGTCGGACCCTTCACCGAATTCTTCCGCGTCTACGGGTGGCTCGCGCTGCTGATGCTCGCGATGATCAGCTTCTATCAGCTGCCGGAGTTCGTCATGGGCCCGATGGCCAACCCCTTCTATCACGATCTCGGGCTGTCGAAGGATGCGGTGGGAACCGTTCGCGCCTCGATTGGCCTGGTCGCGTCGCTGGCCGGCATCGCGGCCGGCGGCTTCAGCGCACTCCGCTTCGGCTATCTCAAGACGCTGATCGCGGGCGTCGTCATCAAGATCCTGGTGATTGCGAACTTCGCGACGCTCGCGTACGCAGGCCCTGACATCCGCGTGTTCGGCGTGGTGATGTTTGCCGACAATTTCGGCGTCGGCTTCGCCGGCGTAGCACTCGTGACCTACATGTCGAGCCTGACGAGCCTGGGTTACACGGCGACGCAGTACGCGCTTCTGAGTTCCGCATATACATATGTCGGAAAGTTCGCGAAAGGATTTTCCGGTGTCATGGTCGAGCGATTGACCATCGGACGCACGCTGCTCGACGCGTACGGGCTCTTCTTTATCGGTGCCGGGCTCCTCGGGCTTCCGGCGCTCGTGCTGTGCATCTTCCTCGCGCGCGCCACGCGTGAATCCAGGGTTTCGGTCGTCGGCACGTGACCGCGAGATCCGTGTGAGGCGCGCCCGGCCCCCTGTCGGTGCGCTGGTGATCACCGCAGTCGCCGTGTTGTGCGGTGCCCGCTCCGTTTCCGCACAGCTCTTCGATCCCCAGCTGCGTTTTCGTCAGCTGACCACGGAACATTTCGTCCTGTACTTTCATCAGGGAGAAGAAGCGCTCGCCCAGCGGCTGGCGCCGATTGCCGAAGAGACCTGGCGGGCGCTGAAGCAGCCGCTCGGAGTCATGCCGCCCAGCCGCACGCGGGTCGTCCTCGCGGACCAGACCGAACTGTTCAATGGGTACGCGACCCCCGTGCCTTACGACACGGTGGTGCTCTATGCGGTGACGCCGTCGGGATCCGACGCGAATTTCGACGACTGGCTGCGCCTGATCTTTACCCACGAATTCACGCACATCGTGCATCTCGATCGCTCCGAAAGCTGGGCGCGCGTTCTGCGCGGGATTCTGGGACGCACGCCATATGCCTTTCCGAATATCTTTCTCCCGCAATGGCAGATCGAGGGTCTGGCGGTATTCGAGGAGAGTTCGATCACCGGCATGGGACGGCTTCATGCCGGCGATTTCCTGGCCATCGTGAATGAAGGTGCGAAGGACGGTCGTCTCGAACCGCTCGATCGTACCAACGGCGGCTTGACTGATTGGCCCGGTGGCGCGGCCGTCTACGCGTATGGCGCCAGCTTCCATCAGTACCTCGCCGATCGGTTCGGTGCGCAAACGCTGGCAACGCTCGCCGAGGCCACGGCCCGGCGCGTGCCGTATGTTGCCTCGCCTGCGTTCAAGCGTGTGTTCGGGCAATCGCTCGGAGAACTGTGGCGCGACTACGAGGCCAGTCTCACGGCCAGAATGGCGAACTCCTCTTCAGCTGAGGCGTCGATCACTCGACTGACCCGGCAGGGTTTCTCAATAAGCGGTCCGAGATTCGACCGCTATGTGTGCGCGGGCTGTGCTCCCGAGATCGTATACAGCGCAGCCAATCCCAATGGCTTCCCGGCGTTGTACCGGGCAGGCCTCGACGCTGGGACACCACGGCGCCTGACGACGAGATACCTTGGCTCGACGACCGGCATCGGACAGGAACAGATCTATTTCGATCAGCTCGAGCTGAACCGAAACGTTGGACTCTATGGCGACTTGTACGCGTACTCGAGGGCCGACGGACACGTGAGTCGGCTGACGTCGGACGCGCGGCTGCTCGATCCCGATCTGTCGCCCGATGGCCGGACGCTGGTCTGCGTCAGGAACAGTCCGGGACAACGCGATCTCGTGCTCGTCCCGGTGACGTCAAACGGCAGCTTCCGAGGAGAGGCGTTCTCCCCCGCGACACTGCTCGCCGAAGCCGGGACGCAGTACGACGCACCACGATGGTCGCCCGATGGCCGGACGATCGCGGTGGAGCGTCATCGTCTTGGCGCGGAGCCGGAGATCGTTCTCGTCGATGTCGAAACGAAGACGGTGCGCGTCCTCGCGGCGGCGCCCCGAACGCGGTTTGCGATGCCGGCGTGGCGGCCCGACGGCGTCTCGATTGTTGCTGCCGCGGCGCGGGACGATCAGGCATTCAACCTGTTCGAGTTTTCGGTGGACGGGACGAGCGCGCGCCAACTGACACACACCGCGGGCGGTGCGCTCTGGCCGGACGTTTCGCCGGATGGGACGACCATCGTGTTTGTCGGCTACACCGTCGACGGCGACGACCTCTTCTCGATGCCCTACCCGACCTCAGGCGCGGGCGATGCGTTGACCTTCGCTCCATCTGCCGCCGATTCAGTGCGGAACGGCCCGTCGAACCAAGGCACGAGCGTTGACATCGACACGGCGGCAACCGGATATTCGCCGCTCGACACGTTGATGCCGACGTCGTGGACGCCGCTCGTTGATGCCAGCAGCGACCAGATCCGCGTGGGGGCGGGCACGACCGCTTATGACGTGCTGGGCTATCACACCTACGCCGCGAGCGCGACCTGGCTCGTGTCGAGTCCCGCGGGTGCGATCACGCCCTCACCTGCCGCACCCGACTGGCAAGTCACCTATCTGTACAACCGCTGGCGTCCGACGCTCTATGTTTCTGCATCGAGCGATACCTCATTTTTTGCCGGACCTGCCACGGATACCGGCACGCCAACCACCACGACGCGGCGTGAACATCAGATTGAAGGCGGATTGATCTATCAGATCCTCCATACGCGAGCGCAGCATTCGGCGCGGTTAGCCGTGGTCCGCGCCGTGGCGGACTACACGACGACCACCACCACGTTCTCGCGCGATCGCACGCCGGTCCGCTTGTCGTGGGCCACGTTGACCGCGCGGACCTACGGCTACTCGATCAGTCCGGAGAATGGCGTCGCGATCGGAGCGACGACGGAAATCGTCCGCCGCAGCCTCGGGTCGTTCGCCGATGCGACCACTACGACCGGCGATGCGCGAGCCTACCTGCCCGGTCTTGCGCCACATCACATTGTCGCGTTGCGGATCGGCGGTGGCGCGTCGATCGGCGATCCAACCGTCGGCCGAACGTTTCTGATGGGCGGTAACTCGCCCGGCGATGGGGTTGTCGATCTCAGCAGCGACGCCTTCTCGTTGCTCCGCGGCTTCGAGCCCGACACCTTTGCCGGCAGTCATGTCGCGGTCGCCAACGCGGAATACCGATGGCCGATTGCGCGCCCGCAGCGCGGTCACGGCACATGGCCGTTGTTTCTCCATACGGTGCACGCCGCCGTGTTCGCCGATGCCGGTTACGTCTGGACCCGAACCTTCGATCGATACGACATCAAGTCATCCGCCGGCGCGCAACTCTCTGCCGATCTCGTCGCGGGATTCTACGCGCCGTTCACAGTGAGCGTCGGCGCGGCGTGGGGACACGACGGCAGCGGGCGCCTCGGCGATCGCGTCACCGCGTACTTCAGGCTGGGCAAAGGCTTCTAGATATATGGTTTAATTATCTCCGCATGAAGAAGAAGTCCCGTTTCCTGCAAACGCCGATCGAGCCGTTCGCCGTCGAAGCGGGGCTGTCGGCGGACCAGGTGCTCGCTCGCATGGAGCGGATCTCGTTTCAGGGACGGAACCTCGCCACGGCGCATCGCATCTGGCAGAAGATGTTGCAAGATGATGTGACGATTTTTCTGGGCATGGCGGGCGCGTTGTCCGCCGGTGGTTTGCGGATGGTCGTGGCGCATCTCATCCGGAACCGCTACGTCGACTGCCTCGTGTCGACAGGCGCCAACCTGTATCACGACCTGCACGAAACGCGCGGCCAGCGTCACTATCTCGGCTCGCCGTTTGCCGACGATGCCGCGCTGGCGGAAGACCGGATCGATCGCGTGTACGACACATTCGCGAGCGAGGACGAGTTCTGCTCGAACGACGCCTGGATCGCCGATTTCGCCACGACGCTCGAGACGCGCCCGTACACGTCGCGGGAGTTCCTGCACCTGCTCGGCGGCCATCTCTGGAAGACAACGGGTCGCGACGGCATCCTGACGGCGGCATTCCGCGCCAACGTCCCGATTTTCTGTCCCGCGATCGCAGACTCGTCAATCGGCATGGGACTGTCGCAGGCGCGTCAGAAGAAGGCTGGCGCCGGCTACATCGACATCATCGGGGACATCGTGGAGTCGGCAAACCTGGTGATTCGCCGTCCGCGGACCGCGTCGATCGTCCTCGGCGGAGGCACGCCGAAGAACTTCATCAACCAGGCATCGGTCCAGGCGGAGTTCTACAGCGATCAGGTCGGCGGCCACCGCTATGCGCTGCAGATCGTCACCGACGTGCCGCACTTCGGCGGCGCTTCCGGATCGAGCCTGGAAGAAGCGCAAAGCTGGGGAAAGCTCGCCACCGATTCCGCCAGGGTGTCCGTTCAAGCCGACGCGACCATCGCTCTTCCGCTGCTCGTCAGCGCCCTGGCTGTGTCGGCGCCTCCGCTCCTGGCGGCCCGGCGCGCACCAACGTTCGCGCTGGCAGATCGCGTGATGACCATCGAAGGACAGACCGTTCCGTTCGACCGTTTCGAGGAAGTGAATGAACCAGCCGTCTGACACGCCGACAAATACTCCATTCACCATCGGGTTGATTCAGGATCACGCCGGCAGCGACGCACACGCCAACCTGGCGCGCGCCGAGCGGCTCATCCGCGAGGCGGCAGGCCGCGGGGCGCAGATCGTGTGCCTCAAGGAACTCTTCAACGCGCCGTACTTCTGCAAGTCGCAGCAGGCCGAGCGGTTCGATCTCGCAGAACCGATTCCGGACAGCACGACCGACGCGATGGCTTGTCTGGCGCGTGAACTGGCGATCGTCCTGATCGTGCCGATGTTCGAGCGGCAGGCGCCAGGTGTCTACCGAAATTCGGCGGTCGTCATCGACGCGGACGGCGCGATCCTCGGCGTGTATCGCAAGATGCACATCCCCGACGATCCGCTGTTCTTCGAGAAGTACTATTTCACACCGGGCGAGATGCCGGGCTTCCAGGTGTGGAAGACACGCTACGCCACTATCGGCGTGCTGATCTGCTGGGACCAGTGGTACCCCGAGGCGGCGCGAATCACGAGCCTGATGGGCGCGCAGGTGCTGTTTTACCCGACCGCGATTGGCTGGCATCCATCGGAACAGGTCGAATGGGGCGAGGCACAGGTTGACGCGTGGCGCACGATTCAGCGCTCGCACGCGATTGCCAACGGCGTCTACGTCGCATCGCCCAACCGCATCGGCCACGAAGACGAACCGGGCACCGACGGGTTGACCTTCTTCGGCCGTTCGTTCATCGCCGACCCGTTTGGGCGCTACGTGGCCGAAGCGGGCGGCGACGAAGCGATTCTGCTCGCGACCTGCGATCCCGCGTTGATAGAGTCCACCCGGCGGAATTGGCCGTTCCTTCGCGACAGGCGCATCGACGCCTACGGCCCGATCCTCCAGCGTTATCTCGGCCGATGACGATGCCGTCCTCCTCGCCTCGCTGGCGCATGCCCGCGGAATGGGAACCGCACCGCGCCACCTGGATCGCGTGGCCGCACTACGAGCCCGATTGGCCGGGCAAGCTGGCGCCGATTCCGTGGGTCTACGGCGAGATCGCGCGCGTATTGGCCGACTTCGAGCCGGTCGAGATCCTCTGCCACTCGGAGCCGGTTTACGAAAATGCCGGCGCGATCCTCGAGAGCCACGGCGTCCGGGCGGATCACATCCGCCTTCACCTGGTTCCGAACGACCGCACATGGCTGCGCGACAGCGCGCCGACCGGCGTCGTCGATCCGGCTGGTTCGGTGACGCTGCTCAATTGGTCGTTCAACGCGTGGGCGAAGTACGCCAACTGGCGGGTGGATGCACAGGTCGGCCGCGAGATCGCGACGATTGCGCACCTGCCGCGCGTGGAGCCGACACGCCCCGACAACGGCGCGCCGATGGTGCTCGAAGGTGGCGGCATCGAGACCAACGGGACGGGTCTCCTGATGGTCACCGAAGAGTGGCTGCTCAGCGGCGTGCAGGTGCGCAACGCCGGCCTCACGCGCGACGGCTACGAGCAGGCGTTCGCCGAGTGGCTGGGCGCGCGCAAAACGATCTGGCTCGGCGAGGGCTGTTCGGGAGACGACACGCACGGGCATGTCGACGACATCGCGCGGTTCGTCTCGGCCGACACGGTCGTGCTCGCGGTCGAAGAAGATCCCGCCGACGAGAATCATGCGCGGTCGATGGACAACGTCCGGCGGTTGGAGCTCGCGTCTCGCGATCCGGAGGTCGGGCCGCTGAAGATCGTGTGGCTTCCGTATCCCCGCCGCGTGATCATGAACGGCGAGCGCCTCCCGGCGAGCTACGCCAACTTTTACATCGCGAACGGTGTGGTGCTCGTGCCGACGTTCAACGATCCGAACGATCGCATTGCGATGAACCTGCTCGCGGACCTGATGCCGCGCCACACCATCGTCGGCATCCACGCGGTCGATCTGGTATGGGGACTGGGGACGATCCACTGCCTCACGCAGCAGGAGCCGCGCGGGTCGAGCGGGGCCTAGGTCGTCGGCGCCTTCTTCAGCGTATCGATCTCTTTTCGCGCGTCACCCGTGAACGGCGACTCTGGATACTCCTCGACGATCCGGTTGAACGTCTGTTGAGCATCGGCCTTCTTGCCGGCCTCGAGGTACGTGCGGCCAAGCTGCATCAGGATGCCGTCGATTGGCAGCGGGCCGTCCTTGCGCTGCGCGAGATCCTTGAAGGTCGTAATCGCGGCGTCGTACTGGCCCGAGCGGACGTGCGCTTCAGCGAGCCCGAGGCGCGCCATCTGTCCGTAGAAACCGTCTCCCGATTCCTTGATGACCTGTTCGTACGCAGTAATCGCGCCCGGGTTGGCGCCGAGGGCCACCGACGTCGCGGCTTCCTGATAGCGTGCGTAGATGCCTGCGTCGGTTGACGGATAGGCGTCGGCGGCAATCTTGAACTTGGTCAACGCAGCCTGCGAGCGCTCACGTTCGGTCGGGAAATACAGACCGCCGGCCGGGGTCCCAGGCGCGGGCGGCGGGCCGACACGCGCATCCTGGACCGCCATGGCCTGCGCGAGGAGTCCGTGTGCTTTCGTCTGCACGTGCTCGCGCCACCCGAAATATCCAATCGCCAGCGCGCCGACCACCACGACCACCGACAGAAGTGTCAGCGTTTCGTTGCGGCGCGTTTCTACGGTTTCGCGCGCCTGGCGCGCTAATCGACCGAGCTCGTTCTCTTTGAGATGATGACGTTCTGTGCGCTTCATGAATCCTGCCCCGATTGTACTTGATGAGACAGTCTACCTGCACGCAAGGCCGGTCAGTCAGGCGGCACGGCCCATCTGCCACCGGTGCCCCGGGCTACCGTGAAAAGACGGCTCCGTGGGCGTCGGGGAACGGCACGACCACAACGTTGCTGCGCTCCCGAACGCTGACCACATCGGCAACACCCCGCACGTTGCCAGCCACGACGAAGAAGCCCACCCGTTCTCCGGCCGCCGGCTGCCGCTGCATCGGCCCCCACTCGCCGCTGTAGCACCAGTCCCCGTGAATGGTTCCAACCAGCCCGTTGTCGCGCGGGCTGGGGTCCCCCACGTTTCCCCCCGTGGCGTCGAGACCGAACCAGAACTGAATCGGCGCGGTCACGTGCCATGTGCCGTCAATCAGCATCGCGATGCCGAGGCAGTACTGCAATGGCCCGTTCCAGCCAGCCGGGGTGACATCGGGCCATCGGCCGTCGCCGTCACGTTTGCTGAACTCGACGTGAACCCCGGTCGGCCGCATTTCGAGGCGCGTGATTTCGGTCGTGGCCGGCCAACTCGTGAACGGCGTCCCCCGATGCTGCACCGCCCTGGTGAAGTCGAAGGCATCGCCGGGAGCCAGACCTGTCTTGACGGCTGTTGGCTGATCGCTCGGCGGTTGATGCGGCGTGCCGCCGCTGATGTAGCCGCGGAGCCAGGGACACGCGGCCTGGAGCTGATCGTCGAGCGCGATGTAGTGCTGCGGATCGCCACCCTGCCAGAACAGCTGATAGGTGTTCGTTTCGCCGCGCACTTCCTGAACGTCACGATAGAACGGATGACATCGCGTGAGTTCGTCGATGCAGCCCTGGAGACCTTCCCAGATGTTCACTTCGTAGATGATGCCCTGGAAGTTCGGGCAGCGCTGTTGCACGCTCCGCAGCCAGGCGCCGCCGTTGGTCTCGGTCGGCAGCACTTGCGATGCGGCGTCGGGTTTGGGTGACACGCGCGGGTTCGGACCGGGCCGCTCGTAGTAGAGCAACGCTCGCGGGAAGCCGGCCGCAATCG
>Ga0306921_10007708_pt1 | contig 11326 bp, 14 predicted proteins | sample sta12Cox44000080_FD_203760 | JGI IMG/M metagenome (GOLD analysis project Ga0306921, IMG submission 203760) | Lab enrichment of tropical soil microbial communities from Luquillo Experimental Forest, Puerto Rico - statoxic.12C.oxic.44.000.080 (v2)... | ecosystem: Environmental > Terrestrial >... | reverse complement strand
AGCGGCTTCGGTCAGGCAATCGGCCAGGTCCGTTTGTGGGCAGCGCTGTAACAGCCGACCGAGCGCGTGGTCGGGCGCTTCGAAAATCCACTGCGACCAGAACGTAGCGGTCCGCTGCGCCATCCAGGCCAGCGCCACGCGCGCTAGCACGCAGTCTTGCTCCAGCCCGGGATCGTCACCGCGCGATGCCAAGACCGACATACTCGGAGCCAGAAAATTGACGGCAAGCGTGTTGCCGCCGAGCGCGACATTAGCGCCGGCTAAAGCCTTGCGAACTTTTACCAAGGCGCGCTCGCGTCCTTTTGCGCGCTTACACAGTGCATCAACAACCCGGTCCCGCCAGGCTGGATCAACAAGCGTTCGTGAAATCGCGGCGGCGGGCGGTGCCAGCTCCCGTTTGAAGGCGCGCACGCGGCGCTGGATTTCGTTCGGGATGCGGCCGCGTTTCGAATCGTGCAGCAGCCAAGCTTTTTCGATTTCGGTCTGGATGCGCGCCGGCTCAATCATTGATCTGCACACAGCTTCGCCGTTCGGTCCGACGAGGAGTCGAGCCGGTGGGGACGGCAAGATTTTGCCGATTTGCCGATTGCCGCGCGCGCAACGCGGCCCGTTGACCCAAAGCCTGCTGAAGGAAAAAGGTCGGAACGGGCCGCGCGTTCGCGCGAAACCAAATTTTAGGAAGCTTTAGATTTTTCCTTCAGCATGCCGGCACTCTTGTCCCGCATTTTTTATGCGTCAAGAGTCGGACCACAAAATGGAAATTGAGAAAAAAGTGAGAAACCTCTTTCGGTTCAATGGTTGTCCGCTTTCCCCATGACGCATACGCACAAAATTTTTGTCATCCTTCAGGCTCCAGCGCGTTTCCGGCTTTCTCTTCACCATGATCTGTCCCCACTTCCTCGCGTCCGGCGCGCAGGGCCCGCAGCGCCTCCGCCGCAGCGCGCTGCGAGCGCTCGTGTGCGAGCTGGCGTCGCTTCGCGAGTTCTTTCTCGTGCGGCAGTCCTAATGGATTGTATGGTTGAAGAAGCGACGGTCGGTGCGCGCGGTGCGCGTAAGCCATGAAATGACCCCGGGCGACTCGAAGGATCGAGGCCGGGCATTATGATGCCTCCGCGGTTATGGTAAAGGCGCTCCCGTCATTGCCGCCTCGGCCTGCTGGCACGCCGCGAGCGGATCGGGATGCCACCGCGAAATGCCGGCCTTTTCCATGCGCTTTAGCAGCCGCCAAGCCTGCTCGTCGCGGCCGCTGCCGTTGTCGAGATGCCCGAGGCACGGCGGCAGCTCCCACGGCCGCAGCCTGAGTGCCTCGATCTGGCGGTGGAAGCTGCAAAATTGTGAAACTTCCAGCCGCGTGCGCCTTTGCAGCATGGTGCGCACCTGCTCGACGCGGCTTTGGTCTTTCTCCGCCAGTGTTTGTTGGAGCGCAAGCTTGAGCGCGGCCGCGTCACGGTCACTCCGCCGCATCGTTAGCCTCTCTTTCCATCCGCATGACATCATACGCCGACAGCGACGGCTCCGACCGGTTGCGGCCGATCACCTTGGGATCAACCCGCGCCTGCGGCGTCAAGCGCAATGCTCGTGCCAGCATGGTCTGCGCTCGCGTCGATTTCTCCCAAGTAGCCAACGCGCGCGGGTCCCCCGCCGCCGTCTTGGCCGCATCACGCGCCAACATGGTGGCCTGGACAAAGCTCGCCAGCAGCAAGGCATCCGTGGCCACGAACTGCCGCGCCGGGCAGAAAGCGACGATTTCGGCGAACAGGCGACGCTCGGAATCAGTGAGGTGTGGCGGCGGGACAAGACGAGATGCCGCAGACGGGCTTGCCGATGAAACTTGCGGTGAGCGCCTTAAACAGCGCGTCGCGAGGGCGGCCGCGATCAAGGTCTTCGGGCACGAGGGGGCGCGTTGTAGCCATGCCGCGCAGTTTACGCGCGCCAGGCTCCGCTGCCTGTCACAGCGTGACGGTGTCTTTCAACCAGCGGTCGCTCCAGTCGCGGATGATGCTGCCGACTTCGCGCGCGACCAGATCGCGGCGCAGGGCCGCCTCCGGGCTCGTGCGACCGCTCTGGATGAGCGCGAGCGCGAGGCGGTACTCGTCGGCCTCGACGTTCAATTGAATGCGGCCTTGGCGTTCTCTGCGTCGCTGCTCGCGCTTCCTATGGGTGGCGGCAGCTCGGCGAATCGCTCCGGCAGTCATGGTCTAATTTAACGGCACCAGCGGTGGTAGGCCAATGCAGCGGAGCCGCGGCGCGCCGGGCGCTTGATGCGCCCGACGGATATTTCCGGCGAGGGGCGAAGGCGAGGTTCATGCGGCGAATTATAGATCGATCAACCAACGATTCACCGTGAATCGCTGGTGAGGCAAGATAGTCCATCGAGACGTCCCGGCAAATTTCATCAAGGCGAAAGACACAGATCAATATCTTTCGCTATCGAGGCGCGATGCGACGTCGTACTGCCGAGGGTGTCCGTATTCTGGACGCCCTTTGCCGCTGCATTTCAGCTCGCCCAAACTCGCCCGGTGGCTGCATCGCCGATCCCATTCCAACGGTGAACGAGAATGATTGCCTTACGATGTTGGAGCCGCTCAAGGACCTCGCTCATCAAGTCGAGACCGCCTTCGCGGAATAATTGCTCGCCGAGCCTTGGATCGCCAAGAGGCAAGCGCCCTCGACCGGATCCTCGATGATGTCGAGGACCATGCTGTGATCGCGGTTGGGGATCGGTCCGACGTCGTCGCCAGCGTCCCATTCCTCCAGCTCGGCTGGCGGCCGCCTTTTGCGGCGAGCGATCACCTCGGTCAGTAAGACATCCAGCGCCGTCTCAATGCCGGCTAGGGCGGTTCGCGTTTCAGTTTTCATTCAACTCTCCCATTTTGCTCCAGTCGCGCTCCAGTGAGCTGCTTTTGGCAGCGCTCCAGTGAAAGACCCCCCTCTGCTCCGCTCCACTCCAGTCCGCCCCCTAAGGGGGGCGGGACTGGAGCAGGGAGCTTCCGCAGAGCTTCCGGCGGCCGACTGGTGCTCCAGTCTGCTCCAGTGTTGCTCCAGTGACGGGGTGGGACTGGAGCAGGTCATTCTTCGTCCTTCCATTGGCCGGGGATGATGTATTGGCGGTCGCGTCGGGCCTCGTCTTTGCGGGTCTCGATGGCGAGCACGCCGTTGGCAATCCAGACGCGCAGGACGGCATCGAGCCGCTTGCGGTCGCGGTCGTCGTCGGGGTCGAGGTTAAGGCGTTGGGCCAGGGGACGGCCGATCCAATCCGGCGAGCGCCAGTCGTGGCGGTAATTGCCCTGGCGAGCCTGCTCCCGGATCCAGCGCATATCGTCGGCGGTGACGCCATCGAACGGTTGCGGGTAGTCCCAGGCTTCGGCGGCCTGGACGCTGTCGCCGGAATGGGAGCTCTCGCTGTTCGGCAGCTCGACCGGCACCAGATGCACCCACATCGCCTTGCCTGGCGGCAGCAGGTTGGTCTTGTCGCGGGCGACGCGGAGGTAATGCCGGCGCTCTTCCGGTTCGATCTTCGGCAGATCGGCCTCTTCGCTCGTCATGCGGTTGAGGATGCGGACTGAGCGCGCGGCATTCACGATAGCGCCCGCACCGCGGCTGTCGTCGGCGGTGAGCTCGCCCTGGCGGCCTTGCGTGCTCTTCCTGGTGTGCTGGCTGAGCTCGATGCAGCAGTCGCAACGGGCGGCGATCTCGCCGAAGCCGTCTTTGATGACCTGCTCCATCACGGTGTTGTCGCCTTCCGGCACGCGATGGAAGGCAATCAGCGGATCGAAGATGACGCAGTCGAGATGCAGCTCGGTAATAAGGCGCTCGATCTCGGCCAGCATTGCAGTGTCGAAAACAACATTGCCGCTGTGATCGAGCGATGCGACGCGCTGTTTTCCCGATAACCGCGAGCCGAGAAATAGTTTGCCCTGCAGCGCTGCCGGATCAATCTTGTGACGTATGCACGCCGCAGCGATGCGGCGCTCGATCTCTTCGTCGGGATCCTCGGCGTTCCAGTAGCCGACGTTGAGCGGTCCAACCGGCGGTGCTGGGCCGATCAATCCACGTCCGGTGACCATCTCCAGGCTGTTGCAAATTTCCAGCGAGGTCTTGCCGTAGCCGCCAGGGGCGACGGTCATCACTACTTGCTCTCGGATGTAGTGTCCGGCATGCAGCCAGCGGCGGCGCGGGATTTCCGCAAACGGCCGTGCCTGGTACGGCCAGAGCAACGACTTACCTTGCGTGGTATGCGGCAGCTCACTGCGTTTGTTTTTGGCCTTGGCCTCGGCGCGCTTGCGCTCGGCCTCAGCTTCTTTGCGATCCCAACGTTCGATGATGTCTTGTTGATCTTTGTCGAGCCCGTTCGTGGATTGGATGGGCGCATCATCAACTTCGTTAATGCCCTGATCTTTGAAAGCCGTGGCCATGATTTCTTGCACGCGGTCCGGTCCCAGCTCGGCGACCAGGCCGGAGGCCTCGGCCGCGTTCTGCAGCGCATCGACCGCGACGTCTAAAAACTCCGCGCCATCTTTGACCAGCAGCGCGCGCGCTTCGCAGCGCAGTTTGAATGCGTCGATGGCGGATGGCGTCGTCATTCGGCGGCCTCCGCCGTGCGGCGCAAGAATACCGGAATGTCGAGATCAGCGGCGGCCACCTCATTGCCCCACACCGTCCAGCCGGGGACGAGTTTGCGGCCGTACAGCTCCAGGTAAGGACCAGGGAACAACCGCTCGATGCGGCGGCGCACCTCTTCCGGCTTGGCGCTGTGTTCGCCGACCGGAGCCATCACGACCTGATGCACGTCGGTCGCAAGGCGCAGCGGCGAACCCTTGGTGGCGATGAAACAGACTTCGGCGTTGGCGGTCGTCCAGCAGCCCCGACCGTTGTTACGCACGCCGTCGCCGTTTTGCTTCGTCTTGACCCAGACGAACGCAATAGTTGACGGCTTGAACCCCCAAGCCCGGATGATCTCGACGTGTGTGCCGATGGTGATGTGTGGCCCGGTGCACCACAGCAACAGCGCGCAATCGTCGGCCGCGAGTGCGGCGACCGGCAGCGCCTTGATATCGGCAATCGAGGCGAGGCCGTAATAATGGTCGGCGCAAGAGGCAATCCGGCCGCTCGTCCCGCCCCACGACGTTTCCCAAGGCCACGGCGGATCGGCATAGATCACGGAGAAACGCTTACCGGATTCCGCGATGGCGACGAGATCGGTGACGGTGCAGCCGTGTTGGATGGTGTTGCGGTGCCGCTCTTGCGCGCGCTCGATCTTGTCCGCCTTGAGAATTCGGCGGGTCATGTTGTCGTAAGCGCGCTTGCTTGCGGTTTCGACCTTGTGCTCGAAATGGCTGTCATCGAGCGCGGCGAGCGCCTGCCAACGCGAGCTTTGCGTCTTGTTGATGCCGAGATCGGCCAGCGTGAGCTTCGAAAGTGGTTTCTTCCCGCGACCACTTTCCTTGTCGCCGGGTTTAGCCCGCTCCCCGCGCTCTTTCATCTCGTGGAGCATTTCCCCCGCTCGGCGCTCCGCGTGCATCCGAATCTCGGTCGCCTTGGTAATAAGCTCCGTGTCCTTGGCGCGCCGCGCGTACTCCTGCAATGCGGCGGCCTTGTCGAGAATGCTTTTGACCTCGTCGATACGCTGCGCCTCGGCGAGCGTGCGGCGGGCGTTGTCGTAAAGGGTGAGTGCGGTGGAGGCGCTGCTCATTCGGCCGCCCCCGCAAAATTTTGAAATGCGCTCGACCCCCAGGCGCGTCGCGCGGCGTCGTCGTAGGCGCGGGCGGCATCTCGCTCGCGATCAAACAAACCGAGCGCTCGTGTTTTTCCGTCCAGCCGGATGCACGCAAACCATTTTCCGCTGCGAGCGTCGCGCGACACACCTTTGTAACGGCTGGAATGATCTCGTTTGCCGGGACTGGAGCGAACAATTTCGGCCCGGTTCGATGCGCAAAGTTTTTTGTGATTGATCTCCTGGCCTGGTGTGAGACCGAGAAAAACTTCGCCAAATAACCGAAGCACCGAGCGTTTAAAGCTTCGCCCGCCGCGCCTCAGTGTGACGAACGGATACCGGCCGCGCACCAGCCACGGCCGCAAAACCTTGCCGGCGCTGCGCACGCGGGCGCGCGAGCTGACGTCGTAAGGGGGAAATTTTGGAATCGACGCCCAACGCTCGGGGCCAGGTAGAAGTGCGGAGGAATTCACAGTGTCGCTCTCGTTTCTTGCCGTGCGGCCGGAAACGAGCTAGGACACGCGCTTGCCTGCACCGTGTGCCGTTCTCGTTTCGGCATTTCCCCGCGGCGGCTGGGATCCTCCAACCTCAGCCGCCGCAAACTCTCTCCTAAAGCTCTGTCGTCTCGATCCTCATTGGCCCTTTGTGTCCGCGACCAGGCCCGCCTTTGTGGCGACGCCGCTCGCGCGCGTGCTCCGGCGACTGCGCATCGCGCAGCTTGATGCGCTCAGTGATCCACGCCTCGACCTCCTCCTCGACCCAGCCGACGGTCCTCTCACCGAGCGGCACACTCGAAGGAAACGTCCCGAGTTTCTGGGCTTCGTAAATCTCGGTCGTGGTGAGGCCGGTTTTAGAACGGACCACCGGCAAACGCAGAAGGACTTGGGGCATCAAATCGGTCTTTCGATTTTCCGCGTGGCAGTGTCGAAAGTTAACGAAAGGCCGCGATGACGACGGTGCAAGGTAAAAAACGCATTAATCGTGCGCTCGGTGCGCGATGAGATAACTGCCGGAAATGCTTTGGTATTCGGCGCGAATCGCTCTAATCGGGGCCGCAGATGCAAGAGAACATCGATGTCAGGAATCGATGAATCAAAACGTGCTGACTCGCGCCCCGCGCAGCGCGACAACCTTGTCGCCTTTCACGACCGCTGGCTTCGCCAGAAAGCGCGCCCAGTCCGCCATCAGGCGGCGGCGCTTCTCCAGCGCGGTGCCGCGCCGATAAGCGGCCTCGACCTGGTCGGCGATGCGGTGCGCTAATGCCGCCTCGATCACATCGCGTGCAAAGCTTGTGCTATCGCCGCACCAGTCGCGAAACGTCGAGCGAAACCCGTGCACGGTCACATCGGGACGCATCGAGCGCAACAGCTCAAGCATGCCGAATCTGTTGATTGACTGATTCGCCTTGGCACCGGGGAACAGGTAGTCGCAGCCGTGCACGCGCGGCAGGGCTTTCAAGATTTCGATGGTACGATCCGACAGCGGCACGGTGTGTGACTTGCCGATTTTCATGCGCGCGGCGGGCACTGTCCACAACTTGGCTTTGAGATCGATTTCGCCCCAAGTGGCACCGAGCGCCTCTTTGCTTCTCGCCGCAGTCAAGATCGTGAATTCGAGGGCGCGGGCCGCGACCTCACTGCGAGCTCGCAGCTCGGCCATAAACGCAGGCGCTTGCGCATAGGCCAGGGCCGGCCGGTGATTGCCGTGTTCGAGCTTGGTCCGCGCCGGCAGCAGATTGATCAAATGACCTTTCCACCGCGCCGGATTTTCGCCGTCGCGAAGATCGCGGCTCTTTGCCCAATCCAAGACGGCCTCGATTCTTCCCCGCACCCGCATCGCCGTCGTCGGGATCTCGCGCCAGATTGGCTCAATGCATTTGAGCACCAGCGCGGTGTCGATGTCGGCGACCGAGAGATCGCCGATCATCGGATAAACGTAAGTGCTGAGCGACGTCGGCCATTGCTCGGCGTGGATTGCGCTTCGCCAGCTCGGGCGATGCGCGGCGATATATTTCTCGGCGCATTGTTTAAACGTCACCGCGCGCGCAGCGGCTAACCGGATGCCCTGGCGCTTGGCCTGGCGCGCCGCGATCGGATCGAGGCCTTGCACCAGGAGCAAGCCGCATTCGCGCACCAGCGCGCGCGCCTGGGCCAAGGAAACGGCATGCAGCCTGCCTAATCCCATCCAGCGCTCGCGGCCGTCGCGCTCGTATCGGAAAACCCAATTGCGCGAGCGCAACAGCTTGCCGTTGGCGTCTGGATATTCGGCAATTCTCAGATAGAGTCCGTGGCCATCGCCATAGCGGCCGGGCTTTTTCAGCCGCGCCACCTTGACTGCGGTGAGTTTGAAGCCGTTCGATTCGCTCATGGTGCTCGATCCTTCCTGTCCCCGGCCCTGTCCCCCACCGGGTAGTCTGATGTAGATAAAACCCGAGAAAAGCCATTGCAAGAGAAGTGTCGGAAAATGTTGGGGAAAAGCGCTGCGGAGAAAAGCCGTCAAAACTGCTCGGACGCTAGTTTTCTAGACATTCGGTCCTGAGGATTGTTGCCGCGCAAAATGACGGTCGGACCCCATTCCGCCGGACGCAAATCCTTGATGTAATCGCAATGCGTAAGCGATAGTCGGTGCACTCCTAGGCCCTTGGGGGGGAGGCAATGCGACGGCGCGATCTCATCAAAGTTATTGCTGGATCAGCCATTGCTTGGCCGCTCTCCGCACGTGCGCAGCAATCCGACCGTATGCGGCACATCGGTATCCTGATGGCCTTTTCTGAGAATGATCGTGAAGCACGGTTCTGGGCCGCGGGATTTCGGGAAGAACTTGGAAAACTCGGGTGGACCGAGGGTCACAACATCCAGATCGATACTCGCTGGGCGACAGCCGATGTCGAATTGCTACAGCGATCTGCGAAGCAACTCGTAGCGCTTCAGCCCGACCTTATTCTTACAGGTAGCACACCAGCTACCGCAGCGATGCGGCAACAGACGAACACCATCCCTATCGTTTTCGCGATGGTAGACGATCCTGTCGGCAGCGGATTTGTCGCGAGCCTGTCGCGACCGGGCGGCAACCTGACCGGCTTCACCCCTATTGAGAACTCGCTGGGCGGCAAGTGGGTTGAGCTTCTGAAGGAGATCGCACCGCGTGTCGCCACGGTAGCGATGGTATTCGACCCGGCAATGGCGCCGTTTGCTTCCTATTACCTGGACCCCTTCAAGGCGGCCGCCGCGTCTCTTGGGATGGAGGCGATCGTCTCACCGGTTGATGATATGGCCACCCTTGAACGTGTTGTTGCCACGTCGGCGCGCGAGCCGAATAGTGGCCTCATCGTAATGCCTGACGCCTTTACGATCGGCCATCACGAGGACATCACGTCGTTGGTTGCTCGTTATCGTGTCCCTACCGTCTATCCGTTCCGTATCTTCGCCGAAGTCGGGGGCTTAGCGTCCTACGGATCCAGCGCACTTGATGAGTTTCAGCGTGCGGCATTCGTATGCTGATCGCATCCTCAAGGGTGCGAAACCGAGCGAGCTGCCCGTACAGACGCCAATCAATTTCGATCTGGTTATCAACCTAAAGACTGCAAAGGCACTGGGGCTGGACGTGCCTTCATCCATCCGGCTGCGTGCCGACGAGGTAATCGAATGAGGCGGCGCGAGTTCCTCTCGTTGCTCGGCGCAGCGGCTTGCCCACTGGCAGCAAGCGCGCAGCAGCAGCCTGCGATGCCAGTAATCGGATTTGTCAACGCGGGATCATCCGATGCGCCCCTTGCCGCTGCATTTCGCAAAGGCCTCAACGAGGCCGGCTATGTTGAGGGACAGAACGTCACGGTCGACTACCATTGGCTTGAGGGCAAATTCGATCGCCTTCCGGCCCTGATGGCTGACCTCGTGCACCGTCGCGTAGCCGTTATCGCTACACCAGCCGGCAACTTTGCTGCGCTTGCAGCCAAATCTGCGACCACGCAGATCCCGATCGTCTTTGGGGTCGGCGAAGACCCGGTCAAGCTTGGGCTTGTTGCCAGTCTCGCTCGGCCAGGCGGAAACCTAACCGGGATCAATTTCCTCGCGAATGAATTGGCCGTGAAGCGATTGGCACTTCTGCACGAGTTGGTGCCCAAGGCCGTTCGGATTGCCGTGCTGGTCAATCCAGCCAATATCCCGGCTACTGAGAGCGCGCTACGAGACATACCTGATGCCGCTCGTGCAATCGGACTGCAAGTTCAAGTTATCAACGCCAGCACCACGGGGGAGATCGAGGCGGCCTTCACCACTCTCGTACACGATCAAGTCGACGCACTGTACATCGCTGGCGATACGTTCTTCACGAGCCGGCGTGTGCAATTTGCGACGCTCGCGGCGACCCATCGGATTCCCGCGACCTATTCCTCGCGCGAAGCTGTCGAAGTCGGAGGGCTGATGGGCTACGACACCGATCGGGTAGACATGTATCGTCAGGTCGGTGCCTACACCGGTCAAATTCTCAAGGGCGCCAAGCCCGCCGACCTACCGGTCCTGCAGTCGACCAAATTTGCGATTGTAATCAACCTGACAACCGCAAAGGCGCTCGGCCTCACCGTGACGCCCTCACTGCTCGCCCGCGCTGACGAAGTGATCGAGTGAGGTGCCGGATGTCCGCTTTTGGCACATAGCGGACATCCCGACAGGCTCAAATGATGTCCGCTTTTGGGGGTAGAGCGGACATCACAAGAATGCACTGCAATGTGTCCGCTTTTGACCCAAAGCGGACATTGTTTGCCCTGCCGAAGTCCTGGAATTGGGGCTATTCGCCGCTTGTCAGACGAAAAGAGACAAATCGAATCATGGGGGCCGCTAGTACGACGACCGGCAGCATCGTTACCCATGAGATGACCCAGGATAATAGCCAATGAGTGAGGAATTGGCTGATTGTCACTAACGGCAAGCTGGCAATTCCGGCCGCAATTAGGCACGTCAACCCAGCCTGAATCACAGCGAAGATAAAATGGCTGTACCGACGTGGAATGCCAAACATTGTGGATCGTCCTGGGGTGACAAGTTGCAAGCGACCAACGTGCCATTCAAGCGGCGTGCGGCAACGCGCGGAACTCGTTTGTGCTCGCCATGGCCCAGGGAATTTCGAAACGTTTATCACCGCGTCCCGCGAGTAACGCGCCCGGCTCCAAGGGCGATAAAGCTCTGCGAATGATCATCGAGATCCCCTAGTCGAACTTCATACGACCAGCTTCGGTTTCGTGCAGAATGAAGCCTTCAAGTGGATCGACGTCTCTCGCCCACGGCGCTTGGGCCAGCACTTTCGTCGTGTCTGTGTAGCCCGCTTCCCAGCGGAGCCGAATTCCGCTGGCACTGAAGTCGATATCCTTTGAATGATCCTCGCCTGCCAGCGGCGGGGAGACGAGACGCACAACGTGCATCCGAGTCCTGCAGCCGTAGCCCGCCAGATCTTCCACATCCGGCATTTTTCGCATTTCATCGGGCAGCTTTTGGACCAATTCAGAGATGACATGACGTAGTTTGTGGATCTGTCTTTGCCGCGCAACGTGGGTTACCGCACGACTGGAATACTGAAGGTCCTTTTGTCTCGCCATGACATCCCAGATTGTTTTCGGCTCGG
>Ga0306921_10007702_pt1 | contig 11330 bp, 7 predicted proteins | sample sta12Cox44000080_FD_203760 | JGI IMG/M metagenome (GOLD analysis project Ga0306921, IMG submission 203760) | Lab enrichment of tropical soil microbial communities from Luquillo Experimental Forest, Puerto Rico - statoxic.12C.oxic.44.000.080 (v2)... | ecosystem: Environmental > Terrestrial > Soil... | reverse complement strand
CGGTTCTCCTCTAAGGGGCCATCTCTTGGACGACCTCGAGGATCTCGCGTCGGCGCGCCACGCGGTCGCCCCAGACACGATCGAAATCGGCGATCAGCGGCTTGATCTTGTCGGAACCGATCAGCGCTTGCGCATGCCCGACATCGGCGAATTCGTAAAAGGCGTAATGGACCGCCGGATCATTCCGGCTCCAGCAGCGCCAGCCGCGCTGTGCACCAAACACCTTGATTGCCCAAGGCAAGTGATCGGTCGCATACCACTCGTCGAACGGCGCCCGATCCATCTCGTCGGGTACCTCGGCGCGAACCACGAAATATCCTTTGGCCATGGCGTCCTCCTGTCGATCCGCCCGGTCATGAGTATAGCGGCTCGAGATGGGCGCACGCAGCACTGTCGCGATCGTCGCCGAGTGTTCGCAACATGATCTCGGTGATTGCGCCAATAGCGCTATTGTCGTCGACCAGTAGAATGCGGGAGGGCGGCCACGCGTCCCATTGGCTTCGCTCGCCGGCCTCTTCAGTGTCCGCTGTTCGATTGCCGATCTCGCTATCAACTGTCACGGTCCCGCCAGACTGCTAGGCAACCCCGCAGATCATATTTAGGCCGCGGCCAGTTCCTTTGTGCTCTTCCTTGGTCGTAAAAGAGGGCTCAAGGGCGGGACCGCGGACTTCCTCGCTCATGTCGGTTCCGGGAAACGAGATGAGCCTCGCGAGTCGGGCGGAAGTCCTTCCGCCCGGCTCGTTTTGTTTGGGGTAGGGGGATAAAAAGGTACAATCGGCGGTGATTTTCCGCTGGCAGTATCTTCCTTCTCGCGGCTTTCTGCAGACGCCTGATCCACCCCGAGGGGAAACGTGACCCGACCTCGCGCTGCCGACGATTTCGCGACAATCCGAGCGCGGATCGAGGAGCTCCGCCGCGAGCGCTCGCAGAGATCGGGTGCGCAAGAAAATGCGCGAGCCGCCGCACCGCATTGCCACGCTGGCGACGACCGCACCCACCGCAACCTTGAAAGCCGACAAAACGAAAAATGCGAGGGCTCGCCCCCGCCTTGGGTTCCGACGATTTTTTCCAGGTAATCGATGGACGGGATCAAACCGCCATATACCCGCCATCGACGTTGTAGGCGACGCCCGAGACGAAGCTCGCGCGCTCCGAACACAGCCAAACAACCATCTCGGCGATTTCTTCGGGATTACCCAGCCGTTTGAACGGGGTCTGGGCGAGGATAGCCTCGCCGCGCAGCCGCATGCCGGGCTCGGTCATCGGGGTACGGATATAGCCGGGGCAGACCGCGTTCACTCGGATGTTAGCCTCGGCATATTCGATCGAGGCGGTCTTGGTCAGGCCGACCACACCGTGCTTGGCCGCAACGTAGGCCGAAGAGGTCGGCAGACCGGCGAGCCCGGCGATCGAGGCGGTGTTGACGATCGCACCGCCGCCCTGGGTCTGCATTTGTGGCAGCTCATGCCGCATGCAGAGCCATACACCCTTGAGATTGACCGCGATCATTCGGTCGAACGCCTCCTCCGACCACTCCGCGGTCTTCTTGCCCACGGCGTCGACCTGCCAGCCGGCAATCCCGGCATTGTTGAAGGCGCAGTGGAGGCGGCCGTAGGTGCTGACCACGGCTTCAATCATCGCGCGCACATCGGCATCGCGGCTGACATCGCCCGACAGCGATATCGCCTGCCCACCCGCGGCGTTGACCAGAGCGACGGTTTCACGGGCGGCCTCCGCCATCAGATCGGCGACAGCGACGCGGGCGCCCTCGCGCGCAAAGGCGAGCGCCGTGGCGCGACCGATACCCCCACCCCCGCCGGTGATCAGCGCCGATTTCCCGTCGAGCATTCCGGCCATCGCGCACCCTTGTTCAGCTATCCCGGCCTTATGATGGCACAGCCGTCGCCTCGCCGGGTACCCCAAAGCACGATCGAGACGAGCCCACCGACGGTCATGGTATTACCATGATTGTTCGGCTACGGTCGGCGGCGGCCGAGGCGGGCCTCGTGATGGAGGATGTTAGGGGTGTGTAAACTGGCGATTGCGACCTTGATGACCTTACCGCTGCTTGCGGGCGGTGTCTTTGCCCAGCAAAAGGCTGGCAAGGATAACGTCTACGAGGAGCTCAATCTGTTTGACCAAGCCTTTGAACGCATTCGCCAGGACGCGGTCGACCCGGTTACCGACACGAAGCTGATTAGGGCGGCGATCGCCGGCATGCTGTCCGGTCTCGATCCGCACTCCTCCTTTATCGACGAGGCGGCATTTAAGGCGTCGCAGACGCCGGCGAATGATGATGCCGCCACCCTGGGGCTGGCGGTCACGATCGAAAGCGGTCAGTTGAAGGTGATCTCGCCACAGGACGGATCGCCGGCGGCGCAGGCCGGGATCAGGCCCGGCGACGTCATCTTCACGATCGACAATGAGCCGGTTTACGATCTGACCTTAGGCGAGGCAAAGCAGAAGCTGCGCGGTCCGGCCGGCAGCGAAGTCCAGCTGACCTTGCGGCGCGGCGCCGACAAACAGATCGATCTGACGCTCAAGCGCGAGGCGTACAAGCTCCAGACCGTGGTCGGCCGCGTCGAAGCGGGGAACATCGGCTATCTCCGCGTCGCCGGGTTCGACGGCGGAACGCAAGCGGCACTCGCCGCCGCGGTGCAGGACCTCCGGCAAAAGATCGACAGCAAGCTGATCGGCCTCATCCTCGATCTCCGGAACAACCCGGGAGGTGCCTTCGACGCCGCGGTCTCCGTCGCCGACGCCTTCATCGACAAGGGCGATATTGTCGTCGTCAAGGGCCGCAAACCCGCGAGCGTCAAGCGGATCAGCGCCACCCCGGGCGATCTCGCCAAAGGACTGCCGCTCGTCGCGCTGGTCAATGGCGGCACCGCGCGAGAAGCCGAGCTCGTCGCCGGCGCATTGCAGGACAACCACCGGGCTGTGCTGCTCGGTAGCAAGACCTTTGGCGAGAGCTCGATCGAAAGTGTGATCCCGTTGGGCGACGGCGGCGGCGCGATCCGTTTGACTACCGCCCGTTTCACGACGCCCTCCGGGCGGGAAATTCAGGGCAAAGGTCTCGATCCCGACCTTGCCGTTACGTCCCTCAAGCTCGCAAGACTGGCGCAAGGCCAAATGCGGCGCGAGGCCGATCTGCCGGGCGCGCTCAAGAACCCCGACCAGGCCGCCGACAAGCTGCCGGCCGATGCGCCGCCCGGTGCAACCGCGACACCCGCCCCCAAAGAGGCTCCCGCCGTTGCAACGGAGGACATCGGCTCGGCGAGCGACGAGCAATTGGTCCAAGCGGAAGATGTTCTGCGCGGGTTGTCAATGGTCAATCGCCGCGCGGCGGGCTGAATTCACTCCCTTTTTCGTACTCACCAGCGACGAGCTTGCGGCGCAGGATCTTGCCAACCGGCGATTTCGGGATATCGGAGATAAAGACCCAGGCGCGCGGCGGCTTTTAATCGGCGAGCCGCGAAGCACGGCACCCGGCGTCGAGGGCGTCCGGGTCGACCGCTGCAGCGCGCTTGACAAAAGGGTGACGCGCCGCCCCGGACGCTGGTCAGGCGACCCTGCAACGGCGATCTCTGCGACCGCCTGGTGCGGCGAGACCACGCTCTCGATCTCGCCCGGCGAGACGTTCTCGCCACTGGTGATGATCAGGTCGTCGATCCGCCCGGTGGCGAAGAGATAGCCGGTCTCGTCGGCATAACCGGTATCGCCGGTGAAGTACCAGCCCTGCCGGAATGCTCGGGCATCGGCGTCGGGCCTTCGCCAATGACCCTCGAAGGCTTCGTCACAAGCGAGGTCTGCGATGATCTGCCCTTCCTCACCGGCCCGCGCGAGCAGGCCTGAGGTCTCGGCGGCGAGATTAACCACCCTGATCGCTGGTTTAGGCCGGCCTTACCGGCCGAGCCTGGCCTCCTCGCCGCGTGCTGGTCGATCGTCAAGGTATAGATCTCCGACTAGCCGTAGTGATTGACGAAGAGCTCTGGGCCGAACGCCGCATCGACCCGCTTCAACAGACGCTCCGGCATCGCCGCACCGGCAAAGCCGAGCTTCCTGACCGAGCGAATATCGCTGTCGGTGAAGTCGGGGTCGGCCAACAGATCGTGATAGAGGGTCGGGATTAGGTAGAGGTACGTGACCCGGTCGCGCCCGATCATTCGCAACGCCCTGCCGGCTTCGAAGCGCTGCGAGCCAATGCAGGCTCGCCATCGCCAGTCGGTTCTGCAGCACAACGGCGAGGTGGTTGCCCTTCCGCAAGGCCAGTGCCGCGAGCCCGTCGATCACCCGGGACACCTCGGCATACCATTCGGCGTCGCTGAGACGCAGGTCGACGTCGGCGACAGCGAGCGCGTTCGGGCTGCGCTCGACGCCGGCGATGAAAGCTGCGCCCGAGGTCAAACATTTTTCCCCCTCGCGCGGAGCAGCGTGGCGACCCGTTGCGGGGTCAGCGGCAAGATCAGATCGGTGACACCAAGTGCATCGGCAACGGCATTGGCAAGGCAGACGGGTGTGCTCATTGAATTGCCTTCCCCGACGCCTTTGGCGCCGAGCGGCGTCACCGGCGACGGGGTCTCGCGATGCAGGATCACCGGTTGCGGGATCTCGCAGCCGGTCGGCACCGGATAATCGGCAAAGGTGCCCGACAAGAAGCTGCCATCCTCGCTGTAAACAAACTCCTCGTAGAATGCTGCACCCACCCCGTGCGCGAATGCGCCGAGCACTTGTCCGTCGAAGAGCGCCGGGTTCAGGATTCGCCCAGCGTCGTGCATCGTCACGTATTTATCGACGCGCACCTGTCCGGTATCGCGGTCAATCTCGACGCCGCAGAAATCGAAAATGAAGCCATAGGCGGCCGAGCTGTTGATTTCGTCGGTCTGGGTCGGCGCGTCGAGCCCGGGCGGTGTCCAGAATACGGTTTCGCGCAGTGCCGTGGCATCGGCATCGGGAAGCGATCCCGGCGACCAGTGACTCGTCCCGGCGAGCCGAGCGAAGCCGACCGCATTGTCAAGGTTGGCGGCCGCGAAGATTTTGCCGTCGGCGAACCTTACCTCGTCGGGCTCGATGTTGAGCTGGGGAGCGGCGATGGGGGTGAGCTTGTCACGCAACCGAACCGCCGCGAGGTACGCGGCACCGGCGACGGCACCGGCGAACCGGCTCGAATAATTGCCGGCGGCAATCGACCATGCATCCTTGCCGGTATCGAGCTCGGTATTGACACGGATCGCCGCCGCCGGCAACCCGAAGACTTCGCCGACCACCTGGGCCACGACAGTGCGGTGTCCTTGTCCTTGCGGCACCGAGTCGATCACCGCGCTGACCCCGCCCAGCGGATCGAGCGCCACGGTCGCGGCGGTCTGAGCCCCACTCTTCGGTCCGGCGCGGGCGCGGTCTTCGGCGGTCAGAGCCGTCGTGATGTAGCCCATGTTCGAGATCGACGGCTCGACGATAGCGGCGTAGCCGATGCCGTAGAGCCGGCCTTCGGCATGCGCCTCCTCGCGTGGCGCGCGGAGTTCAGCGAGACCGCCCTCTGCGACGGCGGCATCGACAGTAGCGGGGTAATCGCCCGAATCGAGGATCGCCCCGGCCGGGCAACGATAGGGAAAGGCGCCGGACGGAACGAGGTTGCGACGGATCACATCGAGCGGGTCGAGGCCGAGCGTCACGGCGATCCGTTGCATCAGCCGCTCGAGCGTAAAATAGACCTGCGGGCCGCCGAAACCGCGATTGAGGCCGCTCGGCGTCTTGTTGGTCAGCACGACGCGGTTGCGGATCGCGAGGTTCGTCACCCGGTAGGCGCCGGTCATGTTGCCGTGCATGCGGTAGAGCGTGGCCGGCTCCGGCGCACGCAGATAGGCGCCGCAATCCTCGATCTGGTCCCAGGCGAGCGCCAGGATTTCACCGGTATCGGTGACCGCGGCTTCGAGCGTGGTCACCCGGTTCGTCGCCGAGCTCGCGGCCAGAAGGTGCTCGAACCGATCCTCGACCCACCTGACCGGCCGCCCGGCCTTGCGCGCGGCGATGGCCATCAGGACGATGTACGGGAAGACGGCCTGCTTGACGCCAAAGCTGCCGCCCGAATCCGGCGGCGTCTTGAGCCGCAGCCGGTTCGCCGGAACGCCGAGCGCCAACGCCATAACCGGATGCAGCGCGAAAGGCCCCGGGAAGTTCGCGGTGACCTCGTAGGCGTTCTCTCCGCGGAGATGCTCGGCGACGACGGCAAAGCACTCGATCGGCGTGCAGCCGTTGCGCGGATATTCCGTGGTGATCGCGATCCGGTGCGCCGCCGCGGCAAAAGCGGCTTCCGGGTCGCCATAGCGGAAGCGCCGGTCACTGACGACAACGTGTTCGGCGGTGGCGCGCGGATCCAACGTCGGGGACAACGGACGGTAGGTGACGTCGATCGCCTCTGTTGCGTCCTCAGCCCGGTAACGGTCGCCGGCGACGACGACGGCGACCGGTTCGCCTTGATAGCGTACGCGCTCGGTCGCGAGGCACCAATGCTCGATCGGCGACTTGACGGGGGCGATAAAAGGACGGCTCCAGCGCCGGGCGTCATCGCCGGTCACGACGCAGGCCACCCCCGGCATCGCCGATGCCCGAGCCGCATCGATCGCCAGGATCTCTGCATGGGCGTGCGGCGAGCGCAGGACCGCGGCGTGTAACGTCCCCGCTGCTAACGGCAGATCGCTGGCATAATGGCCGCGTCCGGTCAGGAGCGCGAAATCCTCGACCCGTTGGAGCGATTGTCCGATGGGTTCGCCCGCCATCTTGTTCGTCGATGCCTCCGATGCTCCGGCCCACTTTCGGGCCACCAGGCGCGGGCTGGCAATCGGAAAGCGCGACCCGCTCGGTCGCCGCTTTGCCGGCGCACGGATGAATGACGTGCCTTGAGCGGTTGAACTGGTGCGCCTGCGCTCCACCGCGCGCGTAGATAACTAATCCAATCGACATCGCGGCCTGCGGCGCCTTTACCGAGACGACGACCGCCGCGAGGCGACCCCGGTGATTTGGAAAAGTCGCCCGCATGCTGGCCCGGCTCGACGAGGCAAGGCGGCCGGAACGGCTCGACATGCCGGGCTTCCAGCTGCACACGCCTGAGGGGCGACCTCGCCGGCTCCTGGAGCATCACTGTTCGCGCCATCTGGCGGATCATTTTCCGCGTTGAACGGGGCGACGCCAGGGATGCTGATTTGGTCAATTCACAAGAGACAACAGGAGGCATGACCATGACGATGAAAACCCACCCCAACCCCAGTTTTTCGGTGCGGCACAATCGCATCCTAACGATCACCGAGGCCGCAGAGGCATTGGGCGAGACGCGGCAGACCCTCAACAATCTCGTCAACGGCAAGAGCGGCGTTTCGGCGGATATGGCGATCTTCTCGACAAGGCGTTCGGCGGCGGCGCGGAGACGTGGCTGCGGGTGCAAAGTCTCTCGTTTCACGCACTCTTGAATATTACGGCTTGGCCAGTCGGCAGCACGAGTGGGTACGCGGTGGTCTCACGAAAATATTCGTCCACAGCGGCACGTGCTCCCGGACAGCTTGGGAAGCCGTAATCGTCAAACACCATAAATCCACCATAAGTAAGGCGTGGGAATATAAATCGCCAGCAATCCAATACTGACTGATAGATATCGACATCAACATGCGCTAGCGCAATTTGCGACGATTCAAGACCTTTGAACGTATCAGGTATAAATCCTTGGTGATAAGCAACAATTTCATCATGGCCCACTACGGATCTAACCCCCTCTAATGAAGTATCAGCAAAATCACCACGCTGGTGTAGATCTTTTTCTCGGTCCGTGTCAGGCATACCACTAAATGTATCAAAGAGATGGAGGTAATGTTTTCGGGCAGAAGCCATGCGCGCGACGAGTTCCGCTAACATCGCTGCAGTTCCGCCTTCGTATACCCCACATTCCCAAAAGACTAAGTGCCTGTCGTGCAAGTGAATAAAGCATATAGCATCCGTCAGGAGACACTATCGCGTGATGGACAGCACAGCGATGGAAGGTGGGAAAATCTCCAAATCCGATCCATGGACTAAATAGGGGATGGTAAAAATCGTTGTCAGGAATGGCCATTGATAGCGCTCCCCATGTAAATGATCCCGCATTCGCCCGATGAAGCCGCGATTTTTAGCGCCTTTGCGGCAGTTCTCAGCTAAAATTCAAGGGCTTGCGGGGGATCGAATGGGGCATCGATGGGGGACCCGGCGGGTGAAGCGGACAACAGCGGTCTGAGGCTGGATTTTAACCGTCGTCTGCTGCTGCAATTTCGCGGCTCGACGATCACCTCTGATGCCGGGCTACTAGCTTACCCCGAGCTGGATGACACGCTGGGCCTGACCGACACGGGGGCCGGAACGCTGGCGGACGCACGCACTGGCAAGAACGGTCGCCACCGGCTGGCGGGGTTGCTGCGCCAATCGGTGTTTGGGCGGCTGGCCGGCTGCGAGGACGTGAACGACGCCGAGAGGCTGTGTCGCGACCCGGCGATGCGCTGGGTGGTCGGCGACCGAGCGATTGCTGGCTCTGCCGCCTCGGCCAGCCAGATGGGCCGCTTCGAGACAAAGTGGCTGAGCCGGCCCGAGAACCTTGCCGCGCTCATCGATCTGCCCGGCCAGTGGATCGACAAGGTGCAGCAGCGGCAACCGCCCAGGATCATCGTGCTCGACATGGATTCGAGCGAGAGCCCGACCTACGGCGAGCAAGAGGGCAGCTCCTACAACGGACATTTCGGCTGCACCTGCTATCACCCGCTGTTCGTGTTCAACCAGTTCGGCGATGTCGAGCGCTGCGCCCTGCGGCCGGGCAACGTGCACAGCGCCGCCGACTGGCGCGCGGTGCTGGAGCCGGTGATTGCTCGTTACCGAGGGACCGTCAAGCGCCACTACTTCCGGGGCGATGCGGCCTTCGCCAATCCCGAGATGTACGAACTCCTCGAAACCGAGGGTGTCGGCTACACGATCCGGCTGCCCGCCAATAACGTCCTGCAGAACAGGATCGCCTATCTGCTGAAACGTCCGGTCGGACGACCGCCGCATGAGGTCCGCCGATACTACGCCAGCTTCACTTATCAGGCGCAGAGCTGGAGTAAACCGCGCCGCGTCGTGGCCAAGGTCGAATGGCATCCGGGCGAGCTCTACCCGCGCGTCGGCTTTATCATCACCAACCTGTCGCGGCCAGCCGAGCGCCTCGTCGCCTTCTACAACCAGCGCGGCACGGCAGAGCAGTGGATCAAAGAGGGCAAGAACGCGATCAAATGGACACGGCTGTCCTGCCGCACCTTCGCCGCCAATGCCGTCCGCCTACAGCTTCACGCGCTCGCCTACAACCTTGGCAATTTCATGCGTACGCTGGCGATGCCCAAGACCGCGGAACCTTGGTCGCTGACCAGCCTGCGCGAGAAGCTGATCAAGATCGGCGCCAAGGTGGTCAGCCATGGCCGCTACGTCACGTTCCAGCTGGCTGGGGTCGCGGTGTCGCGGCAGATGTTCAAGGACATCCTGATGCTGATCGCCCGGCTGCGCGCGCCGCCAGCGCCTGTATGAAGGCAACGGGGCAGATGCAACAAACGACGCCAAAGGTGCGCCCCGGCGCAGGCAGATCAACGCGTTTCAGCGCGTCGGCGCGGTCAACTCGCGGTTTTGACCGCCTATCGCATACGCAGCACACGATCTGCCCTTGCTCAAGACGCCCGAAGGAGCGATTCTCGTGTCAGAATGACCCAGCATCCGGGGAATGTCGGCTAAATTACCCTCAGGAGGTCAAATCATGACTACACCGAGACTCTCTGCAGTAAAATCGGTTTATAAGTCGAGCGGAAGTTATCACACAGGAAGCTCCCTCTGGCGATCAGATGCACAAGTGCTTCCCCAAAGAATCAACTACAGATGCTATTTCGCTCGCGCCGAGAGGACATATCAGCGTTGTGTGAGCCTTGGCTATAGTGGGGACGCCTGCCAGCAGGTAGCAATCGGTTTGGCGGCGTCCGTCTGCGAGGAATAGGAAACAACGTCTTCACAATTAAAAGAATTTCCTGGGATCGAAACTTGTTGCGCGGGTAATTCGATATGATTGAACCCCGCATCAAAGATGCGGGCTAGTGGTGCTGGCAAGGGCGGTGTCGATCGCTCTGTGTGATTTCTGTGGCGATGAAGGACGCGGCGGGCAGGTGTGCGCGACAAGCGACTGTTACGGCTTGGCCCCAGGCTAATGCAAGGGGTCTGAGTGTGCTATTCCGGGACCATCCTGCGATGACCGGATGACCCTGTGATGGTAGGGATTGAACACGGCACACTCGATTTTATAGAATGCAGTAATCCGACATCGTGTCCCCGCCAACCGGAGTGTCATCGCTACTTTGCACGCCGGGTGACATTTCTATCTCGCGCCGACACTCCGTCACGGAGGCGGGGAACGGCGTAGACACAACACGAGCGGGCCGCATGCCATCTCCGTTCCGATGCCGCTCGACGTACCGGTCACCAGGCCAGCGAAGGGGTGCCTCTGGTCATCATCAGCGCCGCACCGCCGCGGCCATCGCCCTCCGTTACGATCCGAGGCCTACCCCGTCCCGGCTCAGCTTGGCCGTCTGCGCCGAGATATCGATTCCGTAAAGGCGAGCGGCGTTTTCACCCAGGAACTTGCGCTTGATCTCCGGCGTCAGATCGACGTGGTACTCTTGCTTCAGATCCTCCGGCAGTTCGAACGCCATGAACTTCTCGATCAGCCATTTGGGCGACCAAATCGCGTAGTCGCTGCCAAAGCACAGTTTGTCGGGGCCGAGCCAGAACAGCAGATTGGCCATGATTTCGCCGAAATATCGGGGACGGAGATGGGCAAAGGCCATCGCCACTGACAGCCCGGCATACACATTGGATTCTTGTGCGGCAATCCAGCAGAAATCGTCGAGGCGCGGCAGACCGACATGCTCGACAATAAAATTGAGCTCGGGAAAATCGGTGGCGGCGTAATCGACGTCATGCACATCAAACGCGTCGGCGCTCAACGGGTAGACGGTCGGTCCCTTATGCACATGGATGTTCTTGATGCCCAGTTCCTGGCTGAGTTCCAGGTATTTATAGGCCCAAGGGTCGTTGAGACGCCAGCCGCGCGAGCCATTGCGCCACTCGGCGGTGTAGAGCTTGAGCCCGCTGATCGGGTACTCAGCCAACATTCGGCGGAACCCGTCGATCCCGGTCGCTTCTTCGCGTGGGTCAAATGAACCGCACAGCAGAAGGCGGTCCGGATGCTTGGATTTGACGACGTTGTTTTGGAGGTGAGAGTTGAAGCCGTTCTTGTAGAACTCATA
>Ga0306921_10007701_pt1 | contig 11330 bp, 8 predicted proteins | sample sta12Cox44000080_FD_203760 | JGI IMG/M metagenome (GOLD analysis project Ga0306921, IMG submission 203760) | Lab enrichment of tropical soil microbial communities from Luquillo Experimental Forest, Puerto Rico - statoxic.12C.oxic.44.000.080 (v2)... | ecosystem: Environmental > Terrestrial > Soil... | reverse complement strand
CGCTCGTTTTCGAACGAGGCTGCGGGGCCACGCATGTCCGGGCAGTTCAGACTTTCTCAAACCTGTTCCAAAAATCGCGCCGAAATGCAATTGGTGTCTGGAAATGCTCGGCGTTCGGCGTCTGTTCGGCTTTGGAACGGCTAAGCGTGCGATTTATTACAAATCGTGCGGTGACCCCTTTCCGGCGCGAAGTTTTGGGTGGCGGCGCTGTCGGCGCTAGTCGCATAAATAGAGGTAACACTCCGGCGGGTTCTGTGATCGCAGGGGGTGCACGGTGGCGGTGTTGTCAATAAGCAAGCAGGGGTTCAGCCGTCTTGACGTAACCATCGGGTGCGTCCTGAGGTTCGCACCCTGGCGCACTGAGGCCGGGAAAATCTCGGCTTCCCGTATGCTGGGCCGAGCCAGCCGGCTTGCTCGTGGTAGGCCGCTCGACTCAGCTTGATTTTACTTAAGTTGTAATAGGTGGCCAAGTTTGATTGTTATATCTTTACTCCCCGCTGCCAAAGAGATGGGGCCACCTTTGGTCGACCGACTCCAGTAGAAGCTTTCACCGCGTTGAGATGAGTGGCGTCTAAGACTTCGGTGAACGGGCGCGACGGGTTTTGTTTCTCACCCGGCGGCGATGCATCACTGCGGCGAAGCTTTTGCAGGGAGAACGACAGTCATTGGTTCGCAGGGATTGTGACGATGGGTGTGGACCCTCTGGTTCCGGTGTCGGCTATCGAGAACAGCAGCATGATGATCCCAAACGTGTACTTGGACTGGATATCGGTGTCGGCGATCCAGAACCATCTTCCATCGTATTGTGCGACAACAAACGCGTCCTGCGGCTGCTTATCAGTGACTAGAACCCGTAAAGGCGGACCGCTCAGCGCTGCCGTCCCCTGAATTGCGGCCACCCCGGGCGTAGCTTTCCCCTGGGCGACATCCGACTCGGGCACCTTTACGACCGCAGCGAATTCAAGCATGATCTCCAGCATCGAGCGTGTTTTTATGTCGATCTCGTCGTCTTTTCCTGAGTAGCCGCCGTAATTCACTCTGAGTTCCCGCAGGTCCTGCTTTATCCCGAGAATGCTCTTTATTTCCCTTCCTTTGGCGGCCAGCTCTGGATCTCTGCTCGGTCCGAAAATGAGCACTGAGCTCTCGGAGCCGTCCTTGGGACGCTCAATACGGATCTGGATCGCGCCGGCAAGCTGACCCTCGCGCATCAGGTCGACGAACCTGGTAAATTTCGGGTCGGGTAGGCGGCTAAGCCGGTTTGACGCGTTGTTAATACCGTTAATCGAGTCCAACGTGATTGGCATGAGCCGCTCGGCAGAATAGCCCGCCTGCAAGGCAAACAGCACTGAGCTCGGGGGGATCGGCGTCATCAGCCTCTTCAAAAAATCAACCCCGGTGAGCGGCTGATAGATCACGGTAGGCCGATCCGTGTAGGTGCCAGCAGCCGTCGCGTTGCCGGTCGCCGTGAAGGGGCCGACAATGGCCGCATTGAAGTTTCCCGCCGTAAAACTAGTGCCGAGCGTCCCCTGGAGCTGATAACCGGCAATCACCTGAGCGACTTCGAGAAAGATCGGCATATCACCGTAACGGAGCTTCACGATGTTGAGTAGCGTCTGCTCCTTCCAGGAATTACCAATTGAGCTTGCGTAGTCGATCCTGTCGCGCGACACCGTTACCGGCCCGATGCTGCTGCATGCAGCAACCGAAAGCCCCAGAACAGCGGCGGCCAGTCTTCGTGGCATCCACGAATTCAATGTGCGACGGTATGCGTCATTCCCGGAAAAGCGGGAATCCAGGAGCCCAACGCCAAACCCGAGCGTTGATCTGAAAAAGGGTTGGATACCGCGCCGATCCAGCCATCTCCTACGCCCTGCGTTTCTCCAGCTCGACAGGGGGCGGCCGGCCGCCGGCCCAATCCTCCGGAACGATAACCCCAAAGATACGGATGAGAGCCCCAACCAATCCCGTCCAACCCGTCTGATGACTGGCACCGATGCCGGCGCCGTTGTCGCCATGAAAATATTCGTAAAACAGCAGATTATCCCGCCAATGGGAATCTCGCTGAAACTTCTCGACTCCTCCGAAGACCGGTCGCCGGCCGGTTTCGTCGAGCAGAAAGATGCCCATCAGGCGATTGGCGATCTCACGCGCGACCTCGAACAGGTTCATCAGCTTGCCAGAGCCAGTCGGGCACTCGATTTTGAAGTTGTCGCCGTAATACGCATGGTAATGCAGCAGACCGCGGATGATCAGCGCGTTGACCGGCACCCAGATCGGCCCGCGCCAGTTCGAGTTGCCGCCGAACATGCCGCTGTCGGATTCCGCCGGCAGATAACTTACCCGATATTCCTGACCGCCCGCGGTAAAGACATAGGGGCGCTCGGCGTGGTAGCGGGACAGCGAGCGGATCCCGTAAGGGCTCAAAAACTCGTTCTCGTGGAGCATGCGGGTCAGGATCCGGCGCAGCCGGTCCTGATTGACGAGGGCAATCAGCCCGGTTTCCGCGACCCCCAAATGTCCTGGCCCGGTTGCATGGATGGATTCGCGCAGTTCAGGCATGCGCCGCATGCGCTCATACATCGCCGCTGTCAGTCGGGGGACCCGATCCCGTTGCCATTTCTCCACGGCCGTGGTCGCGCATAGCGGCAGCAGACCAACCATCGAGCGGACCTTGAGTCGCGTCGCGGTTCCATTGGGTAAGCGAAGAACATCGTAATAGAACCCGTCCTCCTCGTCCCACATCCCGTCCGCGATCCCGTTCATCGCTCGGGCGATCAGCAGAAACTCGATCGCGTAGTTCTCCGCCAACTCCTCATAGGTCGGGTCGTGCGACACGAGCTCGAATGCGATCTCAAGCATGTTCTGGCAGAATAGGGCAACCCAGGCGGTGCCGTCGGCTTGCTCCAAATAGCCGCCGGTTGGTAATGGCGCGCTGCGGTCGAAGACGCCGACATTGTCGAGTCCCAGAAACCCGCCTTCGAAGAGGCTGCGGCCAAAGCGGTCCTTGCGGTTCACCCACCAGCCGAAATTCGCCGTCAGCCTGCCGAAAACCCGCTTCAGGAAGTCGAGGTCCGTCGTCCCACGCAGCGCCTGTTCGACTCGGTAGAGAAAGATCGCAGCCCAGGCTTGGACCGGCGGGTTGACATCGCTGAAGTTCCACTCATAGGCGGGAATTTGGCCGGTCGGATGCAGGTAGACTTGACGCAGCAGCAGGTCGAGCTGCTGCTTGGCGAAATCGAGGTCGATGGTCGACAGTGTCAGCGTGTGAAAGGCGAGATCCCAAGCGGCGAACCAGGGATATTCCCACTTGTCGGGCATCGAGAAAATATGCTCGCCGATCAGGTGGAACCATTCGCGGTTGCGCACCTGACGGGATGTCGGCCGCATCGGATCGAAACCGTGCTCCTCGAGCCATTTGTCGGCATCGAGGAAGAAGTACTGCTTGCTCCACAGCATCCCGGACAATGCCTGCCGCATCACATTAGCTTCATCCGCGCCGATCCGGGACGGGGTGATCGCCTTATAAAACGCATCGGCGTCCCGCCGGCGCTCTTCGAAGATCTGATTGAATTGTCTCCCGAACGGGTTGCGGGAGCCGCTGTTGCTTAGCCGTAGGCGGAGGAGCGTGGTTTCTCCCGCACCTATATTGAGCTGATAGTGCGCAGCAGCCTTGGTGCCGGTCTGGTTCGGGTTGACCGCTTCCCTCCGACCAGAGACCACATAATTGTGGATCCCGTCTTTGACATAGGGTGTCGCGTTTCGCGTCCCGAATATTCGCTCGTTGTTGGTGTCGTTTTCGGTGAACAGCAGTGGTGGATTTCCATCGCAATGCAGCAGGAAGCCACCGAGCTCGGCATGCGACGTTTCGATTGTGACAGTGTTTTCCCTCGGCCCCTGTCGTAAGGAGGGTTTCGGCTGTTCCGGCCACCAGGCCCAGGTGTTGCGAAACCACAGGGTCGGCAGCACGTGCAGGGTGGCGGCCTCCGGTGCGCGATTGCACAAGCTGATCAGGATCAAAATGTCGGTCGGCGCACCTTTCGCGTACTCGACAAACACATCGAAATACCGATCTTCGTTAAATATTCCGGTATCGAGCAGTTCATATTCCTGATCGTTACGGCCACGCCGCCGGTTGGTCTCGACCAAATCATTATACGGATAGGCATTCTGTGGGTATTTATAGAGATACTTCATGTAAGAATGGGTCGGTGTGCTGTCGAGGTAATAATAATATTCTTTGACGTCTTCCCCATGATTGCCCTCGGAATTGGTCAGGCCGAACGACCGCTCCTTGAGGATCGGGTCCTTGCCATTCCACAGGGCAATGGCAAAACATAACCGCTGGTGGTCGTCGCTTATTCCAGCGAGGCCGTCCTCGCCCCAGTGATATGCACGGGACCGAGCTTGGTCATGAGTGAAGTAGTTCCACGCATCGCCGTTCTCGCTGTAGTCCTCGCGGACCGTGCCCCACTGTCGCTCGCTGAGGTAGGGTCCCCATTGCTTCCACGGCACCCCTTTCTCGCGCGCTTCGTCGAGACGCTTCTGCTCGGCGGGTTTCGTAATTTCCCGGCTGGCCTCGTCTGGCAACGTTCTCCTCCCGCAGGTAATCGGCCCCTTTATGTTTTAAGTGCGCCCGCTTCTCCGAGCGGTAGCACAAGTTCTGCCCAGCTCCCCAATTTTGGCAAGCACGAATTTACCTAGTGAGCGCCGACGAAGTCAACCTATAGAAGACATCGGGCACCGATCCGGGCCGCCACGGGGACCTAGCCGCGAGGAACTTGGCCCCTGACGTTTTGGCCTTCCTCGGAATCCGCATTCCTTCGATCAGCGCCGGTTTTAGGCGCCATAGCGCCGATATAGATAAGAACTCAGCCTCTTGCGCGGGAAACGAACGACGCGATGATTGCAGACCCGAGGGTCAAGCAAAACAAGCGCTCCTCGGCTTAATTTCGCCGCTGCTGGCATTTCATAGGTGCCGCAATCACTGACTTAATGCTGTCCATCCCTAACGGCGGGCAACAATCGTAATGGACCTCTTGAAACAGGGTCGCGACAACCGCGCTACTCGGTTCTGTAGTCTCGAGCATATTGGCGATGGGCTGGGTTTCAGCGTCAGGCAGATCATTGATGCCCTGCGCGATGTGCGGCTCGTTTTACTGGCACCGCTGGCCAGTTTCGTAGCGATGCCGCTCAGCGCCCTCTCGCTTTGGACAAGATACTCCGATGATGTTCAGGGAATGAGCGCCTCGAACTGCTTGCAACTCTGCGCAATAACGCGACGCGCTTTAGGTGCTCCGTTATGAGCGGTCGCGCTGACGCACGACACGCCCAGGCAGCGCATCGTCGGGTCGCTGCACGTTCTCGGTGTCCATTTCTTGGTGTAAGCAAAGCAGCGCGCGTCCGTTTTGGTGCTGTCAAACGCCGTCTCCGGTCACCAGTTGCCCGCGGCACGCGCGATTTGCCGTTGCCCGAGCCGGTTAAAGAGGTGATCCTGGATTCAACACCGCCGGGAAGCCGGCGAATGCCGATTGATTCAGATCATTGCCCACCCGGGGAACATGAGCAGGGGGGCAGAATGAACGAAGTGCCGGTTGCTCAGCCCGAGCAGATCGCGACGGCGCCTCTCCCGTCCAGGCGTGTCGATCCGTTGCGGCGCTGGACACTGGCCATCCTCGTCGTCTTCCTCTTGCTGTTCGGCTGGACGCTGGTTGCCGACCGGCTGACACCGTACACCAGCGACGCCAGCGTGCGGGCTTTCGTGGTGCGCATTGTTCCGGAGGTCTCAGGTAAGGTCATCGAGGTCGCGGTGCGTGACAACCAGATCGTCAGGACCGGCGACCTGCTGTACCGGATCGACCCGACGCCGTTCCGCATCACTGTTGAGCGGGCCGAGGCCAAGCTCGCCGCTGCCGGACAGGCCGTCGGTGCTTCCACCGCAGCGGTGGATGAGGCCCAGGCGCAACTGGTGCAGGAGCTCGCGCAGCGGGACAACGTCCGCGAGCAGGCGGCTCGGGTCTTCGAGCTGGTGCGCACTGGCGTCTATGCAGCGTCGAAACGCGACCAGGCGGAGGCGGAGTTGTGGGCACGGCCGAGGCGCAGGTGCAGCGGGCCCAGGCCTCGCTCGAGCAGGCGCGCCAGGCGCTCGGCCCCAAGGGTGCCGACAATCCGCAGATCCGCGACGCGCTGGCAGCACTCGAGCAGGCACGCCTCGATCTCGCCCGCACCACGCTCCGCGCGCCCGGCGATGGTGTGGTAACCAACCTGCAGCTGAACATCGGCCAGTTCGCGGCCGCCGGCCAGCCGGCACTGACCTTCCTCGACGCGCGGCTGGTGTGGCTGCAGGCCTTCGTGCGTGAGAACAGCCTGGAGTACATCGCCTGGTACGCAGGCCGAGGTGGTGCTCGACGTCTTGCCCGGCCGTGTGCTGCCGGCGCGGGTGCAGAGCCTGGGCTGGGGCGTCGGCGAGGGCGATGTGGATCCCACGACCGGCCTGCCAAAGACGCACCAGGGCACCGGCGGATGGCTCGCATCGGCGCAGCGCTTCCCGGTCGATCTGGCGTTTGAGACCGATGGCGGCCCACCACGCGGGGTGCGCTACAATGCCCGCGCCAGCGTCATCTTCTACACCGGCGAGCACCCGGTCTTTGATGCGCTCGCCTGGCTTTGGATCCGGGTAATCGCAGTATTGACCTATGTCTCCTGAGATGGCGCGGCAGCGCGCGGCGCTGCGGCTCGCCTTCGCCGCGACATTGGCACTGGTCTGGGGCACGATGGCCGGGGAGCCGCTGCCTGGGCTCGCGGCTGTGCTTACCGCGCAGATCCTCGTCGGCATGCCCCGGCCGCCGCGGCCCGGCCAGGCGGCGGCGCTGGTCGTTGTGATCGCAATTACGGGCAGCGCGGCCTACGCTGTCACCGCGGTGTTCTCGGACCGGCTGCCGGTTCTGATGGCTGCGCTCGGGCTGTTGTTCTTCCTTGGTTTTGCGATGCGCGAACGGGCAGCGGGCCGGCCCTCTCTCCCCGCCACGATGCTGCTGAACGCCACCGCGGTAGTCCCGGTCCTCACGTTCCAAGCGGAGGTTCTCGGGGCCGGCGTGACCAAAACCTTAGTCATTGCAGCGATACGAGCGACGCTCGTCGTCTGGCTCCTGTACGCGCTCTTCCCGGCGCCGCAGGAAGAGGCCGCCGGCGTGCCGGCCGGCGCCGCGCCTGCCAGCCGCATACCCGTAACGGAACAGGGGGGTGCAGCGCGCACCCTCGCCAAGGTCGCCATCGTGCTGCCGGCGCAACTCTTCTATCTCGCCCAGCCCACGGCGCTCGCCTTCCCGGCGCTGCTCGGGCTCGTCACCTTCCTGACCGCACAGGATCCAGCTGCCGGGCGCGCACAACTCGTCGTCCTCCTCTTGGGCAACCTCATCGGAAGCATCGCGGCCGCCGCCGCTTCGGCGGTCCTGGAGGTCGGTCCGCAGCTTCCTGCGCTGATGCTGATGGCCTTGCTAGGCTCCCTGGGCTTTGCAGTGTGGATCACGAGCCAGGGGCCGCGCCCCGGTGGTGCGGTGGCACTGACCGGCCTCGTGACATTTCTGATGCTATTCGGCCTCGCGGCGTCGCGCCTTTCGACCGATGTCCCTGTCCTCGATCGGGTTGCCGATATCTTCGTGCTCTCCCTTTATACGATAGGAGCAACCGCGCTACTTCTGCCGCCGTCGGGACCCCGAGGGCCGACCCCCACAACGGGCAGCCCGGCGCATATCGCGTGATCCCGGTCAGTGCTGAATTTGGTTCGCGTCCCCCTCGCCTTCATGTTTGCATCAGGAGGTGATCAATGGCAGTAGCAAATCAACTCCCCTCGCTGGAGGATGAGCCGAGTCCGGCCGCCGCGACCGGCACCACGCAGCTCCTCGAGCACGCCATACTGCTCCTGCTCTTCGCGGGTCTGGTTATCGGCGTTCTGGCGGTATTACGACCCTTCGCCACCGCAATCCTGTTCGGCACGATCCTGGCCATTGCCGCGTGGCCGCTGCGCGAGTTCCTGCTCCGATGCGGGGTGAAGCGCGGGCTCGATGCCACGCTGCTGCTGCTCCTTGCGCTCGCCGTCGTTGTCCTGCCCCTGCTGGCGGTGGCGCCCGGCCTCGCCGAGCGTCTGACGCAAGGGGCGAGCCGTCTCCAGGACTACTTCGCTAGCGCTCCGCAGGCCCCCTCCTGGCTTGCCGGTCTGCCGATCGTCGGCGATCGCCTCGCCCGCATCTGGGGCCAGGCAATGCTCGCCGAGGGCGGCATCCGGGCCTTTCTTGATCGGCGTCGGCGTGTCGATGCCGATGAGCCTGACGATCCTGGGCGTGTTTGGCGGCTTTGTCGCGTTTGGCTTCCTCGGCCTGTTCATCGGCCCGACACTGATCGCCATTGCATTCACGCTACTCGAGGCTTGGCGCGGCGCGCCCGCTGCGACGCAAGTGGAATAAGACCTGACGCTCGGTACCCGCGCCGAGATCGGTTCGTGGAAAGCGGTCGCTCGCCAAGCCGCGCCCGAACGAAGCAACTTGCGCAAAGTTTGATCGCCAACGCCCGAGATCGTGATCAAAGTCTGCAGAGATGAGATCGGCTGGAGGTACCAGTTTTGCCGCATTTCGAGGTGACCGCGTTCCTAACGGCAGCAATCGGGCTCCTCGCTCTGATATCGTTTTGTCTGCTTGTCTTCGGCCGGCTCGGGGTTGGCTCGATCATCGCCTTCCTCGTCGCTGGCGTCTTGATCGAGCTGATGCGAGACCCACCGGCCTCTACCGTTCTGGCGCTGCGCGGCGTCGCCGAGCTCGGCGTCGTTCTGCTGCTGTTTCTGATCGGTCTCGAAATCCGGCTTGACGAGCTTCGCCGCCTCGGCCGCGACGTGCTCGCTTTTGGCCTGCCTCAAATCGTGCTCAGCGCCCTTGTGATCGGCCTTTATGTTTGGTGGAGATTTGCCGGCTGGGAGGCAAGTCTGGTGCTCGGCCTCGGCTTCGCCCTGTCCTCGACGGTGGTCGTGGTCCCGCTGCTCAGAGATCGGGGCGAACTGCATTCCCCCTGGGGCAGTAAGGCGTTTGCGATCCTCCTGGCTCAAGACCTAGCGATCGTGCCGTTGCTATTGGTGGTCTCGCTGATGGTCGAGGAGGACAGCGCGGACGCCGCCGGCGTGTCGTGGCCATGGGCGGTTGGCGGCGCCGCGATTGTCGTGGTGGGGATTGTTGTCGGCGGGCGATATGGGTTGCCGCGCATCCTTGCCATCGCCGAGAAACAGAAAAACGAGCCGGCTTTCGTCTGCGTGAGCCTTCTCGGGGTTCTGGCTGCTGCACTCGCTGCCGAGAGCGTCGGCCTGTCGATGGCTCTTGGGACGTTCCTCCTCGGCGCGACGTTGTCGACGTCGCCTTTCGGCCGTCACATCGTCGCCACCATCGAGCCGGTAAAGAGCACGCTCCTCGCACTGTTCTTTCTCAGTGTAGGGCTGTCGGTGGATCTGCGGATCGTCAGCCTGACCTGGGCGCCGCTCCTCCTCAATGCCGCTGCGATCCTGCTAATGAAATCCGCCGTTGTCTTCGGATTGGCGCTGGTCCTGGGTGTCGCCAGGGCGGATGCGCTGCGACTGTCACTCGCGCTGGCCCAGTGTGGCGAGTTCGGCTTCGTCCTGTTCGGCGCAGCGCAAGCGGGAGGGCTGATGACCCCCGAGCGAGTGGGATTGGCTAGCGTGCTAATCACGATTTCGATGCTGGCAACCCCGTTTATGGTCCGCCTCGGCCACCGACTGCAGCCACTAGGAGGCGCCGCGCGGTGACGGGACCCTCCGCAGCGTCGGCAATGGCGCATCCTGGAATGGCGTGCTTTGCCGGAATTCCGGAGACGGAGCGTAGGGGAAATGCAGGGTGTGGGAGGCGCGGATGGGCCGGTTCGCCACAATCCTTCTTGCGGTCAGCGCCACGGTGGCGTTGCAGGTCGTGGCACAGGCCGTTCTGCTGACCAGCGTCCGCCTGATCGGTCGCCGTACGCGGCGCGCGACCGAGCTCCGGCGGACGTTCTGGATCTCGCTCGGCGCCGTGGTGCCGCTGTTTTTCGGCCACGTGGCACAGGTCGGAACGTGGGCTGGGTTCCTCTTCTGGCTCGGCGCACTCCAGACCTACGACGATGCCTTCTACTTCTCGCTCGTCACCTTCGCGACGCTCGGTTACGGCGATATCGTGCTGGCGCCGGGCTACCGCATCTTTGGTGCGCTGGCGGCAACTTGCGGTTCGCTGATGGTTGGCTGGTCGACCGCGCTGATCTTCGCCGCCATCAGCCGCGGGCTTGACAGAACGGCGGACTCGTAGGGCGCCGCCGACACTGCCGATGTGGTGGATCCTTCACTCGACTTATGATTTTCATCATCGCAGACCGTGGCAATACCCATTAAGACGTCGAATGCTGGAAATCGGCGCCACCTAGCTCATACCCATATTCGCGTAAGGTCCAGTCTCGGCGCGCACTCGGGCCGGTCGCGGCGGAATCCGCGAAGGTCTGCAACCGCTACCCACAGACAGTCTACCTGTAAGGGCGAACTGTCGGTTTTGGGTCAACTGCAGAGATCCTGCGGTTATTAGAGAGGGTCAGCTTCACCCCGGCAAGCCGACCAATCCGCCAGCTCGATCGATCGTCTCTTCTGTGCCAACAACGGATGTTCCCCTCGGAAAGACCACTAGCTACTTTCCGGCGCAAAAAGCAGGTTTTCGGACGACCGTGCAACGAATCTCGGCGCGCGGAGCCGCCGGCAGGTCCGCGAGCCGTGTGAGGTGAGCGGGATTGGGATTACTGGCTGGGCTGCTTGGCCATCACGCGGCTGATGTTGACCAGGTTGTCGGCAATCACCCCGAGGCCGACCCAGCGCTTCATCCCGGCATCCCCCTTGTACCGGCTGCGATTGAGTCCGTGCCGTCGCTTGACCACGCTGATGCGACCCTCGCATCCGGTGCGCCATTTCTGGCCGTTGCGGAACCAGCGCTTCTTCTGCTCGCGTTTGCGCTCGGGGTTCTTCGTGGAGCGATTGGGGATGCAGACGCGCTTGACGCCCTTGGCTTTGGCGGCCGCCTCGTTTTTGGCCGAGTAGAAGCCGGCATCGGCCGCCACCAGGCGCGGTGTGCACCCGAGCATTGCTTGATGGGTTTCGATCGCGGCCATCAGCACATCCGAGTCGCTGGGGCGCTGATCGTAGACTTCGTAGGCGACGACGATCTGGTTCTCCGCCTCCTGCAATTTGACCATTTTGCCGAATTCGGTCGGCTTACCGGCCTTGCCTTTGCGAATAACTTCAGTGTTCGGCTCGAACAGGCTGACGA
>Ga0306921_10007697_pt1 | contig 11332 bp, 9 predicted proteins | sample sta12Cox44000080_FD_203760 | JGI IMG/M metagenome (GOLD analysis project Ga0306921, IMG submission 203760) | Lab enrichment of tropical soil microbial communities from Luquillo Experimental Forest, Puerto Rico - statoxic.12C.oxic.44.000.080 (v2)... | ecosystem: Environmental > Terrestrial > Soil... | reverse complement strand
GTTCGGCCGGGCAGGATTCGGCGTTTGCGGCCAAGGGTTCCTCGCGGGTGACCCCCTCGGCCGACGGTATGTGACGCCGGCGGCCGCAATTCTTTCGAGGGCGGGGAAAGCCAGCTCCAAGTCCGCCCATACCTCTTAGTTACCGCTGGGAGATAAATGACAAGGCTCTCCTGATGCCCAGCTCGAATTCGCCCGCGGGGGTGATCAGGCTGCAGACCAGGTGCCCCTCGTCGGGGAAGTTGTAGAAGTGTCCCGGCTGCAGCAGGACCCCGGTTTGCCGCAGGAGGGTGACTGCTAGCTCCTCGTCCGTGCTGAGCACGGGAACGCGGAGAAGGGCATACCAGCCTCCCTCGATGCTGAGCCGATGGCACAGATTCTGCTGGGCGAGGGCGGCGTCGAGTGCGGCAAGATTGGTGCGGATTCGTTGCATGAGTTGGTTCTGAATGGGTCGCCGCTCGGCCAGCATTTCCGGAACCGCCAGCTGCAGCGGGGCGTTCATCGAGAGATAGGTGTCGGCAATAACCTCCAGCCTGGCCAGAGCCTCGCACTTCGCGGTGGCAGGGCCGCTGACCACAATCCAGGCGACTTTCATTTGGGGCAAGGCGGAGATCTTGGATAGGCCGCTGAGAGTAAAGGTCAGTGCCGAATCGTTCGACGAGAAGCTGGGCGCGTGTTGCAGTTCCAGCGCGTAGTCGAAAAACACCTCGTCGACGATCGAAGCCAATTCATAGGCAATGCAAATTTCACTCAATTCCCTCGCTTCCCGGGCCTTGACAAAAGAGGCGGTGGGATTGTTGGGATGTAAAGTCAGAACGGCCCGACAGGCTGCCCGCGATCCTGTCCGGTCAATGGCCTGGCGCAGAGAATGAAAGTCAATCTGCCAGCCATGGTCGTAGACCAACTCGTAGGGCACGAGCTTGACATCGTTCAGGTCAGCCAGAAAGTCGAATAGCGGGTAGCTCGGCACCGGCACCAGCACAGCCTCCCCCGGATTGCAAAGCAGGCGAAACACGAACGAATAGGCCTCGCTGGTGCTGGTTGTGAGCACCAGGTCATTGGCATCAACGGCACTTCCCTGCTCCGCGTAATAGCCGGCAACCGCCTCGCGAGCCGACAGCATTCCTTTCGGCACCGGTTGGTAAGCCAGGGATTCACGGCGGGCAAGTGCGCCCAGAAGTCGTTGCTGATCGTAGGTAAGACCAATGGTGGTGGGATTGGAGGCGGTGAGGTCGAGAACCTCGCCGCCCGCCCGAACCCGCTCCTCCAGCACTTCGGTGTAGCGATTACGGGCCAGGTTCCAGGCTGTTCGGCGGGCGAACATCAGTGCGAGTTCCGCTCGTTCACAATGCGGCCGTATTCTGACGACCGGCCAACCCGATCGAAGTAATCGTAAGCGGCAGCAGCGATGCGGGCGATGGCATCGTTACCGTCCCGCTCGTGCTTGAGATACGCCGTCATCACTGCGATCACAAAAGGACGATTGGGTACGAATACGATGCCGACGTCGTTGCGGACGCCGGCGAGTTCTCCGGGCTTGTTGGCGATCGCGACGTCGTCGGGAATGAAGCGCGGAATGTCGCTAGCCTTCGGAGTGCTGAGAACCTTGAAAAAGTCGTCCGTCAGCGCCTTATCCAGTACCTTTCCCTGGTAGAGAGAGGCGAGAAGCATCATCATTTCACGTGGAGTGGAGAGGTTCTCCCGGCTCGCTTGCGCGGCCTTGACGTCCATCATCTTGCGCTGCAGCCGAGTATGGCTCAGTCCCAGCGAGTTCAGCAGACTATTCACATTGTCCATGCCAACACGGTCGATCAGGACGTTGGTAGCGCTGTTGTCACTCACCGCAACCATGAAGGTCGCAAGATCGCGATTGGTTACGCGGGTCACGCCGGGAGTGAGTCCGGCCATGATATAGCTGTCGGCGACCAGATCGCGGCCGTTGACCGTGTATGGATCTGCGAGCTTCGCTTTGCTGCCCGCACCTTGTTCGGATTGCTGCTGTTGGTGGTAGAGCTCGGCAAGAACCGCGACTTTAATCGACGAAGCCTGGGTGAACACGGCGTCGGGATTCAGCAACAGGGTGCGGCCGTCGGTCAGGTCCATCACGGCTACACCCATGGTGCCATTGAGCTCGCGATTCTGTTGCTGAATAACGCCATCGAGCTTCTGCCACAGCAGCTCACTCTGCCCCGGAGTACCAACGATACGTGGGGGTGAGTTGGGGATCTGTGCCGCGGCAAGGACAGCAGCCAGTAGGCTAACCGCCATCGTGACGGGATATCTGGCCATAAGAGGCGGATTATATCGAACGCGATTTGGATGTTTTCATGATGAGGGCGGCTTGGGGCGAATTATCGATCCCGGGCTGCCAAATCGCGAGCAAACCCGTACAATGCCCGGTATCCCCCACGAACGAAGGTCTTGCTATGAACAAACCGAAACCTGTCCCGACCGAGGACCTAGAACCGTCCTCCGCAGGCAGGACAGCGCTGTTGATCGGCGACGACGCGGAGATTAGGTCGGCTTTGTCGAGCATGCTCACTGCGGAGGGCTGGATGCTCGATCAGGCCCGGAGCCAGCAGCAGGCCCTGTCGCTGGCAGGGCACAAGCACTTCGACCTTATCGTGACCAGTCGCACCACGTCAGGAATGGAAGATGTGGAGTTGCTGCGCAGGATTCGCCGCCTGAATCCGCATACTCGAGTCATCATCCTGACCGACGAAAGCACTCCTCAGGATGTGATTGCGTCGATGCGCGAACACGCTTTTGGCTATCTCTCGAAGAGATTCTCAGTGGTTGCCCTGGAGGAGACCGTCCGCTCAGCACTGAATACACCCGCCTGGGACGATGGAATCGAAATCCTATCAGCCACTCCGACCATGATTAACCTGGCGGTTCGCTGCCAGAAGGTGACCGCCGACCGGCTGATGCAATTCATGGGCGAAATCACTGATCTACCGGAGGAAGAAGCCCGCAATGCGGGGATGGCTTTTCGCGAAATGCTGTTGAACGCCATGGAACATGGTGGCCATTTCGACCCCCATAAGTATGTTGAAATCTGCTACGTGCGCGCCCGGCACATGGTGATGGCGCGGATCAAGGATCCGGGCGACGGCTTCACCCTCGATGAGGTTCGCCACGCAGCAATCAGCTATCCGTTGGACGACCCGCTTGCACATGTGGTCCGGCGGATCGAAACGGGGATGCGTCCTGGCGGCTTTGGAGTGATGCTGGCTCAGCATCTGGTGGACGAGCTTATCTACGGCGAGAAGGGTAACGAGGTGGTGCTGATCAAGTACCTGCCAAACCACGATCCCGCCGGCCATTAGAATGCTATGCAGCTCCAGGCTGGCACCTATCCCGGGCAAGATCCGGCTGTCAGGCTTGCGGCCTAAGAGGAAACATGTGGAAAACCCATCCCGTTCAGTTGTGTCCGCTTCTGTTCATGCTGGTGGCCGTGTGCAGCGGTTTTTCAACTCGTGTGACCGCCCAACCGAAGCCTGCGTCCGCGGCGCCGGACAAACCCTTTGTAGTTGAGTATTACTACAAAGTGAAATGGGGCTACGCCGACGAGTTCATCTCCCTTTTCGAGAAGAATCACTATCCTCTTCTCAAGAAGCAGGTAGAGATGGGCCGGATGTTAAAGGTCTCCGCTGTTGCTCCCCGGTATCACACTACCGAGGACGGACGATGGGACTACCGCGTCACCATTGTTTTCAGGAACGCCGCGGTAATGGACGACGGCTTTGACGAAAAAGCGCTCATCCAGCAAATGTTTCCCGACCAGGAAACTTACAAGAAGGAGGAAAGGCGGCGGTTCGAAATTCTCGATGCGCACTGGGACCTGCCCATCAGAGATGTCGATCTGAATGCCCGGTAGCGAGACGCGGTGCCATCCGAGATAATCCGTTTCTACGTGAAGTCGTCGGTCTAAACGTCGTAATACATCAGAAATTCGAAAGGATGTGGTCTCAGCCGCAGCGCATCCACTTCCTTCTCGCGCTTGTAATCGATGTAGGTATTCAGGATTTCTTCGGTAAAAACATCACCTTTCATAAGGAACTGGCAGTCCCTTGACAGAGCGTCCAAGGCGGCTTCGAGCGATCCCGGCATGGATGGAACCTTGGTCAGTTCCTCGGGACCCAAGTCGTAAATGTCTTTATCGAGCGGTTGACCAGGGTCAGTCCGGTTCTCGATGCCGTCTATACCGGCCATCAACATCGCGGCGAACGCCAGGTAGGGATTACAGCTGGGATCCGGAGGACGGAACTCGGCCCGCTTCGCCTGCGGAGACGCGGAGTACATGGGAATACGAATCGCAGCCGAGCGATTGCGACGCGAATAGGCAAGGTTGACGGGAGCCTCGAACCCGGGAACAAGCCGCTTATAGGAATTGGTCGTGGGAGCTATGATGGCCGATAAGGCTGGACCATGCTTAATCAGTCCGCCTATATACCACAACGCAACCTGCGACAATCCCGCGTAACCGTCGCCGGCAAAAAGTGGTTTACCGTCCTTCCAGAGAGACTGGTGGGTGTGCATGCCGCTGCCATTGTCTTGAAAGAGCGGTTTAGGCATGAACGTGACCGTCTTTCCGGCCTGGTTGGCAACGTTTCTCACGATGTACTTGTAAAGCATCATGCTATCGGCGGAATGCAGCAGCGAGTCGTAACGAACATCGATCTCTGTCTGCCCTCCGGTAGCCACTTCATGATGGTGGCACTCGACCGCCATGCCACAACTCTGCATGGCGAGCACCATGTCAGTGCGTAGGTCTTGGTAGTGGTCGGTGGGAGGCACCGGGAAATATCCTTCTTTATAGCGAGGGCGGTACCCAAGGTTGGCCTCGACACGTCCGGAATTCCATCGCCCCTCTTCAGCATCCACGAAGTAATAGCCTTCGTGCTCATTCTGGTCGAAGCGCACGTTATCGAAGATGAAGAATTCCGCTTCCGCGCCGAAATACGCGGTATCGGCCACACCGGTGGAAGTGAGGTAGATCTCGGCTTTGGTGGCGATGTAGCGTGGATCGCGGTCGTAGCGCTGTTTCGTGACCGGATCCGTGACATCGCAGACCATCACCAATGTGGGGACTTCGGTGAATGGATCGAGCAGGAATCGCGACGGATCGGGCATGAGCAACATATCGCTCTCATGGATGGCCGCCCAACCCCTGATCGAAGATCCGTCCATTCCGAATCCGTCTTCGAAGGATTCAAGGGTGAGCTGATCGATGGGAAAGGAAACGTGGTGCCAAAGTCCCGGCAGGTCGGTGAAACGCAGATCCAGAATTTGAACGTTGTTAGTCTTGGCAAACTCAAGCACGGCCTTGGGATCCGCCTGGGATGCGACCATGACAAGCTCCTTTCGCGGGTGCATCGACAGCATACGCCGCCGAGCGAGTGAGGGGGAACACAATTGATTTTATCGGCTGCGCAATCTCCTACTGAACACGCCACATGCCTGGCAGGCACTTACGGGCGCGCAGGGCACGGCAAAAAGCCAGTGAGTATGCGACTGCAACCCGCGTCCTGGAAAACTGCGCCCGCCGATGAGTGTTCAGGAACGGAAGCATGGCGTTGACCGGGACAACCGAGGGCCGATTCTTCCGAATCTAACCGTCCGGTCCTGTGGCTGCGAGGTGGGTTCGGGGTCAGGATTTGGGCTTGGGTTCTTCGAGTCGGAGGAAATGGACGTGACCACCTCGGTCACCAACGACAATCAGCTTGCCATCAACGGTGATGGCACAGCAATCCGCCGGGCCGTCGCAGGTGAAATAGCGATGAGCTCGCCATTCTTGGCGAGGTCGGATTGCAGACGTTGGGCGAGAGAGGCTCCGTCTCTGCGAGCGTAGGAGTTGAAGATGCGGCGCCTTGGGAAAATACCATGCGACTAACCGGTTACTATGCACGGGAAAAGCAGTAAATCCAGTCCAAGTTGGGGCAGAGCTGGCCCCCGGCCGGCCCCTGATGCTTCGCAAGGTCCACGGGCCGACGGGGTGATCAGCGGTAAGTGGACTGCAGCGCTGGCTAAGTCGCTTAGAATCAGTTGAGACGCATAATCCCGTATCATAGAATCGGACCGGCCCAGCGGCGATGGATTTCGATCAGATCGAGACGTTCCTTGAGGTTGCGAAACTCAGCAGCTTCTCTCGCGCTGCCGAGCGACGTTTTCGCACGCAGCCCGCCATCTCATCCCAGATTCGCTCCCTGGAAGAAGAAGTAGGCGCCAAGCTCCTTGATCGCAGCGGGGGCCGGGTCGCCCTTACCGCGGCAGGCAAGGTATTCCAGAAATATGCCGAGGACACAATCGAGCAGCGACGGGTGATGCTCATCGCGCTGGCCGAGATGCATCGCATCCCTCGCGGAGAAATCGTCGTCTCAGCCAATGAAGGCACCTGCCTGCACATCCTCCCCGAGGTGTTCGCCGAATTCAAGCGGCAGTACCCCAACGTGGCGGTGAACGTAAAGCGCTCGGAGCACCAGAAGATCCTGGAGGCGCTCATCGACAATTCCTGCGATTTTGGAGTGGTGTCGATGCCCGTCAAGGACAAGCGCTACACGGTAGTGCCCATCCATCGCGATGAACTGGTGGTGATTACACCGGCGAAGCACCCTATCGCCGGGCGCGGCGAAGTATCGCTGGCGGAGGTTGCCCAATATCCCTTGCTGCTTCCAAAGTTGGGGCGGACACGGGATGCGCTGGAAGCGCTGTTTCACGAGCGCAGGCTGAAGCCGATCATTTCCATGGAACTCGACTCCAGTGAATTGACCAAGCGATTTGTCGCCGCCAATGTAGGCATCAGCTTTATTTCCCGCTCCAACGTTGCCGAGGACTTGAAGGCCAGGACACTGTCAGCCCTGAAAATGTCGGACGCCGTATTGCAGCGCGACCTGGCACTGATCTTCCGCACCGACAAGGCGCTGAGCCGTGCCGCCCTCGCCTTCATCGACATCGCGGTAAAGCTCAAGACCGGAGCGGCCCCGACGGTCATGGCGCGGACGCCCTGAACGGATAATGAAGAACTTGACGGCCTGCCGGGTTCTACGACGATTTTCTTTTTGCGCGACGTGCACCATGTTATTTTTAACCGTGCCAAGGCACTTTCTGCCGGGCAATCAAGGAGGCGCAGGAATTGGGCAAAAACATGGTTCCGAAGCGCATTTTCCTCACCAAGGGTGTGGGGAAGCACAAGGAACGGCTTACTTCCTTTGAGTTGGCGCTGCGGGATGCCGGCATAGCTGCACAAAACCTGGTTCGCGTCTCGTCCATCTTCCCGCCACACTGCAAGTTGATTCCCCGCAAGGAAGGCCTGACCTACCTCGACCCCGGTGAAGTGGTGTTTGCGGTGGTGGCCGAGAACTCGACCCGCGAGCCGCATCGCCTGGTCGCATCGAGCATCGGATTGGCGATTCCGGCAGACCGCAGCACCTTTGGCTACCTGAGTGAGCATCACTCCTTTGGGGAGAAGGAGGACCTCGCCGGCGATTACGCCGAGGAGCTGGCTGCCGAAATGCTGGCTACCACGCTCGATGTCGAATTCGACGCCGACAAGTCGTGGGATGAGAAGAAAGAAGTCTATCGCCTTTCGAACAAGATTGTCCGCACGTTGAACGTTACGCAAACCGCGGTGGGCGACAAGCGGGGACTCTGGACCACGGTGATTGCCGCTGCCATCCTGATCTTCGAATAAGTCGCTGTTGGCATGAGGCGCGATTTGATCGCGCTCCTCATCTGAAAGGAGCACCCCCGGCAGGATTGGAGACGCTAGCGCTTGTACGATTGTGGGGTCGGACCCTTTTCCAGTGTCTCCCGGTTCCAGATTAGGCCGTCGCGGCTGTACTGGGCCATTTCGAAGTCCTGGGTCAGTTCCAACGCATCCGTCGGGCACGCATCCTCGCACAGTCCGCAAAACATGCAGCGGCTCAGATCGTAGGTGAACTCCGTAAGCTCTTTGCGCCGGGTCACGGGATTTCGCTCGCTGCCGACTACGATTAAGCGCTCGGGGCAGACCAAAGCGCAAAGATCACAAGCGATACACAACGACTCGTTGGTTTCAGGGTTAACACCGAGACGGGGTGCTCCTCGAAAACGTTCCGCCACCTGAGGGCGCTGGAGCGGATACTGCTCGGTGATCACTTGCTTGGGGGACTGATTGCGGAAGGTGACCGCCAAACCTCTGACCAGATCAGCGAACAGCATTTTGCGTATAAATTGCCTCATCCTCATAACCGGCTTGGTCGAAGTGTAGCACATGAGTTCGGGACGCAGGGGCAGCCACCCGGCTCTCATCCCGGGTCCCGCGCGGGCAATAAAGCGCAGTTGGCTGAAGCCTCACGAGCCGGGCAGGTCGTGTTGCAATCCTTCGCCGCGCCCCGCTCCATGGTTCCGACATCGCCATGCTTGTGCGCGCCATCCCGGGAAGAACTTAAGCACGGATTACGGATAAATGCGGGAGGCGACAACCGCCCTAACCCTGGCATAAAATTCCAGCATATATGCGGACCGCCGCCGGGACTTTATGCCTGATCACGCTGGCTGTTTTTGTGGCGGCCCAACAACCTGCCGCACCTCCCGCAAGCGCAGTCGGCCCAAACGCCATCGCGCAAAGCGACTCTGCCGCAGCAACGCAGCCGGCGACGGCGATCATTCCTCCGCCTCCGACTCCGCGGGAGCTGGCGGAAGCCAAGAAAAAGTTCGCGTCCGGTTCCCGGCTGAAGTCCAGGGGAAAGACTGAGGAGGCATACGCGATGTTCACGCGGGCCTCTGAACTCGATGCCCACAACGTGGAGTACGCCACGGCCCGCGAACTTACACGGCAGGAGCTGGTGATGGAAGCCTTGGCCCGCGGCAACGAAGCGATGGCTGCCAAGGACGAAGTGGTTGCTACCTCCGAATTCCGTCGGGCGCTCGAACTCGATCCCAGCAATGAATTTGCGCGCCAACGGCTAAAGGATGCCGTCTGGGAAGACGATCCCGCTCCGACCCATCCGGTTCGTGTAGCGCAAAGGTCGATTGAGATTTCGCTGTCGCCGAGCCCGGGAGTGAGGGATTTTCACTTTAAGGGAGACTCTCGCGGCCTGCTTATCCAGGTTGCCAAAGCCTACAACATTACCGCCACCGTGGACGATTCCGTAACCCCGCGCCAGCTCCGATTCGATATCGACAAAGCAACGTTCGCGGCAGCCATGGAGGCGGCGGCAAGAGTTACGAAAACATTTTGGATAGCCCTCTCCGGCTCGCAGGCGTACTTTGTCGCCGACACACTGGAAAATCGCCGGAATTTCGAACGCCTGGCGATAAGGACCTTTTACCTTTCCGAGGTCCTTGCACCCCAGGAGTTGACAGAATTGGTCCAAGCGCTGCGGGTGATCTTCGAGATCCGGTTCGTCCAGCAGGATGTGAGCCAATCGACCGTTACCGTGCGTGCCCCGCTGCCGGTTGTCGAAGCCGCCAGCCAGCTCATAGAAAACCTTGCAGTGGGCCGTCCGCAGGTCATGCTGGACGTACGCGTTTATCAGATCAGCTCGAGCCTGATGCGGCAACTGGGCACCCAGCTGCCCAACCAGTTCACCGTGTTCAACATCAGTCCAGCGCTGATTGCCTCGCTGGGGGCGGGCGCGCAAAACCTGATCAACCAGCTCATTGCTTCGGGCGGCATCAACCAAGCGAACTCGCAGGCCATCCAGGCGTTGCTGGCGCAACTACAGCAGTCCTCTCAGAATCCTCTTCTGTCTACCCCATTTGCGACCTTCGGGGGCGGACTTACCTTAATGGGAGTGTCGGCCACGCCTCCGCTCGCCATTAACGTCCAGGTGAATGAGTCCGACATCCGCAACCTGGAGCATGTTGAGCTGCTGGCGTCGCAAAACACGCCCGCGGTAATGAAGATCGGCGAGCGCTACCCGATCGTGAACGCGACGTTTGCACCTATCTTCAATAGTTCTGCGATCTCGCACGTGATCGGCAACCAATCCTACGTTGCACCTTTTCCCTCGTTTAATTTCGAAGACCTGGGCCTTAACCTGAAGGCGACGCCGCTGATTCACTCCAACGCTGATGTGAGCCTCAAGCTCGAACTCAACATCCGCACCCTGGGCACGCAGACCGTCAATGGAATACCCGTCGTCAACAACCGCGAATACACCGGCAACATTACGCTGAAAAATGAGGAGTCGGGGGTGGTGGCGGGACTGCTCTCCAAGGAGGATGCGCGCAGCCTCTCAGGCTATCCCTTTGTCAGCCGCGTGCCGGGCCTCAGCTACTCGTCCGCTGTACACGACAAGAACGTCAGCGATGACGAACTGCTGGTGGTCATAACCCCTCACATCACGCGCATGGCACCTAGCGAAGGCTTCGCCGTGCAATTGCCCGTCGGGCAATGACAGGGTCCCGCCGTTCTTGAGCCATTCGGGACGGCCTTCAACCGGCTGCTCGCCGTATTGATTATTTCGCGGGACTCTTGAGGTTAAAGTCCACGATTGCCTTCACGACTTCGTAGGGGGTGTTACTTCCGAACCCTGCTATCTTCCGTCCACCGATAAAGAACGTCGGTGTGCTGGTAACACCCAGCTTTTCCCCCAACGTTATCGACGCGCGAACTCGCTTTTCCGTTTCCGGTGTAACCACGCACGCCGAGACCGTATCCGGGTTGGCTCCGGCGTCTTTTGCGAAACCTTTGAGCATGCCTTCAGCATTCTCGGGGGTAATTTCTGACTGATGTTCATACACGGTGCTGATGAACTTCCAGACTGCATCGTTGTGCTCGCGGGCGATGCAGTCGAGGTATTTAGCCCCCAGGAATGCCCACTTGTGGACGGTTTCCAAAGGGAAGTTCTGGAACACCAGGCGCGCCTGCGGCTCTTCCTGCATAAGCTTCGTGATGTTGGGTTGCGCGGCCTTGCAAGCCGGACACTCTAGGTCTCCAAACTCTACGACGGTTAAGGCTGCATCCGCCGGACCGTGGGAGGGGCCGGTCGCCGCCTTCAAGTCTGCGCGTGCAGCCGCAAAGGGGTCTGCGCCGAATGGAACGATGTCTCCCGTCACGGCAAACTTCTGGTCAGGGGTGACGTACACTCGAAAAACCTGCTGTCCCTGAGGCGTATTGAAAATCGCCGTGACTTCAGAGAGGCCAGCGGCCTCGGCCGGCTTGATCTCCGCGATCTTCCATGTCAAATCCTGGTTCCAACCGAACATCTGCTTCAGGAAGGCATCAACCGTTGCCTGACTGGGAAGGGCGGTGGAGGATGCGCCATTGGCAGCGGGCGTAGTTGGGGTCGCTTTTGTCTGGGCCAGGCCGGAAACTGCGACCAGGACTACAACAAATAATGTAACT
>Ga0306921_10007695_pt1 | contig 11335 bp, 8 predicted proteins | sample sta12Cox44000080_FD_203760 | JGI IMG/M metagenome (GOLD analysis project Ga0306921, IMG submission 203760) | Lab enrichment of tropical soil microbial communities from Luquillo Experimental Forest, Puerto Rico - statoxic.12C.oxic.44.000.080 (v2)... | ecosystem: Environmental > Terrestrial > Soil... | reverse complement strand
CTTCCCGGAAGCCGGCGTAGTCAGAACAGGCGAAGAGCCTTGGCCCGCTCGGTTCCGCGGGCCCCATCCGGTTCGACTCCGCGGATGGACACTGCACGACCTTCATCTGGTGGGTCGTGACAGGTTCCTGATCATACCAATTCCGGTTCCAGTCATATTGCCTGAACAGCGACTCTTGTTCCAGATACGGGAGAAGGAACTGCATGTTGCCGTGATAGGGCGGGGTCATGATGCCGACTGCCCCCGGAGGGAACTTCTGGTTCGCGTCATGGTAGCTGAGTAAGGCGAGGCCGATCTGCTTCAGGTTGTTGGAGCACTTTATGCGGTTGGCGGCCTCGCGGACCTTCTGCACTGCCGGCAGCAACAGTCCGATGAGCACCGCAATGATAGCGATCACTACGAGCAGCTCGATCAGCGTAAATGCGTGACGTGGGCGGATCATGCCGAACTCCCGATAGGTCATTAGTCATTACAGGTCCGCCAATGACTAATGACCAATGACCGGTGGCTTTTCCCACAGGCTTGCCTCCCAGATCTTGATTTCCCCTTTGCCCTTGTAGCCGCTGGCCGCAGCCAGTTGTTTGCCGTCCGGGCTGAACGCCACGCACCAGATCCTGCCGGCGAGCCGGTCGAATGTCTGGAGCCGCTTAAAACTGTCCGCATCCCACACGATGACCTCTTTCCAGCTTGCAGTGGCGAGATACCTTCCGTCCGGGCTGAATGCCACGCCATAAACGTAGTCGGTGTGTCCGCGGAGCGGATCGTGCATCAGTTGACCCGTAGTGGAGTCCCACAGCTTCACTTCATTGTCAGAGTCTCCGGAGCCCAAATACCTCGACGTCGGGTGGAACGCCACGCAATAAAAGCTCGTCTTATGCCCCTTGAAGGAGCAGATCTCTTCGCCGGTTAGGCTCCAGACCTTCGCGGTTCCCTGGAGGCCGACGGTAGCCATGCGCTGGTCGTCGGGGCTGAACGCGATACCAAAAACTATTCCTCGGTCTGCCTCGCGAGCGAGAAGTCGTCGGCCGGTCTCGGTGTCCCAGAGCTGGAGCCTTTGATGGGATCCTGTAGCAAATGCCCTGCCGTCGGGGCTGAACGCCACGCTGCGCACCATCGTCTCAAAGTTGAAATCGTTGCAGATGACGAGTTCCTCGCCGGTTCGGGTGTCCCAGAGCCTCGCGGTCCTATCCATGCTTCCCGAAAGCAGTCGCTGGCCATCAGGGCTGAAGGCCACGCACAGAGCCGCCTCGTTGTGACCATGAAAGCCGCGGACCTCCTCGCCGGTCTGGGGATCCCAGAGCTTTATGGCCCCGTCCGTGCTCGCCGAAGCCAGCAACCGGTTGTCCGGGCTGAAGGTGACGCCAAAAAACTCGCCGTCGTGTCCGCTGATCGTACGGATCTTGGGATTGGCGTTCTCGTCAAAAGGACTCGCGTCCCAAACCCGTACCGTGCCGTCCGCGCTGGCCGAAGCCAGTCGCTGCCCGTCCGGACTGAACAGAACGCGCCCCAGCTGAGCGGCGTGGCCGCGTAGGGCGAGGACTTCGTGACCGGTCGTCGTGTCCCAAAGCCTGATAATTCGGTCATAGCCAGCAGATGCGAGGCGCCGGCCATCGGGGCTGAACGCCAGGCTGATAACTCGGGTCTCGCCTCGAAGTGTGAGGAGAAGCTTTCGGGTCGTCAGGTCATAAACCCGTACATTGCCGTCCGCGGTCGGACCTCCGATGGCCAGACGACAGCCATCCGGACTTAAGGCGATGGCCCAAACACTTAAGGAAAAATCGCCCAGTGTCCACGAAGGGGCCGACTCCCGTCGCTCGGCATCACCCAGGTCCCAGACGTTGACCAGGCGGTCCCGGCCTGCGGAGATGAGCCTGCGGCCGTCGGGGCTAAAGGTTGCGTGGAGGATCGGGTTCGTATGACTCGAAAGTGTGTGGACCTCATCGCCCGTCATAAGTTCCCAAACCTTCACGGTGTTGTCCACGCTTCCCGAGGCAAATCGGCGGCCGTCGGGGCTAAACGCGAGGCGCACGAGGTCGCTCGAGACGGGCACGGCCTGTCCAGCAAAGCTGAATAGCATCTGTCCGCTGTCAACATCCCAGATTTTCACTTCCCCGTGCTTTTCGGTCTCGCCACTGGCCGAAGCGAGCCGTTGACCGTCAGGGCTGAACGCCACGGTGATCACTCGTTCCTTGTGGCCGCCCAAATGCAGTAGCTCACGGCCAGTGATCGTGTCCCAGACTCTTACAGTTTTATCCTCGCTCGTCGAAGCCAGGCGCCGGCCGTGCGGGCTAAAAGCGATGCTGAGGACCCGACCAGTGTGGCCGCGGACGGTCAACACTTTCCGGCCGCGCGATGTGTCCCAGACCTGGATGGTATTGTCGCAGCTCGGTATTGCCAGCAGGCGGCTATCCGGATGAAAGGCCAGGTCGAAACCCCCGCCCATGATAATGTGTTCCCCGATTGGGAGAGGATCGATCGGAGGCGTGTGGCGGAGCCGCTTGAGATAGTGCCATTCCCAACCGCGCAACTCCTGTGGGCACTCTCCCAGCAGTTCGTCAGCTCGGCCCCAATTCCCGGCCGCGATTTCGTGTTCGGCTGCGGCGATGGCATTGAGGTAAGAGGTCTGCCGCTCGCGCTGGTAAGCTCGGTCGATCTCCTCCCGCGCTTCCTTCTCGCGCCCGATGCCGACCACCAACCCGGCCACCAACAGTACCGACGCCAGGCTGCTGACCGCTACCAGAGCCGCCACCGCCGGCCGCCGCCGCGCCCATTTGCCGATCCGCTCCCACACTCGGATCGGCCGAGCCTGGATTGGCTTTCCGGCCAAAAAGCAGCGCAGGTCCTCCGCCAAGTCGCTGGCCCGAGCGTAGCGCTTGGCCGGCTCTTTTTGCAAGCACTTGAGGCAGATCGTTTCCAGGTCGCGCGGTAGCTTCGCCCGGAGTTGCCGGGGCGGAACCGGGTCTTTCAGGCGTACTTGATCCAGCGTTTCCAACGCGCTCTCGGCCTGAAACGGCGGCCGGCCCGTGAGCAATTCGTAAAAGATCGCTCCCAGGCTGTAGATATCCGCACCCGGGCCGATGAGTTTGTTCTTGCCGCAGGCCTGTTCCGGGGCCATATAGTGAGGCGTGCCCACGATTTCCCCGCTCTGCGTCTGACTTCCCGCGAATGCTCCGCCCTGCCCCGCCAGGACTTTGGCCAGGCCGAAGTCGGTAATTTTGGGTTGGTGAGTGGTGAGTGGTGAGTGGTGGGTCGTGGGGGGCGGCTGCGACCACTCACCACTCACCAACAGGATATTGCTCGGCTTCAAGTCCCGGTGCAAAACGCCGCGGCAATGCGCATGGTGCACCGCTTCGGCCAAGGAAGCCACCAGCGTGGCCGCGGCTTGGGCGGGAACCAATTCCTGCCGCTGTTTCAGGCACCGGGCCAGTGTCGGGCCGGGACAGTAAGCGGAGGCAATGTAGCAGACTGGACCCGCCTCGCCTGACTCGTAAACGGGCACCAGATTCGCGTGATCCAACCCGGCCGCGGCCCGGGCTTCTTGCTGGAAGCGCCGGCGCAAGGCCGGCGTGGCCAACGTGTCCGGTCGAGGGATCTTGAGCGCCACCTCCCGGCCCAACTGCGGATCAAAGGCCAGGAAGACAATACCATACGTACCCCGGCCCAATTCGCGGCGAATTTCAAAACGGCCGAGATGGGATTCAGCCAAACTCTCTTGCGGCCCGCAAAAGGGAACTGTCCCCCTATCGTCAGGAGTGGCGTCAGGATCGGTGCCGGACGCTGGACCGGGGACAGGGGCAGCTTGACGGTGGCGCGGCCACACTTCTTCCAGAAGGTTCAAGCAGGCCAGGCCCCGGTCCAAACGCCCGCGCAAATCCGGAGGGGTTTCCGGGCCGCCAAGGACTGGTGGACTTGCCCCCGCTGCCAGCGCGCCATCGCATGCCAGCAAGTATGCTAGAAACTGCTTCTCGCTCTGCCCTTCTTCGCTGCTGTTCATGGGGATATTTCCAGTTCCTTTTGCAGCCGTTCGATCGCCCGTTGCCACAGCTTCCGCACCGCGGCAACAGTCCGTTGCATTTGATCGGCAATTTCTTCGAAAGAGCGCTGTTCCTTGTGGTGCAACGTGACCACCAAACGGTAATCTTCGGGCAAGCGTTCGAGGGCACGGGCTAATGCCTCAGCTCGCTCTTGTTCCAGCGCCTGACCGCTAGGCGACGAAGTGCCGGCGATGAGCTCTTCTCCCTTGGGGGCCGAAGAACTGCCGGCCTCCAGCGCCACCTCGCGCGCTACATCCCTTTTGGCCGTAGCACGATAGCGCCGCGTGAAATTGGACAAATTGTACAGCAGCAACTGCCGCAACCAGGCCAGCAGCTCGGCTTCGGATTTTCCCTGGAATCGGGCGAAATCCCGATGCGCTTCCAGAAACGTTTCCTGGACTAGGTCGGAAGCTCCCCCTTTGGCCCGCAAGTCCGGGTCGAGCTCGCGATCGGCGATCAGGAGGAGGTAATGCCGGCATGCTTCAAGAGCCTCGCCCAGCGCTTCCGGGGACCCCGCACGGGCCGCAGCCAAACGTTCGGCTGGGTCCTTTGCCGCCTGGCTCATCTTCTAACTCCCTAAGCCCGAAACGGGACAAGATTGGACACCCACCTCATCCAACAGTGTAAACCCTTTATTCCACCTGTCAACAACCTGGGGCATATTTGGGACTTGCGGCAATTTGGAGCAAAAAACTTTTCTGGTGTCCCCTGTCAAAAGTTTCGGGGCTTAGGGTCTTAGGGACTGATTTACTGATTACTGAAAGAGGTGAAAAATGTGGCGACCATGGAGACCCTACTTACTGGCACTTAGCTTCGCGCTGGGCGCTATACTGAATGTTCTTGCTGACGACCCCACGTTCACCACGATTGACTTCCCCGGCGCTACCCAAACCGATGCCCATGGAATCAATGCTCGCGGCGACATCGTGGGAGGGTACGCGAATCCTGGTGAGAATACTACGCTGCCGGGCGGATCTTTGCCCCATGCCTTTCTGCTTAGCCGGGGCCATTTCAGCAACATTGATTTCCCTGGCGCTACCTATACCTTTGCCAGCCGGAACAACGCGCGCGGCGACATCGTGGGATGGTACGGCACCGCCGATGGCGTAACCCATGGGTTTCTGCTTAGCGACGATCAATTCACTTCAATTGATTTCAGCACCACGTTAACCTTTGCCGCCGGGATCAACCCTCAGGGCGACATCGTCGGACAATACGAGAGTATCGACGGTGTGACGCATGGATTTCTGCTGACTGAGGATGAAGTCACCTCAATTGATTTCCCCGACGCCATCTTTACCATTTGTACCCAGATCAACCCGCGCGGCGACATCGTGGGATGGTACACCAGTGCCGACAACTTAGGTCATGGCTACCTCCTAAGCGGGGACGAATTTGCTTCAATTGATTTTTCCGGCGCTTCCTATACCAATGCCAACTCGATCAACCCGCGTGGCGACATCGTGGGAAGGTACGACACCGCCGACGGCCAGACACATGGCTACTTACTCAGCGGCGGCGAATTCACCTCGATTGAATTCCCCGGCGCCTCGCGCTTTACGACTGCCATTGGGATCAACCCGCGTGGCGACATCGTGGGAAAGTATAAGACTGCCGATGGTTTGCTGCATGGCTATCTATTGACCCGGTAACATTCAGCCGAAGGCACTGGGCGGCGACGCCCCTGAAGGCGGAACGGACGGCCTCGGAATGGGCAGCAGCGCGTATAACCTCGCGACGTTCCTTCTTCCCCTGACTCGCGTCATCAGAACGCCGCACAGGGAATCGACGAAATCGGCAACCCCTCGGGCGCCACAAACACGATGGTATTCGGTATCAACGCCAGCTCGGGATATTCCGTCTTTGTTGGGGCATACTGGTGGTTTTTACGCATTCGGACCCGGTCCCTACCCCGTGGATCTCCAACCCGATCCTGCGGTGTTAAGTTACGCCACGGCCGTTAATTCGCCCGGCGTCATTTTAGGCCGTTGGGACACGCCCGATGGGAACACCCACGGCTATCTGTGGGCAAGCGGCAGCTTCACCATGATCGACGTTCCAGAGGCCGTTTCCACGATCGCATGGGCAATAAACGATACGAGAACCATCGTCGGCGAATACGCAGATGGCAACGGCACCACGCACGGGTTCCGGACAATCGGAGCTCAGTTCGAAATCATCGACTTTCCGGCAGCCACCTCAACAACAGTACATGGGGTCTCCGGCACGACGCTCGTCGGTTCCTACACCGACGTCCCGGGCGTCACGCACGGATTTCTCATGACACCGTGAGGATTGAAGAACATCGACTTCTCGCATCAAACCACCGCCACCGCCCGAACCGGCGACCCCGTCGCCCCAGTCTGCGGATCGCGCTGATCCGGCGCATCTCACGCCATGTTGTCCGCCCCCACCGCCCGCACCCCTCGTTGCGCCGCCCACATGGTGGCCGATTTGCCGACCCCCGCCGCCTCCAGATACCGCCGTTCATCCTGCCACGTTCTCGCAAAACCGGTCCGCGCCAAAAGCACATTGGAAAATGAAGGCGCTCGCCCTCCCCGCCGCGGACCCTCTATCAACGGCAATCCTCGATCGCCTCGTGGCTAATCTAGCGCCCGCCAAGCGCCGCGAACTCCAGCGCCGCCTGCAGGCGGAGAAAACGAGCCTTCCCTGAGGTTCAAAAGAATTCCGTCGAGAAAATGATTGCCTGCCGTGATGGTGTCGACAAAAAATCCGTTTCATGCGTTTCACCGTTTTTTCGATTTCACCAGGTGAAATTCATTTCACGGTGGGGTGACAGCAACTTCGAATGAAACGCAGAAAACTATCTGTTTTTACAGGGTTTTTGATGATGCTGCCTGCAAGATGCAACGCCGGACATGGAGTACCGTGAAACGATCGGCCAAGGATTTGTCCATCTACACCACCGCCACCGGCCGAACAGGCGACCCCGTCGCACCCCGAAACTTCAAGGGCAAACACACAAACCCAAACGCATAACACCGGTCGCGCGCCAGTTCCTCCAGATTCAAATTCTCGATAATGTAAATCCCCTTTTGCGGCAGCAAATACAGGTGGCCAAACAGCGTCGCCCCGCTCTCCGGATCGCGCTCATCGGGAGCATCCCACGCCATGTTGTCGGCGCCCACCGCTCGCACGCCTCGTTCCGCCGCCCACAGGGTGCCAGATTTCCCGACCCCGGCAGCCTCGAGGTACCGGCCTTCATCCTGCCACGTCGTCGCAAATCCAGTTCGCACCAAAAGAACATCGCCCGCCTGAACAGTCACACCTTCGGAGTCGGCACAGGCTTGTAGTTCCTGAGCGGAAATGCTGTACTTTGCCGGCAGAATCGCCTGCTTTTTCCAGCTGGCCACATCCAGCAGCACCCCGCGCCCCACAAGCGGTTCCACCGTTTCGATTCCTAATTTTTTGAACCCGGCAGGCGTCTCGACGCTTTCCACCGGAATTTCCCCGTAAAGTTTCAAGCCGCACGCCTGGTGGCACAGGGCATCGATGTGCGTGCCGCTGTGTTCCATCATCACCAGCGTGCCGGAAGCCCCGGATCGCGGCCCATATTTTTCGGGTTGATAGCCGTCGCGATGGCGCCGGTGGAGCGCGTAATAGTAGCCGGGTCGATGGGCCGGATGAATCGGCATCCCGGCAAAGCGCGGTTGCTCCAGGTCGTACACGCGGGCCGAGCGGAGTAGCTCAGCCACGGATGGTTGCATGGCGTCCCTTTCTTAAAGTCCTAATCCTGCTCTTAATCGTGCTCCTAATCTTCTTCCTGATCGTAATCTTCATCTTGCTCTTTCTCTTGGTTTTCGCGTTGAGCCAGGAGGCTTTCGTTTATCTTTGGTTTTTTCCCAACAACTCCAGGTGAACGCGGGCGACGTCCCACATATAGCCTTTCACCCGGTAGTCCTTGGCCGCCTTTTGCAGATGCTCGAATGCTTTTTTGTTCTCCCCCGCGGCTTCATAATAGAGTCCCAGGTAAAGGTGGGCATAAAATAATTGGCCCTTGAGTTGATTGGCCGGAGGTTTGCCGGCTGCTGCTGCCTCCAGCACCTTCTCCGGTTTTACCTTGCCTCGAAAAAGATCATAAATCGTCATCATCGGCACGCGGGTGTCATTCTCGATCGGCAAAAGCGTTTCCCGGGCTTTGTCGAGGCCCGCGGCTTTCGCCATGCACAGGTAGCGCCAGACGGCATTCTCGACATCGTTCGGATTCACCTTCTGATGCACTTCGAACTGTTTTTGGCCGTCTTCATATCGACCCGCGTAGTAGTAGGCAATGCCGCGCTGCCAGTTATACGGAACCCGGTCGGGCCGCAGTTCCAGATACTTGTCGAAGTCCGTAATCGACTCCTTGATGTGTGCCAGTTTGAACTGCTCGTAGCCCCGGTGCTGGTACGCTTCGACCGCTTTCGGATCGAGAGTAATGGCCTTGGTGAAGTCCGCAATCGCTTCCGTATGCTTTTCCTGAACTTCATGGACCATGCCGCGAACGAAAAATGCCTGGGCATTCTTGCCATCGGCCGTGATCGCTTGATCGGCCAGCGTCAACGCCTGATCCACCTTGCCGTTGGCCAGAGCTGCCTTGGCTTGCCGCACCAGGTCATCGGCCGAATCCGCCGGTGCCGCGCTCGCCAAAAATACACTCCGCAGAAACAAACCAAACAACAATGTCATGGGAAAAGACATAAGGATACTCCCACTAAATCACCGTCCACGATTCTCAATCGAATCCTAATTTTAATCCTAATCTTGCTCTTAATTATCTTCCTGATCTTACTCTTGCTCCTGCTCTTGCTTTTGCTCTTCTTCATTCCTGCAGAATTGCGCGCCGGATACCTTGGAGAAAATTATACCGACTTTGAACGAGACTCTCGGCTGAACCGCGCGTTTCTCCTCTTCGGTTGTGTATACTGAACTTCATCCTGTCATGGCTCCAAGGGGACTGATCTCCCATGCTATTTCGCTGGCTGCAAAAGCGCAAACGCCAAAAGATCCTCGCCGCTCCTTTCCCCGTCGACTGGTTGCAATATCTCGAAAGAAACGGGGCCCACTACCGCCTCTTGGCCGAAAACGAAAAAGCCAAGCTCCGCGATGATTTGCGGATTTTCATCGCCGAAAAGCGTTGGGAAGGCTGTAAGGGTCTGCAACTAACGGACGAGATGAAAGTGACGATCGCGGCCCATGCCTGTCTCCTAATTTTGGCCCTGGATCATGACTATTTCCGCCGAGTCAGAACCATTCTTGTCTATCCCGAAGGATTCATGATCGGCGATGAGGACCCGCTGCGCGATGAATTGGTGATCGAGGAACACATGGGTGCCCTGGGCCAGATCCATTACCGGGGACCGGTGATCATTTCCTGGGCCGATGCCCTGGCGGCCGGCCAAACTGAATCCGGCGGCATCAACGTGGTCTTGCACGAATTCGCTCACGAATTGGATTTCCTGGATGGCACTTTCGACGGAACTCCGCCGCTGCAAGATCGCGCCCAGTACAAAAAATGGCAAGAAATCATGACGCAAGAGTATAACCTTCTCGTCCGAAACACGGAAAAGGGCAAAAAATCCCTCCTGGATCAATATGGCACGGAAAACGAGGGCGAATTCTTCGCGGTTGCCACCGAATGCTTCTTTGAAAAGCCCGTGGCCATGGCCCAAAGGCATCCGCGCTTATACGACCTTCTCCGCGAATATTATCACCAGGATCCGGCCAAACGCTTTGCGCGTGCGCAGGCAGGGGCGTCCAAGAAAGAGTGATTCCATGCGCTTGTTGCTCACCGGTGCGAGCGGCCAACTGGGTGGATACCTGCTTCAGGAATTGCAAACGGCTGGCGCGGATGTCGTTGCCTGGAGCGGCACCCGGCAGGGGCGGCTTTTTGGCACCACATTTCGCCCCATCGATCTGACCATCCCCGATCATGTGGCGGCGGCTTTCCGCGAGGCCAAACCGTCCCTGGTCGTCCATTCCGCGGCGATTACCACCGTGGCCGCATGTTATCGCGATCCCCGGCGCGCGAACCAGGTCAACGTAAACGCCACCGCTTTATTAACGGAGCTGGCCGCCGAAGCCGGGGTGCGGTTCGTTTTTCCTTCCACGGATCTGGTATTTGATGGCGACAAGGGATCTTACTGCGAAGTGGATGCGCCTTCCCCCCTTTCCGTTTACGGTCGCAGCAAGTTGGAAGCCGAAAAGCCGGTCCTGGCATATTCCCGCGGGGTTGTGGCACGGCTGAGTTTGCTTTACGGCCCAACCCTGGTAGGGCAGTCGGCTTTTTTTGATGACCAGGTCGCCGCACTGCAAAGCGGCCGCCCCGTGACTCTTTTCGAGGATGAATGGCGCACTCCCCTGGATCTGGAAACCGCGGCTCAGGGAATCCTGGCGATCGCCGAATCAGCGTTTGCGGGCCTGATCCATTTAGGCGGACCCGAACGCCTTTCGCGCCTCGAAATGGGCAATCGCCTGGCGGCCTATCTCGGCTGCGATCCGCAAGTAATTGTGCCCGCCAAACGGGACCAGTTGCAAACCGCGGAACCTCGCCCGTCCGATGTTTCCCTCGATTCCTCTCTCTGGCGAAAACTTTTCCCCAACCAACCCTGGCGGACCTGGCACGAAGCCATGCCCCGCTTGCTTACCCAGCCCCCTACCCCTTTGTGACCGGCAGCCGGTCGTCTCCACCACTCACTTACCCACCACTCACCAATACCCCAAAACTTTTACAAAAAAACGGAATTTGCCGGTCGCATTTAACCTGCGTTGGAGCTGCCGCGGTCATTGCCGTTGCCAAAAGCGTCATCCGTTCATAGCTATGAGAGATTAGTGTCACAGCTGAAAGAGGGGGATTTTAGGCCCATTCTTTTCGGCTCCAGTACAAGTTGGCGGCGGAAGGTCGCAACCTCGTCTTCCGCCTGGGCAACTAATATTCAGGAAAAATCTGTACAAAGGATCTATCATGGCTGACGAACCCAAACCAATGGAAAGCGGCGGAACTCCTACAGCCCCGCTCCAGCAGGCCCCGCCCCAAGGACCGCAATTCTCCGTGGACTCCAGCAGCTTGTCCACGGTTTATGCCAATTTCTGCCGGGTCACCGGCACGCCGGAAGAACTGGTCCTCGATTTCGGCTTGAATACGCAGATGCAGCCGGTTCCGACTGAGCCGATCAAGTTGACGCATCGCCTGGTCATGAATTTCTTCACCGCCAAGCGCCTGCTGTTCGCGTTGCACCAGGCGGTACAGCAACACGAAAACGTCTATGGCATCCTGGAGACCGACATTCAAAAGCGCGTTC